>Ga0126342_10013475_pt1 | contig 14482 bp, 12 predicted proteins | sample Cyp1metagenome_FD_92528 | JGI IMG/M metagenome (GOLD analysis project Ga0126342, IMG submission 92528) | Coral microbial communities from Lord Howe Island, Old Settlement Bay, Australia - Cyphastrea 1 metagenome | ecosystem: Host-associated > Invertebrates > Cnidaria > Coral ... | reverse complement strand
TGATGTGTATGATGTGTATGATGTGTATGATGTGTATGATGTGTATGATGTGTATGATGTGTATGATGTGTATGATGTGTATGATGTGTATGATGTGTATGATGTGTATGATGTGTATGATGTCATTCAATCATATTCCACCCCCATTTCATGCTAGTTAAACATGGTGAAATCCACATTTCTGTTCCTCTCGGCAGTCCAAACCTCCGTTTGGTTCAACTCTTAACACACTGTGAGCCACACCGGGGAAGAGGCACAGACCTGTGGCGGTGTCGAGCACCAGAACATGAAAACCATATGTCTATCCCCATTTGCAGTTGCAAGTAACTAAATTAACTAAGGATTAGTTCATGAGTTGAGAGATGGTCAGTGACTGATGTAAATTCTGAGGCAAACAAAACAAAACAAAACACACGTTTCTCTTAAGTTGCGGACTGTTGCAGGTTCAGTGTCACGGACGTCTAGGAGATCAACACCTGCAAATCGCAAATTACCGCAAATCACTGTGTGGATCGAAAAAATATGTGACCGTTCTACGGAAATGCTTCAACACCTGACGCATTACTTACCCGACTTACCCAAACTCCAAGGACTCGACCAAGCCCAAGTGAAGGGCCAGGTGAAGTTGTGACGTTGAAGGTCGGCTGCTTTATTCGCGTTCCTGGCAAGGGTGTAGTTTCACATAGTTTCGTTCAACCTTAGGACCTGGGGATATGATTGCAGACAAAATACTTCAATGATCTTCAAGGTTTGGACCACCACCGCTTTCCTCCAGATTGATTAAAGGAGCGCTGTGGTCTTCCAACACAGGGGCCTGCATCTGTGTGTTTTTTTGCCCGCCCTGCCCCCCCCCAAAAGGGAGAAAGTCTGAGTCACATCATTAGCCCTGAGTCGGACACTCATTGACACCTGTGTGGGTTGCATAGATACCTGCTGGACTGCACGTGCCTTAGCCACTTGTTGTGCTAACGTCTGTGCTGACACAGTCATCGACCCAAACAATGACACATATTTCACCAAGGCAGGGGCAGCCACCTGAGCTGGCCTTAGAAGTTTGTCATTTCCAATTTTAAGTGTCTCTGAAACCCACTCAAGCTTTGATGCTGGTCATTGGGGCACCAGCACTGAAGCCTTTCTGAGCACCTCCGGCGATCCGCGCAAATCACTTATGGCTGGGCAAACAGCCTGACGCTCTGCCCCGGTGTGCCTCATCCTCGGCGAAACCTCGTCGGTTCAGCGTGATGTCAGGATGGGCTCGATCCTGAGAGAGGCCAAACAAGCCCAAAATTCCCCAAAATGACACCATGAAGTGAGAAACTAACCTGAGGAAGTGCTTCAAACCTATTCAAACTATCAATCACAATGCTCATCAATTGCTCATCATATCTCATCAATTGCTCCAACCATTCTGAGGTTCCCACCCAGTCTCCCAGCAGTTCTTGCAAGATTGCCCGCACCTAAGCCCGAATAAATCAAAGAAATGCTGCCACTGACTCTGCACGAACTCTGCATGATCTCTGCAACCTAGGGCATGGCATCTTCTCCTTCATCCCCTGCCGGCCTCATCTCTCAAGTGTTTCAGGTGATCAAATCATCTCTGACGCCGGAGTATCTGATCTGTAGCCCTCCTTTCAGGAAGAGATGTGCACATTGAGTCATTGGGTCATTGAGGCTTCTGGCACTTGGGCAGGAGGAGGCTTCTCAGCCTAAGACACCAACAAAATCTTGCCACAGTAATCAGTCATTCCCTGGCCATCGCCGGTCAACACCCTACAATTCCAACCCAGATCATCCCAAATATCCCACTAGTAAGCAACTCGCTCCATACAAGGTCCAAGCATGAACACATCCACCAAGGTTTCTGACATTTTCTGACTACTCCTGTTTGTTGGGATCATAGAGTCATAGAGGATCAATATCCAACAATCATACATAAATCATACATAAATCATGCAGAAATCCATCTTATCTGACTGCCATGGCCTGAGATATCTGAGATCCCAGCTGTCCCAGAAGCTGCGTTGAAGGAGTTGCGCTTGCTCTGTGTCTTGGATGACCGGCTGCGATTCGAAAGAGCCTCGAAATTCCACCGCAGTTTCAACCCCAAACTTCCCAAACTTCCCAAACTTCCCAAAGTCCCGGAGTTCAAAGTTTGAAAAGTTTGAACAGAAAGGCTCCCGCATGCAGCTGCTGTAGCGTTATGCTCTCCACGCCTAAGTTCGAGTTGCAAGTCAAGTACATGAAAGATGCCTGCTGATGCCTGCTGATGCCTGCTGTCACAGAATTGTTACGTCTAGCTATGGCTCAGACTCCATTCATCGTCTGCTCCCGCAGCATCCTGGAGCAAAAATGAGCAAAATGCGTAGCAACTGCAGGGAATGGCACTGAACAACCCTGGAAAATATTTGAAAACTGGGATTGTCGTCCCATGCTGTCCCACGTAGGGTGGAAACTGTTGAACATTCGAAACCATGAGCCGTCATGAGCCAGTCAGTTTGTTAATTCGCTCCATGCCTGCGCTTGAGAAGAGCTCATGCAAGACTGGGCAGCAGCTATTGTCGCTGTGTCATTCAGAGTGACTCCCTGGACGTTGGGGAAGAAACAAATGAATACTCCTCACGCTTTCAAAGCTTTTCATGTCCCGATCGACAATGTATGTATATGTGTACGTATGTATATGTATGTATATGTAATTATGTATGTATATCTATATATAATTTATATATATATATGAGTGGCGGACAAAATTACTATCGGTTGTGAAGGTTTGTACTTCCATGCTATGTGCAAAAATAGGGTATCGGTAAGTGGGTGGTTCCCTATCGGTTGCGACTGTTTCGCACAAATTTGAACATCCCGTGTCCACTCCCCTCTACTTTAGTCTTCCGCTAATTCGTCGGTTATGTAAATGTATGTACATATATATATATACATATGCGTGCGTGCGTGCGTGCGTGCGTGTGTGTGTGTGTGTGTGTATATGTGTAATTGTATTCCAATTGTTTATCCGTCCATCCGGTCGTAGATCTATCCGACCGCCTCACTGAGGTAAAATCTGTCTATGTGCATTGAGGCCTTGTCTCTGTAGCTTGAAGGGATCCAACCTGTCCAACTTGAAGTCTCAATGGATTGGCTTAAGGGAAAATCTACAGGAAACCATGGTTTTTACCATTAAATATAGGGGTTTCCTGTAAGTTTTCCCATCATCCAGTTCTATGAAAGTCTGATGTGTGCAGAATGGTATCATCATCTTCCGGCCTAGCTCGTCACAAGCGCGTTCCCACTCTCCATCCTGAAGCATTTTGCCAAGTGTCTGGAAAAATGATGAAGAACCAAGACTTCGAAAGGTGATCCAAATATTGAATCGATGTAATAGCTAGCTTGTCATTTTGAGACAAACCCATGTAAATGTGACAAATGTGTCTAATTCATAAATAGATACAAGTCATGTGCACGTAATCATATCTATGTAGCATTTATATAAAGAAATATCTTTCTCTCTCTCTCTCTCTCCATAATTTTATGACAACACCGCGTCCTCTGCAGCAACCCCGCGACGCGGCAGCTGAAAGGTGCCAGCAAAGGGCAGCTGTTCGACCTTCTCATGCGTGAACGCCTGGTTTCAATTCGGTAGGACCTCATTGCTCTGACAATTGGTGTGGCTTTATTCTGAGAATAGAGTGCCGCATCACAAATAGAATCATTTACGCGGCGTGTAGTAAATTGATGCAGGTAGGTACATTATGATGGTACATGATGGTACATGTATGAAATGGATTGAAATGGTATATTCCTTGTTCATCCTTGTTCTGGCTCCGGAGACGGACGGAAGAAACTTGTTTGAGATCTCTGTGGGGCCCTCTGTAAAAAAATAATCTGCCGATATGAAGGGCTGAAGGGGTGGGACTGAAGCCGAAGTGGAAGCCCTGGCCTCCTGCATCTGCAAAGGAGTATGGAAGGCTGCTCTCAATGCCAACACAAGGCCTTGGCTCATAGAAAGTGAGTGAGTCAACAAGCCATCGTCTTATCCTCTGTATTTCAGCTTGCCGAGCATGTCGAATTTGAGGACTCCACTTGAGCCGCAGCGATTCAAAAGTTTTCGCAACTCTGGTGGTAGTTTGGATGGATCCTCCATGGCACTCCATATACTCCATCAGCTGCTTGAGAAATTGGATAAGGCTTGACCAAACCCCCACCTCCCCAACGGACGCTCGCCAACATGCCAAATGCCAAAGTCCCGAGTCACTGAGAACATCCTTCCACGGGAAGGCAAAATTCATCAGAGGTGCAAAACATTGCGAGACCACCAGCATCCTCACATGCGTTGTATCGTGTGAAATTCTGACCAATGTTTGAATTTGTTTTTAGTCCTCTTCTGCGATTCCCTACTGATATCGATATATATATATATATATATTATATATATAGTGACACAATATTACTATATAATATTAATGTATTAATGGTGTCCTCCTCGTTGATTCCAAGGGCCACAGCCTTCACAGGGAGCTCAAATGCTTCACCGCAGCATGGTCTACATATGTTTACAGCAGACCTTGGCGAATCTCCACTCGACGAGGGTGCCAACCCTGACAGCAAGGAGACTGCTTGAAAAGGTTTCATAATTCTGGTTTCGCTGCTGAAATGTTTGCACTTCCACACAAAAATTCACACTCCAAAATGCGATGGAATGTCCTCACCGAGACCCAGCAAGCAAGAGGCGGGAGTTGCAAAAGAGAGCTTGACAGAAAGAGCGCATTCCAAAACATCACACCCACACACACACACACGTGTAAACACGTAAACAGTTTTCACATGCAAAACACGTAGACGTGCAAACATACATTGGTTTCTACGGCGGTTGGAACGGGATACTTTGAAACGAAACATTGCGAACACCAAGGGGCCCTGAGTGGCTCATTCAGTATGGTGATCTTCATGCTTGGCTGAGGCTGGTGCGCTCGTGCGTCTTCCTGCAAGTATCAGATTTAGCAACGATACATCGCGCAGTTCCATCGCTTCTTCAGATCACATGCCAGAATCACAAGGATCCTGTTGAGCTATTGAATCATATTGAACCAAATCGAACCTATCGCATGTGTCATTTTGAATCTATCTGCTGTTTATCTATGTTGCTCTATGTTGCTCTCCTCGAAGGCATGGCCATCTCCGACCAAGCTGCATTTCCGCGCTGCGGTCTGCGAAGCAGGACACCGTCATAAAATGTGTCAAGATCGCCCCACCAAAAAAAAACACCGAAGTCCGAGAACAAAGAACATCGGAGAACAATCGTAGAACTTAGTGCCTACATTAACATTAATTAACATTCAGGGCCTCCAGGTGTTGGCCCAAGTTGCCATAGAACTCACACACGTCCTCGCCAGTGAAAATCTCATCTTAGAATGGCAAAGTTGACAAAGTACCTCTACTTCAGCTGTGCGCTCACAACCTGCGGTCCTGTGAGGGCCAGTCGATGTTGGCCTCAGCCACCTCTTGGAGTGGAAAGTCCTCCATGAAACCAATTTTTCCCCGTCACTTTGCCCTGGGACACATGGGACACTGCCGTCTCCCGTCTGCTGTCCTCCCACCACCGGGTGCTGAGGGATGGTTGGGGAGGCGGCCTGCAATTTCTGTCTCCATTTGGTCGCTGATGGTCGCTGAGCAGCTGAGATTCCAACTTGGAGGCCACTCCAGCCTCAGGCTCCCAACATCTCCCAACTGAAAGTCGGGCAAAGGGAATGACTTTGGTAGGGCTGCGACCAAATCTGATGGCAAGCCCGCACTTCCACAACTGACCTCAAAGGTTGGTGAAAGTCTGGAGCCACTTGGAGCCCCTAAATGTGAGATTCTTGGATGCATACTGTGCTCCTGAACGGCCTCACCTGTGAATATTCTGGGACCATTGCTCTTGCCTGAAGCTCTGCAACACCTGTGCATTTTGCAGCCGGTACCAGCTGGTGGACTTTCCCTAGGGACAAATCGGGCTTTTGGTAGCACTTTGGACTTAATTTCTGCAGAACATCACAAAACCAATGCCGTGCTCAGTTGTGGGCTCAGTGTTTGCTCAAGGACTTCCTTCAGAGAGCGGCTGTGCCTTGCAAATTGAAACAAGTAGATTTAGACTAGCATTCAAGACGAGAAGGTACGTTGCTGTGATAGATTGACAAGGCCATGGAAACTTCAATACCCAATTGTCAAAAGCAAAGTGCAATCAAATGATGACAATATGCAACAGTGTGTGGCTAATAAGTGGGGTAAATTTGGAAAAGTGGCAGACACCACAGCTGCTTTTGTCTGCTCTCTTAATCTTGCCTCTCAAATGAGAGGCAGGCAAAATGGTCAAGCCCACTGTTCACATGGGAATTTCAACGGTGCCGCCCGGTCTACCCTGCCCAAGGGACAAGTGCGTTGCTACTTGACCCTCGTGCCCTGGGAGATCAGAACGCTCTCCTACAAGCGCAACTCTGGAACCTTTGGCACAAGAGATGCAGAACCGCAGAACCACAGTGGCATCTGCAGCGAAAAACAACAAGAGACACACCACTTGGTGGATGTTGCTCACCATTTCGACAACATTTGGCAACATGTTCTGTTGATTTTATGGGTTTGTTGCTGAAATACTCATGACAGGTGCTTTATTGCTTTGATTATCTTTGATTCCTTTTCGATCTTGAGACAATTTGGGGAGCAACTCCGGCCATCCTTTCGAATTGAGACCGACTAATCTACTCCTCTTCTACCGAATTTCTTCTCTTTGTGCTCGTTGAAACCATTGATGTCTTGAACTCAACTGGAACTGTGGATAAATGGGCTTGATATGGCTTGATGTATGAGTTGATGCTCACCTATCTTTCTGATTCTCAGTGTGCCTAATTGCCAGCTGAAAGGGCTCTGGTTCTTGCACAGTGGTTTGATCTTTGGGTACTACGTGCAGAGAGAGTATGTAGACTAATATCCTAGCTCAGCACACCATTGCATTACCGACAAATTCTCTGACAAGCACTTTGGGGCCAATGAGCTAAAATTCTTGGACTGCGCCATCTTTGGCTCGGGCCGCTGTGACACAAATCCGGCTGCTTTACAAGGCATGTGCTTTAAGCAGCAAATCTTGGCGCTGTCACTTCACTACGCCGACGAATGCAGCAACATCCCCTCAGATGCTGCTGTGGCAACCTGGGGGTAAAGACGTAAAAGCGAATTTGGTTGCCAAGGCCAAGCCCAACATGTCCGCAGGCCGACCCAAAATGTTTCCACAATGCAGCCAGGACACTGTGCAATTCGATTCCCATTCGCAACACTCAAACTGACAGGGCGACCAAAGTTTCGGTCTCCTGCACCGAGTAGCCTTGGAGTCGTAAGTAATCCTCAGTCGGAAGAAACACACATACATTTGTCCTGCAGACTCAAGCAACATACTGAAGAAACACACATACATTTGTCCTGCAGACTCAAGCAACATACTGAAACCGTACCTGGTGCCAAAAAAAAGAGAGGACACCCTGGACTCTATGCACATTCCTCCAAATCGTATCACTTTCGACATCTCTTCAGCAATTTAACATGCTCTTCAGATGTATTATTCAGCAGGTCTGATCCAATTGAGGCACATGTATAGATTTATTGTTAAACATTGTAGTATGTAATATCCGCACAAAGACATGTGCATATGTATACACGATATTTATATATATATATACACATATGTATATTATATAATATATAATTGAGGCGAAGGTTCCACCCACTGCTCGATGTTGTACTCCGAGCGCCTTGCAGAAGTGCTGGCTAAAATGCGTCCAGATGAGGCAACAAACTGTAACTGAATCATCAAAGGCAACAGCCCTGCCATGCCCTACAAGTCAGATTTCAGAATCATTCGTCATGATCTATCAATCTTCGTCCTTGATGGTGTCCAAAATTTCGTGATCAGAGGCTGGGACCCTGTCGTGTCACCTTAGGAGCAAGTTCAGCAACGCAACCCGCAGATGGTCTGCGAACAGCAAATTGAGAGAGTTTTAGCCTTGAGTTTCTCCTATTTGCATGCCGCCATGTCACTGAACACCCTGGCTGCGTGGAATTGCCCCTCATTCTGCGGCATTGGAAGGCTATGATCTGCCAAAGCTTGCATGAAGGCTATACCTTAGTGCTCATCCCAGATGCTATGGTGTAGAATGTGCCCAGCCTGATCCACTTTCCATCCTTTCTGATGTGCTACCCCACTGCAGTTCAAACAAGCTTCGTTGCTCAAGATCATCAGGAAGCCAGTTGCTTTGCACATCTTGCTCATTTAGCAGTCTTGGTGGCTGCGTCTCGACAACTGCTGGTTCTTCTTCACATGTCTTCGGTGTCTCGCTGCCCTCTTTGCGTCCTCGAGCTGTCCGTCCTTATACGGATGGGTTTGTTTCTTACAACTGTGCATGCTCTGAAGAATCACATCAATCCATACTGCCATACTGCAATCATGTATATACTCCATTGTGCTTGCCGCTTGGATTTGTGAGTAATGTGTTGCCCTGCGCTGTGCTTTGCATTGAATTCTGTTGCATTGTATGCAGCAGGTATGTGCAGCAGGTATGTGCAGCAGGTATGTGCAGCAGGTATGTGCAGCAGGTATGTGCAGCAGGTATGTGCAGCAGGTATCTCTGTCTCACTCTGTCTCTGTTTGTATTTGTGCATGTGGTCATGCGGTGGTGTGCAAAGGTAGGTCAATGTTTGTACGTAGGTTCTTGGGCAAATGTCCACTTCTGCTTGGGAAGAAGTCATGTGTACCCATGTGCCTGCGTACGTAGGTCTATTTCAGTATGTTATTGTCTATATCTGCACATGACGATAATGATACAGCGATAATCAGTGATACATGTGCATATCTTGCAAACTATTGTATCATTATCTATGTTTGCTGCGAGCAAAACCTGCAGCTAGCTGTCTGTCCGTCCATTCTGCAACTGGAAAACAGTGGAAAGCATATGGATGTGTTGATGGAGGGATAAAACAGTTCGACCGACAAGGGATCCAAGCAGCAATAGCAAACTCAAACTTTTGGTATCAGTATAGGAAAACGGAAATAACTGCTTGCATTGAACTGCTTTCCCTGCTAAATGCGATGTAAAGAAACCAATGGCAGGCAAGCATCGTCTGAAAAAGGGCAAGAGCTTAGTAACCATACGCCAAGTCAGAAATTTGTTACACACTTAAAGCAGTAGCTGCCAGCGCTAGTGCTTGAGGCAAGCTGCGGATCAAACACGCAACTTGTCACTTGTGATCAGCTGTTCGAGATTGTTCGAAACACCGCAGCATCAAGAATTGACGTCAAAAAGTGCTTCAGCATAGTTCAGTACAGTGCAGTACTCTTCAGTATGCTTCAGGAAATATACTATTTTTCTTCATAGAATTGACATACAGATCAGAAATCGACCATGGTTCCCTATGGTTTACCTATGGTTTACCTAGGTCAATGGTCAACATCCCCTGAGTGGTCCGCTGCTCAGCTCGGATCGCTGCTTCAATGCTGTGGAGGGCCTGGAAGCCATGATGACGATGATTTAAACAAACATAGTGACAAGATAATCATCATAATAATATACCACATATGCAAGTATATTATATATACGTATATAATATATATATATATATATATATGTATGTATTATATTATATATATTGTGTATAATTACATTATATTGTGTATATTTAATATGCTGGACCTTTTTAAATAATGAGTTTGCAATCCATTTCCAGGGACTCGCTCGACTTGGCTGAGACTGGGCCTGCTCAGCACATCTCTTGGCTGTTTCTCGAGCAAGGGCGCTGGCATTCACCTCTCCAGGAAAAGCATGGAAACGGCATAACATAATTCGAACAACCTGGGCCACATTGGCAGCCTGCAGATTGGTGAATTGGGCATACCTAGCCATCTTGAACCATCTTGCATGCTGTGGCCTGGGCATGTCATGGCATTGGTCAAGCTATTTGCTGTTGAATCCCCGGACTCATTCTTTCATCTCAACCAAGTGTTCTTCGACAGATCGAAACATCAGGTTGTCCTGCCTGTACTGCATCTTCGAGGATCCCCATGCCTTAAAGCTCGGACTCTTCCAGGTCAGAAGGTTCTCAAAGAAAACCAAGGGACTTAAAGGGACTTAAGACTGAGAAACTCTTTATATAAATGATATTGATATTGGATGATATTGGCACGTGATGATAGCATGCACAATTTTAGCGTTCAACTCTTCCAACAAGGGCGGCACAGAGCTGAGCGCCTTCTCTGGCTGTTGCTGCCGTCCGGTCCTAAGTCACAAAGATCTCCGCATTGTCTTCTGGTTTTCCCACGTCCCATAGTTCAATATAGTTCATACTGCTTCATCATCTCCCCTCTACATCTCCCCTCTACATCTCCCCTCTACATCTCCCCTCTACATCTCCCCTCTACATCTCCCTGTATCAATCCCTTCTCTCTATCTCCCTGCCCCCCCCTTTCATGTCAATGTGTGTGTGAAAACCTTTGGCCCGATCCACCTTCTGGGAGAGTTCCGTTCAAGCTTTACTGTAACACCCGCCGTCATGACCGCTGAGAGATGCAAGGGATGAAAGGAGAATACCGAAATTACCGAAGTGATGTAAAAGCGAGGCACCGCGTGATTCGCCACACGGCCAGCGGCCAGGGCAGCTGGAAGAATGTTGCCTGCAGAGTCACAGTTTGCGACACTACTTCGAAGTAGTTACTGCATGTTATTGCTATGTTTTGCTATCTTCGTTTAATTTTTTTTTACTTTCCCACAGTTGCTTCATCTCACTGAATGCTCCGCCTCCAGTAAAGGAACCTGCAAATGAAAGCGAAGGCGTGACTTCACGACAAAGTGTCTGTCAATGGCCTCCTCGGCTCTCACTGGCTACCAGTTGATGAGCCAACGCCTTACAACGAGTTGACTGCCGAACATGCAACCTATGCAATCTATGCAACCTATGCAATCTATGCTATCTATGCAATCTATGAAATCTATGCAATCTATGCAATCTAGAATTTGTAAGTCTTGTGGATTTGGTTGGAGATTTGATAACTTGTTCCAAGGTCTTGTTCCAAGGTCTTTGCACATGCTTCTCCTGCCGCCCGGGCCTTGCAGCCACCATCTGAAAAGAAATAAGGTTTGAAGTTGATTCAAAGTGAAAAAGTGAAAGGATGGATGCTGGTGCACGATCTGGGGTTGTTTCATCTGCGTGTGCTTGCTGTCCGAAGCTGCGGAAAATGTCCTGGCAGGGTTGTCACTGATTGCCTTGTTGCACAGCTGCACCGCCAGCGTCAGGGAAATGTTATAACCCATGCTGCCCCAAACAATGATTTTAAACGTCCGGCGATCCTCTCCAGCACCAGCAGCGGGCCTGATCATAAGGATTCGGATGCTTTTGCATGCAATAGGGCGAATGCACAAGGAGGCTCTAAGGACTCCAATCGATGCACTTCTATAAAACCTTTCTAATTACCCCTTGGTCACCCTGATCAAGGTCGAAATATTTTTTCCCTCAACAGTGTGGCCGCACTGGGGGTTGTTACGGTAGGTGTTAAGGTCCGGCAAATTTGTTGACCCTTACAGCACAAAAGTTCCTTCCTCTTCCGTTTTTGGTGGAAGTCTCGCGCTAGACAGTTGCCCGGAAACCTCTCGCGCAACCGCGGTGCGACTTTTGCGCTCACTCGCGCAACCGTCTCGGCACTTTGGGCCTCTCAGTTCGCTCTCGTTGCGGCGCGGTGCGAATTTTGATGGTCAAGGAAGGAGATCTTGCGCAGAGATATTGACACGGAGGTCTTTTATAGAGAACGTGCGCAGAGATCTTGCCATGGAGACCTTTTATAATTTTATAGAGATCTTGTACAGAAAGCTTTTATAGGGGTCTTGTGGAGAGATCTAGCCAAGAGGTCTCTTACAGAGATCTTGCCAACAAAGCTCTTATACAAACTTCTGCAGAGATATCTTCAATGATTCAAGGGATCTTGCCAAGAGACCTCTTACAGGGAGTTTGTACAGGGATCTTGCCAAGAGGCCTCTTATAGAGATCGTGTACAAAGATCTTGCCAAGAGGTTTCTTGCCGAGCTCTTGCCAAGAGAACTCCTATAGAGACCTTGTGCAGGGATCTCTGAAATAGATCTTCCCCAGAGAACTCTTATAGGGAGGGGCGTTTGTGCAGAGAGCTTGCCAGAGACCTCTTATAGAGATCTTGTACGGAGATCTTGCCAGGACAACTCTTATGGAGATCTTGTACAGAGACATTGCATAGAGATCTGTCGCAAAGATCTTGCCAAGAGGTCTCTTACATAGATCTTGCCAAGAGAGCTCTTATAGAGGGAGCTTCTACAGAGATCTCACAAAGAGATCTTGCCAAGAGACCTCCTATAGGGAGCTTGTGCAGAGATCTTGCCAAGAGGCCTCTTATAGAGATCTGTGCGGGGATCTTGCCAAGAGGTCTCTTACAGAGATTTTGCCAAGAGACCTGTTTTAGAGATCATGCACAAGGATCTTGCCAGGAGACCTCTTGTAGAGACCTTGTACAGAGACCCGGTGAAGAGAACAGAGATCTTGCTCAGAGATCTTTTCTAAAGAGCTTGCGCAGAGATCTTGCTTTGACATCTCTCACAGGGACCTTCTGTGGATATATGTTAAATAGACACCTTGCACAGAGATCTTCAGAAAGAGAACTTGCGGAATCTAACCTGGTATCTCTTCTTCCAGTGACCACCTCGACAATGAACACCATGCTTTCACTACTAGGGTCGCTCTTGTCCTGATCCTTCTAGCTTGGAGCCACTGATGCTTTTGGGTCCTTTCAACCTTTCCCTTTAGAATCCTAACTACACACTGTTTGGGGTCTCTTGCCGGGATAATTAGACTCTCTTCAACAAGGTTGTCTTCTCCAAACTCGTTTTTAAACTTTTTGCTCAAACCCGTCATATCTGTATACACAGCGCAATCAAAGCAACTTACAGTAGATGTTTCGTGTATCACGCTCGTATACTTCGTGGTTGAATGGCAACACAATAAAGAGGCAGGTGGCCTGTGTCTCCCAAGAGCCTCTAAGTTGGCATCTTGGGGCATAATGGCGAAAAACAAAAGTGCCTTTGCAGGTCAAACGCGACAAAACCAGCGACATTGTGGCACCATGTCACCAAGTTCAACGGATCGAGGCTGCTGAGCGTTCAACTTCTTTTACCACTGCCTGCCAGTCCAAGAGCCAATGGTTTCAAAAGGGAAACCCGTGGCAAAAAAGTGATGTGAAAGCTACGGTTGTGAATCAGATACATACCACCCGGTAAAACTGCTTTGAAGACGAATTTTCATCTAGAATCGACGGACGGGCAAATCTTTCATTGTAATCTTTAATTGTTATCCGTGCATATCCGTGCATGTTCCCCTAAGCTGAATCTATCTGAATTTGAAGGGTTTCCGTTGCTGCGCAGCAACTAAAAAATCCCAGAGCAGATTTGAGTCTAAGGGGGATGATTCTTGGAAACTTTCATCAGCCAATTCACATGTAGCATTTCAATCCACATTTTGGTGCAGTTGGGGGTTCTATACACCCACGTCGACCAATTCCTCTCCCAAATTCTTTCAGACTCAATTTTGTCATGTTCTTTTATGTTTGCCTTGATCCATTTCGGCCCCAAGGAACATCAACAGCGTAGGCCGTGGAGGAGGCGGCGCTGGAGGCCCCAGCTGCGAGGCCGGCCTTGGGAAGCTATGAGAGAATAATTCAGAAAGATGTTGAAATGATAAATTCAGTGGCGAAATGAAATTAAAATAATGGGATGATCTAGGGTCATGGGCAGCAGTATCACGCTGACATCGGTTTAGTCAAACAGTCTAACGCACAATGCATTTGTTTGCGTTGAAGTTTTGCCGGAAAAGGTCGTAGATATGTGCATAGGTACCTGTAGTACCGCATCAGGCGGTGGCGGAAGTTTACAAGACAGGAAACCTATAGGAAAGGTGAATTGTTTTGATTTGATGCATGGATGGCAGAGCGAACCCACTAATGTTCCGAAAGGTGGCTGAGGCTCTGAGGCTCTGAGGCTCTGAGGCTCTGAGTCTCTCTCTCTCTCTCTCTCTCTGTCAATCAATCTATCTATCTACCTACCTATCTAGTTATCTATCTCTCTCTCTCTCTCTCGCGCTCGCTCGCTCTATATCTCTCTCTCAATCTCTCTCTGTCTCTCTCTGTCTCTCTCGCGCTCTCTCTCCCCCTCCCTCTATCCCTCTCTATCTATCTGTGCAGGACATGTGTCTCGGGCGTGGCCTAGTCTCTATCTCACTTTATCTCTATATCCATCTCTATCTCCATCTCTCTCTTTATCTCTCTCTATCTCCATCTACCTTATCTACTTTATCTACTTTATCTACTTTATCTACTTTATCTACTTTATCTACTTTATCTACTTTATCTACTTTATCTACTTTATCTACTTTATCTACTTTATCTACTTTATCTACTTTATCT
>Ga0126342_10013474_pt1 | contig 14482 bp, 14 predicted proteins | sample Cyp1metagenome_FD_92528 | JGI IMG/M metagenome (GOLD analysis project Ga0126342, IMG submission 92528) | Coral microbial communities from Lord Howe Island, Old Settlement Bay, Australia - Cyphastrea 1 metagenome | ecosystem: Host-associated > Invertebrates > Cnidaria > Coral ... | reverse complement strand
GCGAAAACGACGCGAAAACGACGCGAAAAACGACGCGCCGACCAACTGGCGGCGAACAAAGGTCCAACCCCCAGACCCCCAACTATAAACGGGAACCCTTCGCTACGCATTCGGGAAAAATATATATATACAGTAATTTTAATATAAGATATAGTATATACTGCGCGTTTGTTCTCAAAATGTTCAAACATGGATATTGCGCCTCGTTAAATCAGCACCCGGAGTGCACTTAATTACGGAGAACACACAAACAAAAGCCTCAGAATGGCAGTGTTCTAGCACGGCCGCAAGGAAAACATATAGTTTCACTACGACATACTACGACGGTATTTGATGGGACTAGGTTCCGAGAATCATAAGCCTCACATGTAGAGAAAAATACTTCCCAGGAATCAAACAAAGTTCAAAACATTCAGGTACATGCTATTTTCAATTTTAATTGTGGTTTACAAGTTCCGAAACGCGACTTTCATTTTTGGCCTCATAATATTATAGCCATAGTTCCCAAAGAATCATACAAAGAGGGTGACCGCCATTGAGGCAAGATGTTTGTGTGACCATCAAAGGACCAAAGTTCCCACCTTTGGAGGCTTGCCGGAAATGGTGGGGAAAAAAACAAAAGTGCAATGGAAATTTGGCCCAAAGAGAAATTAATTGAGATTCAAAATAACCAATCTCGGCTCAAATTTGATTTGATTTGGTGATTTGTTTCACTCTCTACAATTATTATGTGTTATGTTTTTCAATGATTGATTTGTTTTTCTGTGTTTGGGTCCTAGATGCTGGAAATGTGCCTACAATTGGCCCATGCGGGAAGGGTTTCATCAATTCATTGGAAAAGGTGCCTATCGTCTGCTTTCATTTGCCTTCGCCGTAAATTTTGTTATGTTTTTTTGCAATTGTAATTCAAGCCTGGCACGTCCTTCCAAATATATTTAATTTAACTGTGTTTGCCTGTACCTTCGCAAAGCTTTGCGCACCGCAAAACGTCAAAAATGTGCTAGCAAAAGTTTAGGGTTCCACTCTAATCGAATTTTTTGCGTGCCAAAAACCCCCAAAAAAAAAACAATTGCTGAACCAGAATCGATATATTCGGACCGATGCCTCGAAATACGATTTTTGGATGCATAGTGGCGCCATCTTGCCAAGCCCCAAGCCAGAGATCGGAGTCGCAACAGCACATCAGCCTTCAGAATGTTTAGTCGACCACATGTCAAGATTCACCACCCGTACCTCACTGGTACCATGTTACGGTGGGATATGCATGGGGGAATCTTGTCAATGCATTCAATTCCTTCATGTGACTCGCAAGTGCTCTTCAAAGTGCATTACGTGGCGGGAATTGTTCTAAATCAAATGTCCAACGTTGTGGGAACCAGAAACTACTTTATAATAATGTGCACCATCAAACAAAACACGGCGTTGCCTGCTGCAATTCCTGCTCCAAGAGCATGCGGCCATTCCCGACAAATTTTGAAAGATCTGGTTTGCGAAAGGTGGGGTCAGCACGCGGCAGAACCAATCCTTAGCGCTGCCCATTCCGCGCTGGATTTCAAAACGTTCGGAGGATCAAAAACAAATCTGGCAATTGAAACAGTTACAACTGCAAAAAAATTGATGCAAGTTGCTCCAATCACTGGCGCCCTGAAACTCATCTGGTTGGTTCCACGGAGTGTTCAATATGCCCATGGGCTGACTGCATGAACGTTCCGGATACAAACAATAAACCCCGTGAACCGGCCCGGACATGTACGGGTTTTGTTTTACGGCTGCCATTGTTCCCTGAGAATTTTATTGGTTTTGGATGAAGATGTTAGATAAACAACATGCAGCATTATTTTTCCCATTTCTATTGTGCGGAATGAAAATTTGTGCTGGTGGGTTTCGGATTCCCACGCCATTCACATGTTTTTTATGTTTCATGTTGGTGAGGACTGCATTGCTGGTTCGCGGTGAAAAATTTTTAAATGTAATGTCTTGCGTTGCAATTGCACAGTCCCTCTGGCTACGATACGGCGATGTCCAGCTATATCACCACGACGGACTACCGCAGAGACTGTACGCGCCTTGTTTTTTCGAGCATTTCGGCAAACACACTTGGTCCGGCTATAAAACTTGCTGGTGAAACCCTGCGCCCATCGAGGCTTGACACGATCAAGATAAAACATCGTGTTTTACACGCGTTGCACCTTGCACCACCCTCAAAAAGCAAAGTGGGCTATGCAAAACAATGGGTTTACTTTTTTCAATACCTGGCATGCGCCTCGACTTGTTTCTGGGGATGCAGAACCTGTTGTGTTTGCGCACGAACGGTCTTAAAATGCAAAATGTTGTTACTAGATTCGCCAGGGCAGTGTGGGCACACACTATCGCTATATAGACAAACAACAGGCACAACAGTTATCAGCACAGACAATTGAGCGGCGTCGAAAACCCGCTAACAATTTTGTTTTCATCCTCATCAAAGTTTTCGCGGCGGTTTTCACGGTTTTTTTGCCCGCACAGTTGTGGTTTTCGCGGCGACATTTGTTTTGTGATACCTTTCGCGGTTGCTTTCGCGGAAAAATGCCTGTAAATGATGTTGCACATGAATACTTATATGCGTTTCTACTATGTACCTGCTTTCGTCGCTGTTTTTGCGGTTCGACCTATACGCACTCCTTTCGAGAAGTTTTCGCGCTGTTTTTGCGCTTACTTTTATATACCCTTAAAAAAATCAACCAAACCGAAACAAAACAATGAATGCTAACAAAATAGCACAAAATAGTACTAAATATAAGAAAATCAAACTCATGTGGAAACAAAAATCGAATTCGGCAAACGTGTATGACAAATCGCAAATTAAACCATATAAGGGTTCTTGGTTTGGCCCTCGCCAATAACACTTCCAAATTGGACCCATTTCCGGACACGCCGCGCATTAACAAATTTGAACGATGCTGCTTCGTGCTGTGCTCACAAAAAATGGAACAACAAGGGCAAAAGTGCCAAAGAAAACACTACATGTTTCAGGACTCAGGGGTGTTTCACAAACACACACACAGAGAAGAAAAGAAATGCTGCAGAGTTGTCATAGGTCACGGAAGCGATCAGCTGGGAGCTGAATCCAACCATGCAACAACAAAACGTTAGCACAACCTAAGTCCTAAGTAGAGTAATGAAAGTTCATCTCGGCACCCATGAAGTATATCCGTTCATCACGACCCTGTCCCGAAAAGGGCCCAAATCATCCAAATAAACCAGATTGCAACATGCGTGCGTGATCAAAAACCGCACACGGCGATTGCAAAATCGACACACCGGTTCTTGCTCATATGTTCGCAAGATCCACCATACTGACATGTCAGTGAATTGTTTGAGTGCAAAACGTTATCTGAAGTTGCGAAAAGGCAGCCACACCTTTTTCTAAGCCAGACAGGCCTGAAAGGTCATGTGTGATTCACATGCCAAAAGTCAATGAACTTGTTACACTTCCTATCGATTTGTGCTGTGTCCATGATTGTAGATTCTGATGGAAATTCTTCTCAATCCTCCTGGGGATGTTGAATGAGTCAAATCAACGTCCCGTCCACATGTTGCGTCTCCGCTTCTGCGTTGTAGGCTGAATTTTGTACCAGCCCTTTCACATTTTCCAGAGAAAAAACATTTTGGTGAAAATTTCTTCAAAATTCATCCAGCATAATTTTCCGACATCCTGTCATAGCGCGTAACACTTTCCCATCTGTTTTGATCTTCTGCATTCTTCCTCGAGTCTCTGAAAAGCCTGGAAATTTTATTGCGGAACATGCCAACCTCTTCCAAACATTCAAGCACCAAGGTTTGAATTGTGTTGGAACCCCACAACTCTCCATTTTGAATGCGTCGAAGCTGTTCATCTTTCAGAAAATCCACCATTCCCAGCCAGATCCTGAGGCGTAGCAACTGTTGTTGCAAGTGAAGGTTCAACCTCCATGTCATCATCCATGTCGCTTTCTGAATCCTCTTGCTGTTCTCCTTGGTCTGTTTGATCTGCCATACCAAGAGCTAAACCTCTCTGACGAATCAAGCGCGTGCATTCAACAGAACCCATTGTCCTTGAAGCAACTAGGTTTGCTCTCTCCAAGGTTGTCACATGGATCCATTGGCCATTGGAAAGTCCAAGGCCATTCCGCAGGTATCCTCCACTTTCCACTATGTAGTAATGGAGTCCACTTGCATAGTCGTGGGCCATACCTGTTTCATTTGAAACTTCCGTGATCCCATCTTGAAGTTCTGCCTTGTATTTGTCCATGATTGTTTCCAACCTTGTGCAACGCTCGAAAAGCGCATCGATTCTTTAGGCCTGTTGACCTGCATATTGGTCCTCACCAGCTACTTGGTTCCAGCACTTCTCCAAATCCTTTCATAACTTCTTCGCCTTCTGCATCATCACGTACGCAAAAACCCCAAAAAGCAAGCACATGAAAATGATAAAACCCCATAGCCAGAAATTCCCTGAGCCAGAATTTGCTGGTGCTCCGTACGAAGCGCACGTTGAAGCTGCATCCGCTCCAGGCAAATTGAATGACTCAAGGCCCATCATCATCGCCATACGCATCACGGTTTTCACAAGGTTTTCATATTCTTTTGTCCTTGGAACTTCGGTGTTGCTTGCTCATCCTCCTCCTGACCAAGCATCTCATGAGCCTCAGGGTCCATAGCACCCAGCATGTGAAGGAGAGTCAGGAGCCGTGCCTGGACACGAGCTTGAATCCAAAAGATTTTCCCGCTCAAGTGTCGAATCTTTCCAACACCCTGCCTTGCCACAAGTTGGCGGGCAGCGCTATTGTCAACCCAATGGATGTGCTCTTTGGACTTGGGCACAAGGAATTGCAAACATCGCTTGATGAAAATGGCATCTGCACATCCTGATACCATTGAACGCAACTCACTTTCAGCTGAGGACAGTGTAATCACGCGCTGTGTTCTGCTTGAGGCATTTGCTAGGCTGCTGTTGGTGTGATGCGCTGCACAGCTGGTACTCTTTCTATGGCTTTTGTTGGCAGCCCAATCAGAATCTGAAAAAGTCTCAGCCAACCAGTAAAGCTCGCCACCTTGTTTCCATTTTCCATGTCCAAACTCAGGTGGAACCAACTTGATGCCCATGCCACCTGAACTTTTGAGGTGGCCAACCAACTTTCTCAAACTCTGCAACGCACACAACGTAGGGCATGACATGCAACCTGCAACTTCCTTCAAACTGAACATCAGGTCAGGTCTGTCCCTGGCCAAATACAAAAGTAAACCCATGACGCTGCGGTAGGAACTTCTCTTTTGCAGTAAGGCATGGTGAGACATCTTCATTTTGGATTCCTGCATCGCACGGCATTTTCTGAACCTTTGCAACTCCAAAAGTTCTCTCAAAGCAAATCACAAGTTTTTCTGCTGTAGCACTTGGAACAACCATTTTTCATCATCCAGTTTGACCATGCGTCGCTTGAGAAAAGAAATGGAATCGCGAATCCTTCCCATCACATTTTAACTGACACTGAACTTCTTTGACGTTGCAGGGAATTTTTTTTTGTCCAGAAAATGCGGCTTCCGCAAAACAAAAAATCATCCACACGTACCATGAATACATTGTTGCATCCACCATCAACCCGTTTGGCCAAGCAAGGTTGCTCGGCACACCCGGAAAAGCCAAGTGCTTCTGTCACGTAATTTCCGAAATACCAGTACAATGCTTTTGCACCCAACCTTTGTCCTGGTAAATTGCGCTTGATCAAGTACTGTTGATTGCACAGCCAAACCTCAATCACATCAGCCTGTGGGACTTGGAAGTTCTACGAGGACTTACATTTGAGAACATTTGCGAAGATGCACACAGAAGCATTGAAATGTAAATGTCCACGTTGACGCATTCAAGCAATCAACAACTGACACCGCTCTCCCTTTTTTCCTGATGCTGGAATATCGAATCTTTGAAACACCAGCTCAAATGGATTGGATTTCCATCTGATGGATCGAACCACCACACTGTGTTAAAAGCTGAGGTGCCAAAGAGTGCAAAGCTCCTTAGCAAGGAAAGCGCAACAGCCAAAAGCAAAAAAAAAAAAGTGATTGCATTCAAAATCTAACCACTGGAGTTTGGGTCCCGCGAACTGCTGACATGGAGATATGGAGTGAAGCATGACAACATATCACCAGAACTATCCATCTTTCCAAAGAGTTGGGAGCCGTGAATTTCACAGTGTGCATCATTCGAAAGCAGCACAACGTGATAAGCTGATGGGAGGGGGGTAAAAAAAATTTCAATTACGCCAAACGTAAGTCCTGGAGCCAAAATGGGCAACAAAATCAAATATATAGATCCTTGAAAAACAGATTGAGCCAGTACAGTAACCGAATGCGTCCTTGATGTCCAAGGAAACCAGCACCACATCATAGCTGTCATCAGCTACACCAACTTTTGAACATGCCATGAGCATTTTGAGGTATATCACATCTGGCACGTTTGTATTTTCACCTCCCATTGCTTGTGTTTCACGCTCTCCCCTTTTCTCTTCTAAAGCATTTTTTCTTTCACTGTTTCTGCATCTGCATCATGCAAAAGGGGTGGAAGGACTGGAGCATCAGGAGGCTTGAAACTTGCAATTTGACCCTGTATTGAACTCCAAAACTAGTCTTGGAGCGCCATGGTGGAGAGTTAAAATGCAAGTAAAAACCCATGTGGCACTTCCAGTCTGTTTCAATCTTGCGCACTGGACGTGTAAGCATTATGCGTTTCCAGTGAAAAAGTATGTATGTGTCCTGAGTCTCAGTCGTGCCCAAGACAATGACACGTTGCCACCTTGGAGTTCCTTTGAAAGCAGTATGGGCATATGCAAACGCAGGCTCACCAAAATCTGTCATTCTGCCTTAGTAAAGTTGTTTCCATGCGTGTAGGCTGCAGGTGTTTTGCCATGAGTTGGAAGTCCCAATGCCTTCCTTGCAGATACTGCACGTTTTTGCACTTGGAGAATGGTTGGTTCATTGTCGCATATATAGTTGCATTCTGCATGTCCTAAAACCTGGGTGAACTGCAAACTCTGTCGTACCATGATGTCAAAGTCATTTTTCTTAGCAGTTCGCACGCAACTTACAAAGTTTGTGGATGAATCCACCAACACAAGCGCACCAGCTGTCTCTGTAGCTTGAACATCCACCCCCTGGTGCAACTGCTTTGGTGTATGCAAAGTCAAAGCTAACTGTTGGAATGCCGCTCGGCTTGACTGATCCATCTCGCATCTGTCTATCAGGTCTTCCACGGTGGGCAATGCAATGACTGCACCAATCAGAAGAAGGTAGGTGTGTCAGCATATATTTCAATTGCTCCATCTCATCAGGCGGCCCTGAAGGTTTCTGACACACGGGCTGTCTCCGCTGTTCAGCTTCAGTTTCACGTGCAGCGGCTAACACTGTTTGAAATTCACGGCGGTTCTGATGTTCCTAAACTCTCTTGAAGCAAATCTTCTTGGAACCATACTCTAAAATTTTGTAAAGCGCACAAACTTCACGCAATGTAGCCAATGCAGAATCACGAAACAACTCAGTGCCATTGACGTTCAAATGGTCACCCCGCTGTGGGGCTAGAACGAACTGACCTTGGGCACTGGCCTGGCCTTTTTCACCAACATTGAGCCTCAATGTCGACTCCTGCATTTTTTTTTCCCTCCGCACCTTTTTCCGCATGAGGTCCAGCTCTCCCTGCTGACTGCTGACTGTTTTACACTGGCCAGCCGCCAGATGTGCTTTAGGGAGGGCATAAATCCAAACCCTTTTGAAAACTTGGGTGCTTACTGTGGTGGGGGCCGGCTGGCTGAGTGGGTTTGGGCGGGTGCTTCCGCAAGAAGTTGGCTGAAAGTTGGCTCATTGCCTTCGGTGTTGCTGCAAAGGCTTGCTGGGCAGCATGTGTCAAAAGTGCTGACCATCTGGCTATCAGCGCTATTGTGATGGAATGTTGGAGGATTGGCGGGGCTTGACGTGCTTTATGTTGTGCCAGGAGCTCGATGAAGAAGGTTGCCTCCTGGCTCCACCTGCCTCCCACTTCCAGTCCTAAGACCACCAATTTGCAGCGTTCCTCTAGGGCCAAAAGCGTAATGTCACCTGGCAGCTGGTCTTCCATTTCAACTGGAATTGAGTATGTGGAACTTCATCATCAGCAACGAAGCGGAAACCCATGAGCTGGAGCTTGAGCACCTGTCACCTGGGTTGTTGCATGAGGTTGCACTTGAGTGACCAGCAATCACCAGCATACTGACCAACTTTACCAGATTTATGGCATGTCAAATCCCCCTTGTATCTTTTTCCTTTCCCTGAACAATCTGGTTTTCCTGCTGTTTTGCCCTTTGAATCACCTTTCCTACCTTCCTTTTCCATTTGATTTGCCATTTTTTGCCTTCATTTTACCCTTCACTTTTCTTTTTGACTGGCCTTCGGAACGGAAGTTCTTGCTTTCTTTGTCACCTTTATGTCCATGGCCCCAGATGCTGTTGTGTGCATCGACACGGTCACCTTCCATGGGCGCAGCTGTCGAAGATTCAAACACCAATGAACTCCAGTAAAAAAATAGTTTGTTGAATTTGATCAAGAACTGTTGAGGCAGCTCTGCGGGTTTCTTCCATTGCTTCGCCCAGTCGAACTAAGTGGGGGGGTTGTAACACCTGCTGCATGTTGAAAAGTTGCCAGTCTGTTAGTGCACCCATCAAAGCCAAAGTTCGCAAACCTCAAAGTCAGAACCGAATGTCGATAGGTTTCAAATCCATCTCGTTGCTTCACGCTTCGAACCACATTCAAACCACATTCAGGTTTCTGTTGCGGCACAGGGAAATTAACAATGCATACAACTTGGCACCACGCCGTTTGTTTCTGCAGATGCCGTGGCCATATCAAGGGGCTTGGAGGAATTGGCGACCAAAGATTCAATCCCTGTAGTGTATCCAGAATCAATTGCGCTGAGAAAGCGGGCGGGTTGCCAACTCCAGTCCCTGAAAAATTTGGTTTCATCCTCAATGGTTTTTGCCTTCCAAAAGGGGCGGCTTGTTAATTAATTTTGAGCAGTCAACATTCGATGATGATCCCGTACGGCTACTTCCAGCTGTTTTGAAAAACTAGTAATTGTTGAGTTCCTTGGCCAACTTGAACTGCGGCCCGTAGCGGCCTTAGTGGCCTCAGCTTCCATTAATGCAGCCTGAAATTGTTGGGTTAAAATCGGGCATCTCTGCAAAATTCGTGTCACCCGTCCAACGTTTTGCAACAATCACCAGTATGCAATGTTTTGTCCCTTTTTTGTCTAGGGGCCTAATTTTGCTCCAGTGAGGTCCCACCGCAACGATGTCCAAGGATTCCACTCCCAATCACCACAATCAGAGACGCTATGGCGTCGGCTCAGGCCCCCCAACCAAGGAATCACAGCAGGAAACCAGTCTTTGGCTCCGCTACCATGCAAAAAGCTAGCTACATTTTTTCTGAGCTAGACAGGCCTGGAAGGTCATGTGTGGTTCACATGCCAAAGGCCAATGAATTTGTCACACTTCCTCTCGACATGTGCTGTGTCCATGACTGTAGATTCTGATGGATTTTTTTCTCAAAAGTGTACATGGGCAGCGTAACGAAGACGCACACAGAGGGACAAACATGTTTCAACTGCATCCAAGATATCGGAGAAACTTGAATTTGCAAGGTACAAAGCACCGCCCCTTTCGCAATGCAGCTAGCAGAAACTCTGCACAATGCTGGCGTCAGCCATGTTCCCCGACAGCTACCCTATAAGCTATAAAGGACATATATGAGCGATACGAGAATAGATCATGTTGCGATTTGACTTCTTTAGATGTCCTATGCTAGGCTAGCGCGTCAGCAGCGCAATCCCCCAAAAAAATCGGATGAAAAAATGTTACGATACCTTAACGAGCCGTTGAGTACAGCAGCCCTTGGTTTCAAAGGATCCAATAATCCACTCAAGCGACCTGCGCAGCAACATCCGCAGTAATTAGATTCATTTTCGGGGATGTCAAAGATATGGATTTCCAGCAGGCGCTGCTGCCGACGTTGTCATTGTAGTGCAGCGTGAAGGAAATGAACAATGCGATCTGCCACTGCTGTTGTTTCTGGGTTCGCGTACAAATTCGAAAAGGTGTTCCCCAAGAATTCCGGAATCAAAAGTAGATTTGTGTCATAATCCAACGAGCTGGTCCCACCTCGCAAACAATTTTTGCTTGCAGTTGGGCGAACGCCATCTGAACTACAGCCGGTTCCTGAAAACAAACGCTACAAAACCATGCTTGAAAGCATCTGCTAAATTTTGTTGCTTCATTGCGAACGCGACATTGGAAGGAAAGCGGGGCGCGACAAAAAAAAAACGAAAACGGTTCAAAAAGTTGCGCGATTGTTGATAAAAACGACGAAAATAATGAAGCGAACATGCACTTCAAAACGAAAGTTCGAGAATGTTCGCGTGTCACCGGCTTACGGGTACAAGGGGACAGGTTTTCTGCAATAGCGCGCATGCACACTTTTGTCCATTCGTGGCATCCACACTAAAAAAGTGAAATTGTAGTGATTACATCGGTACTTGCCAATTGTCTCTCGCATGAGGACAGTTAAAAATACTCTGATCTTTCCAAGGCTGAAATTCGCGAAACGACATGCATAAGCCTAGCCAGGAAGCAGCTGCCCGCGTCAGTTCCTGTCATGATTGGCGCATCCAGTATCCAAACAGTTGTCTTTGTGGATTGTTCCGTCTTGAACCCGGACTATCCAATTGTATAATTGGCTAAGGAGGAAAAGAATATACATGCAACAAAAAAAACGTGACGCAATAAGGCTAGTTTCGGTTACAAAAACATGGTTCAGTTTTAAAAGTGTTTGGTTTCGCCGCAAACACGTGCAAAAGCGAGCACGCATGTTTCATGTTTTCCTTTTTCCTGGATGTTTCATCGATCTAGTCAAGACTGCGGCGTCTCTATTTTTTTCTTTGGATTTTTCGTGCCTGCCGAGCAAGTCTCAACGAATTTTGTGCGATGGAAGGCTGCAAACTTCCAGCCCAAGAAACATTAACGTATGGAGATGTATTGGCATGACAGGATGGCTTCCAACTTACCAACACATGACGCGGAAAAAATCCAACGCTGGTGAAATGCATAAAATCAAATATGATTTTGGTTGGAATTTGTCGTGCTTAATGGAATGGTGGAAAATGAAGGAAGAAATTGCAACAATTCAATTTGTTTTTTCTGCTGGCACCACCGCGCAGCTCATGAATCGAAACTAAATTATTTTTGTGGGGTTTATTAGCTGCCCGGTTTGTCGGAAAACAGTTGCCCAAACCCATCTGGTAGGTTGGCATATATCAGATACCAGTACTACCGCACAAGGCGGTGGCCTATAGAAGAGGTTGGTTGGTGTGAATCACGGATGGCAAACGAATCCCCTGATGGACCGAAAGGTGGTTCGAGTCGCGTTTTTTGGAGTAGGTGCAGGGGTCACTCAACCACAACTGCTGGTTTTATTGTGAGGTAACGCAGTTGTAGTTGTACTTGAAGGCGTACTGTAGTGTAATGGAGGTGTATCTGTGATGTAGTGTAATCAGTGTAGCGTAATCGCACTAGCGGTTGCAGTTGTAGGTGTGGTGCGGTGTAATACGTGTAGTGGGGTGTAGTGTGGTGTAGTGTGGTGCAGTGCAGCGCAGTGCAGTGCAGCGCAGGTGTAATGTAGTGGTAGTTGTACTTGCAGTCGTAATTGTAGTTGTAAAGTAATGTAGTGTAACGTAGGGAAAAAAATGAAATGCAATGCAATGTACTGTAACGTAACATAAGTAGTGTAATGTAGTCTAGTGTAGCGTATTCTAGTGTAGTGTGGTGTTGTGTTGTTGTGTCATGTACAGTAGTTGCATTTGAATTTGTCATTGTAGTGTATTGCAGTGTAACTAGTGTAGTGCAACGCAATGGACATGTAATTGTAGTTGTAGTTGCGGCAGTAGTAGTTGTAGTTGTTGTGTAACTAATGTAGCGTTGTGTAATTAAATGTAATTATAGTAATGTGGTGTAATGTAAGTAGGGCAGGCCACTCTTTTGTTGGAATAACTCGGTGCAAGCGCTTGTTCTGGCACACTTCAGGTTTTGCGCCAATTGAGTGTCGAAAGGCGCAAGACGCACACGGTTTAGTGGCTGAAATGTTCAAATTTGGAGATGAAGACCTATCCAAGTGCTTGTCGCAAATTTTCAATTCAATGTTGCATAGCGGAGATTTTGAACACCCACATGGCAAAAAACCTTGTTCATGATGTTGCCAAAAACTGGAGATAGCGCACAGACGAACAACTGGAGACCCATCGCTATATTGAATACCACGTACAAGATATTTACAAAAACCACTATATGGAAGATTACCTGCGACGTTGGAAATGGAACAGAGTTGTCACCAAACGGGTGTCAGACCACACACGGGTATTGAAGATGCATTCGTTGTTTTTTAAACCGTCTGTAGCAAAACCAAAAAATGGAATTGCCCCCTTTGGTTTGCAAACCTTGATTTGAACAAGGCGTTTGATCGCATCGAATTTGATTTTTTTTGGAGGCATTGCAACAACAGCATGTGCCAAAATTTTATTGTGCTCTATTGTGGAACTTGTATCGGAACCAAAAAGGATGTATTTCCGGCAGCGAAGTTTTTGATATTGAACGTGGTGTCCAACAAAGTGATGTGATCAGCCCCCTTCTTTTCAACGCAGGCGTAGAACACGCACTACGAAAATGAAAGCGAAAATTTAAAAACCATTAAAAACCATGTACTTCAAATTGGTGCCGTTGAAAGATTGACAAACATTAGGTACGCTGATGACATCATGATCTATGCAAAGTCTATGGAGGAACTTGTGGACATGTTGAAGCTATTGCTTCCTGAATTTGCATCCATTGGTCTTGAGTTGAACGTTTCAAAACAAAAAATTGACCAATGCCTGTCTGGAAGAACTGTGTTTTGCAGAAGTGGCACGTGACTTCATGCAGATTTTGCATGGTGAACACGAACATAAATATTTTGGATTTTTTTAATGCGTGATTTGGTTTCGCGAACAAACGTGGAATTTGATCATCGACTTCATGCTGCGTGGGCGAAAATTTCATGAGTACAAACACATCATTTTAAACAAACACGTCTCCCTCAAATTGAGATCGAAATTTTTCGATTCGTGGTGTCCCCCACGGCAACGTTTGGCCTTGCAGTTTTACCATTGACAAAAATACAAATACACAAATTGGATGTGGTGCAGCGAAGGATGCTACGCTCCATTTTTGGACGGGTCCGCACACACAACGAGCAATGGCAAGATACCATGCAAAGAATGAACGGTAGATTCGAATTTGCGATGACGTTACATCCTGTTTGCAAGTGGTCAGATCGTTTTTTTCAATCTGAACATTTTCCTTGATGCAAAGACGCCTGAGGATTATATCCATGTGACATCGTGTTGATTCACATCCAAGCAGCAAAAGTTGTATGTCGTTTGACATGAAACAACTGCTATGCAAACATGTATGCAACTGAAAGGGAAGGTGCAGAAATGAGTTAATTCTGTTCACAATCGCCTGTTTAAATTTGCAATTCATGTGGCGCACCACATTCCAGTTTGGCCAGCCAAAACTGTGTTTTGGCATCCTCCCACCGATTGGAGTCAAAATTTTGCCGCCAAACCAGGTCGCAAACGAGGACGACCAGCACAACGGTGGGGACGACCATCTTACTCAATTCGCTGCGCAACACTTTGGAGACGAACACTGGCTGAGCACGATTCTTCTTGGAAGAAAAGTGAGGAACTATATGTAAAATTTTGCCGGGAACTTTTTGAATGACTAGTTCCTGGTTCTCTTCCCATGTCCTTTTTAAGGACCGTAGTCAGTTTGAATTGACTCGGACGGGCGAAAGAAGAAAAAAACAAAACCCGAATGCTCACACGTATGTTAATGGTACAGATGTCGAAACACATGGATATGCAGTCACGCAGAACACTTTTCTGCAACAGTTTATTTGAACAGTCTTGTACATATTTCCCCTGTTACCAGTCTGCAGTGTGGACTGGAAAGTGTAGAGTGTGGAGTGTGGAGTGTAGAGTGTGGAGTGTAAAGTGTGGAGTGAGGAGTGTAGAATGTGTAAAGTGTAGAGTGTGGAGTGCGGAGTGTGTAGTGTAGAGTGTAAAGTGTAGAGTGTAGAGTGTAGAGTGTGGAGTGCGGAGTGTAAAGTGGGGAGTGTAGAGTGTGGAGTGTGGAGTGTAGAGTGTGAAGTGCGGAGTGTGGAGTGACGAGTGTAAAGTGTGGAGTGAGGAGTGTCCAGTGTAAAGTGTAAAGTGTGGAGTGTGGAGTGTAGAGTGTAGAGTGTAAAGTGTGGGGTGTCAAGTGTAGAGTGTAGAGTCTGGAGTGTAAAGTGGAAAGTGGAAAGTGTGGAGTGCAAAGTGTGGAGTCAGGAGTGTAATATGTAAAGTGTGGAGTGT
>Ga0126342_10013473_pt1 | contig 14483 bp, 18 predicted proteins | sample Cyp1metagenome_FD_92528 | JGI IMG/M metagenome (GOLD analysis project Ga0126342, IMG submission 92528) | Coral microbial communities from Lord Howe Island, Old Settlement Bay, Australia - Cyphastrea 1 metagenome | ecosystem: Host-associated > Invertebrates > Cnidaria > Coral ... | reverse complement strand
CCGGGAAGGCTGCATGTTTGAGGCATCTTGCAACACCAAGCTCTTCCTACAAAAAGATCCGACAGCTGTGCGAGATCTGAGGAAGTCCCTACAAAAAACTTGCATCAAATTAGAACTATTAAACAACTGAGGCTTCCAGGACGAAGACTTAGAAGTCGGCTTTGCAGATGGGAAAACGGGTTCAACATGATCTATATTATTATGATCTGGAGGGTTAGCACCGGAACTATGGAGGGGAGGACTATGATAATGAGGGGTACAAGCAGCATCTTCACACCCTTCTTTCAAAGACTCCCAGTTTTCAGCCAAGTCACTGACACGACATGTATCTTGTGGAAAATGGCTCATAGAAGCATCCAAGGCCCGGGCATCGGCTGAACCAGTGCTTGCTAGGGCGCACTGGGCTCCGCCTCTCCCTCTTTGCCTGACCCTTTCTTTCCCTTCTTTGGCTTCGGTTTTCCCTTTGGTTTGGGGACTTCGTCTGGATCTGTGGTGTGACTCTGAGATTTCCCTTTTGGCTTCCCGATGGTTTGAATCCTCCCTTCCAAATAGTCCAAATCTCGCAGGAACGCTAAATTCGCTGACACCCACAGAGGGCTCGCTAATCTGGTGAACGGTTTCAGACCAGGGACCCTTTTGGTTGAGAAATGGAGGTGGGTATTTGGTTCTGGAAAACCCGCCATCAGCCAGCCTAAGTCTACCTTCCCATCCACGGCACTCTGTTCGACGAAAAAGAGCATCCGAGCCAAGAAACCTTGCATCTCGTGGTTGTTGCTGCTCTGAGCAATGGACCAGCCCTCCGCCGCAAGCACTGCGAAGTGTGCCAAAAGCTTGTTCTCTGCTAAAGGGATCCGCCTCTCGACATAGAGATGCATGAGATCTTTGTCCTCCTTGTCGCGAGAGATGCCTAGCTCTTGCAGCGCATTTTGGCGAGCCACTTCTGCTACACGAGGAAGGTCTTGAATGGTCTTGAGATACATGTCCCTGGCCAAACAGCCTCTGGCGCCCCCGGAGCTGCTTCCGGACTCGCTGCCCCCGCCGCCTAGGAGAGAACTCATTGGATCGCGAGGTTGGGCAAAACGCCGCATCAGCACAGTGTTTTGTTGCATCTGAAGAAGTAGAAGGCGCTGCACAGGATCGGTCACCTGCATCGGGTCCAGCCCCAGATCGAGCAGGTGCGCATCCGGGTCCTCCAGAACCTCCTTCTCTGCTTCTGCTTGCAGCCCATCCAGAACTGCCACCTGACGCTCTGCGGCGGGCGGCTGCTTTGCTACCGCAGTCTGCAAACGCCCGGGAGGAGCTCCTGCAAGTTGCTGCAGGCGAGCCAGTTCCTCTGGTCGAAGTGCTGACCCCTGGGCACTGAAAAGCTGCTGCTCTTGACCATGTTTCGCGTGACTTGCTTGAAGGCCGCCCAAAGGAAGGCGAGCCTGAGCTCTGGGCTGGGTGCTGACGGCCTGATGGAGACCAGCAAGCTGTTCTTCTAACACCTTGATGCGGGCCTGCAAGTGCCCATCGCCTCCCGCTTGGGATCCAGGGGCAGAAGGTGAAGCAAGATCTGGATCGTCGTCCCGCACGAGCTCTTCTCCAGTAAGATATTCTTGGGCTGATTCTGGGTCTAACCCAAGTCCGGCGGTGATCCATTGGTCTGCTAAAGATAGAGCGGACTGGGCCACCGGTCGACCTGAAGCTCCTCCAAGCTGGAAATGCACGACTTGGGTGCTCTGCTTTGCGGCCCCTCGCAACACCAAAGCCTTGCACAAATGCGGGACGTAGTCCCAGGTGAGATCCACAAGCTGACACTCCTGCTTGCCCAGCAATCGGCCACGAACAGTGATGAGGTCGACTTCGCCCTCCCAAGTGGCGGGCTCGGCACTGCAAAGGCTGGCCACCCCTTGCAAAGCCGCAGTCACTTCCTCTGTCTTTGGCACAAGCAGCATAAAACCGTTCTCTCTGCAAAGCAAAGGGTAGCACGTTGCCACAACTGTAGTCCCTTCCGCATCTGAAGAGTCTAAAGGCAGCCACACAGCGGTCAGACTGAGATCTCGAGCTCCATCCACGCCTGCGACATAGCCCCTGAGCACCTCTGAATCCAGAGGGCTCATGCTCACTGCTGAAGCTGGGACGGCCATTGCCGCCGTGCCCCACACAAGAAGGCGTCTCCTTCTGTGCGAGTGGCAAACGCCTGGCACACCGTATTGCGGTGGAAGTCGGAATCGTGACTTCGCCCGCAGGCCTCAATGAAAGCAGTGTAATCACTAGTCCACACTCCCGCAGGATAGCGTGGGCAGCGAAGTATGATGTAAATGGTGTTTCGAAAAGGAATTCCTGGACTGGACACCTCGGAGAACTCCCCGTTCAACCGGCGGTAGGCAGCACACCCTGCCCTGAAAGCCCTTGCCAACCTTGCTCGCGATGTCCACTCTGAATCACTACCCCTCAGTCGAGGCTCAAGATGCCGCAGAAAGGGTAGAGGGAGAGCAGAAAGATCAGGAGCAGTGAGCGCCGCAAGAGCACGCTCTTCCAAATTGAAGGTGATGTGGTAGGGATCGATGAACTCAGCCTCAACCGCCGGTCCTCTATCCGCTTCTGCTGCCACCTGGACTCCAGAACCTGAAGCCCTGCTGACAGAAGCAGTGGTGAGAGGGCGCACAGTCACCCTAATGGAAATCTGGAGGTTTTCAAACTCGAAACTCAACTCTTGTTCCTCAGCCCCCCCAAGCATCAAAGTTCCCGGCGGTATTCAGCTAGTCGTTGGCCCACAGTTGCAGCTTGGGGACCCCAGTATGCAGCAGCCAGCCGAGCCAGAACCAGTCCTACGCGCTGGCAACCCTGAGATAAAGCACAGCCTACTGCAAAGGCACCGCAGCAGCAACCAAAGATGAAGGCCAGGAGGATCAAGAAACAAAATGCACCCCAAGGACACGACGCAGTCCCTGGAGTAGTCCACCACCGCGCTTCACGGACCAATTCGGTCAGGGCAAAGGCAAAACTCATTAACTTGACCCGGGAAGCTATTAGACAATTGGTGGTTTGCCCATCTCCAAGGGATAACTGTGCATATAATAAGTTATATATTTTCATTATTATATATATATATATTGTATATATAAAATATTCTGTATCATATTTAAAATATTTATATATATATATGATATATATGTATATAGCAGTTGTACAATACAGGTCCTGACTGCTGAAACCCCAACTAGCTGATTCGCGGCGTACAGCCACCTCCTTGCATTTCCCACCATCCGTGGCGAGCTTCTCTGGGGATGCTGCCGCAATCCTTCAACCCATGCCTTGGAGCATCGAAGAGCAACAAGAAACTGCCCGCACATTTCAAACATCCTAAAACTATTTAGGGTAAAGAAAGCGACTGGTATCACCCCTACCAGCCCCTACCACGCTTCAGGTTGCCAGAAAAAAAAGCCGCAGCTGACCCATCTCCACCAGTCCCAGCACCGAGCCACGGCCGTCGCGGGGTCACCGCTCTTAGAACAGGCCGCCACGCAGGCAGCGATGGTCTCCTCCGAGGGTTGCATCTGCATCTCCACCATCTGCACGCCGTGGGCTGGATGGGCTGGTGGCTTGTGAATGTTGACAAAGACGTTCAAAACAAAGAAGTCACGAGCTAGGATCGGAAGAAGCAAGCTCAAGGCACCCAAAACGCGAGGTTCTTGAGCAAGCAAAAAGCTCAGATAACTGGAGGCTGCTGCACCAAGATTCCAAGACATCGCAACAATCCGCTTAGAATCACTTTCAGCAGCAAGTCCCAGCCCTCCACCTGGCGCAGCCACTGTGCAGCCTTCTGAGTTTCACCTTGTCTCGCCCAAGCGCTGGCCAACAAGCCCCAAGTTTCTTCTTGAGGGGAAAGACCTTGGCATAGCAAGCCACGTGGTCACAAGCAAAACAAAGAGTTGGCTTCAGCTCCCCAGAAGTCCCATAAACTGACCACGTATCCATCAAATGCCAAAGGAATGATCTTTCAAACTCATCAAAATCCCTCCTTGAGGTCCCGTTCTGCAAAGGAAAAAAGGCACACCCACCAGCAGAATCCCTCTCCGCCTGCTGCCAATAGTTTTTCGAAACACCGCTGGGCATCCAGTGCTTTGCCCATGCGCGCGTAGCCAGCAGCCAGCGCCGACAGCGCAACACCATCGGTGGCCACACTTTCTAACCACTGCTCTGCTTCTTCTGGGCGTCCAGCCTCCATGGCCAGGGATGGGCGACATTGGGGAGCCCGCTGCACGACCTATACCCGCCTTGGCAAAGGAATCCAAGACGGAGGTCTGGCCTATGGCATCCACTGCCAATCCTTCACGGCGAACCATATGGAAATTCACTAAGGCTGTTAGGTGTTCTTGGCAAAACAAACCGGTTTGTCGGTGGATTTGGCTCACTGCGCGCCGTTTACACAGACTACCTGCATGCGAAGGATAAACCACAAAATGTTTCGCTGCTGACAGGGCCAAATCGATTTTTGTTTACACCCTTGCACTCCTTCTAATGGCCTCATTTTATGTTTCTCAACCTCGTTCTTTGTAAGGATCCAGAATCTTGTTGGTCACAACAATTGCTGCTGTCACCAGCGCTCCATGCTGTTGGGACAGCTGCAGGAATCGCACGGCTTCCTCTGGTTGCCGCGCTTCTGCCGCACACCTGAGAAGGCAACAGCTTTTGGCCTCTTGACCATAGATTGGGGCATGCAGGGTTGCTCATGTTTATATTAAAAAAAAGATGTTCAACATGCATGTACACACATTGCATACACATAAAAAACACCTAGGCAAATAGATACGTAGCTAGGTAGATATGTACAGTAGATAGGTAGCTAGGTCGATATATGTATATATATATATATTTATTTATTTATTTATTTATTTAAACTTATTTTTTTATATTTATATCAGATAGAGAGATAGAGAGATAGAGGGATAGAGGGATAGAGAGACAGAGAGGTAGAGAGAGAGAGAGAGGTGGATAGATCGATCGATCAATCGATCGATCGATAGATAGATAGATAGATAAATAGTTAGATAGACAGATAGATGGATAGATAGATAGATAGGTAGATAGCTAGACAGATAGCTAGACAGATAAATAGACAGATAGATAGATAGATAGATAGATAGTACTGTAGATAGATAGACAGACAGACAGACAGATAGATAGGTAGATAGGATAGATAGGTAGATGGACGGATAGATAGATGGAGGGATGGATAGATAGACAGACAGATAGATAGACAGACAGATAGATAGATAGATAGGATAGGAAAAGATAGCATAGGACAGGACAGGATAGGATAGGATAGGATGAGACCAGATAAAATCTGATCAGGTAAGACCAGATCAGATAAGGTAAGATCAGACAAGACGAGATTAGATTATTTAGATCAGATTGGACTAGAATAGAACAGAATAGGGCAGAGCAGAAAAGAACAGAGCAGAACTTAATAGAATAGAACGAGAATAGAAGAGAATAGAAGAGAACAGAAGAGAAGAGAAGAGAAGAGAATGATACAAGAGAAGAGAAGAGAATAGAATAGAAAAGAATAGAACAGAATAGAATGGAATAGTGAGTAGGGTAGAGTAGAGTAGAGTAGAGTAGAGTAGAGTAGGGCAGGGTAGAGCAGAGCAGGGAGAGTAGAATATGGAGTGGAATGGGTTGGAATGGAATGGCACGGAAAAGAAAAGAATAGAATAGAATGATAGGTAGATAGGTCGATAGATGGATAGATGGATGGATAGATCGGTAAATAGGCGGGTAGATAGGTATATAGATAAAAAGAGCGATAAATAGATAGATAGATAGGTAGATTGATAGGTAGACAGGTGGATACGTAAACTAAATTAGGTTGGAATAGATGAAGTTAGATTACGTTAGAGTAGAACAGATTAGAATAGATTACATTGGGACAGATTGAAGTAGAGTAGAGCATATAGAGTATAAAGAGTATGTAGGGTATGTAGAGTATATAGCGTATATAGAATAGAGAATATAGAGTATACAGAGAGTATAGGGATGGAGCCGACTAGTAGATTAGAACAGATTAGAATGGATTAGGTTAGACTAGATTAGACTAGGTTAGACTAGATTAGTTACATAGATGGATATAAGATAGGCACAAAATCTTCTGGAGATCCCGGCGAAATCCTCTCTAAAAGATCCTTGCATGATCTTGCACAAGGCTTGTCAAAAGAACTTCTTGGCGATTCTTGTCAGGTCCTCTCTAAAAGGTCCCGGCATGGAGATCTTGCAGATGCCATGTGTTGGAAGTTCTCGTGTAGAAACTCTTCTGGGATGCTCTTGGGAGGCTCTTGTCTCAAGATCTGGTAAGATCCCCTCCAGCAGCAGCAGGTCCTTTTTTTTGACAATCTTGTGAACTTCGTTCAGGGGCCCTGACGCGAGGATGTTGGTCAAGGTCCTTTACCATTCCTTGCAAGAAGATCTTGTCAAGATCGTGGTGAATCCTCTGCGGTGTCCTTGCATGATCTTGTCCAGCTCCTTGTCAAAAAAAAGAACCCTCCTCACAAAACCCTTGCATGCTCTTGTACAGATCCTTATGGGAAGATCTTGTAGGGATCCTGGTGAAATCCTCTAAGAGGTCCTGGCATGATCTTGTACAGGCCCTTGTCAAAAGATCTGGTGGAGATCCTGTTGAAATCCTCCTAAATCCTTTTGAAAGTCCTTTTCGATGATCTATTGAAATTCTCCTCGGTGTCCTGGCATGCGGTTCTGTCATGAGGTCCTGATGACTAGACTGGCGTTGCTTCTTATATGCCACAACAAGTTCCTGCTGCTGCAGTTGCGATAATGTCTGACCTGATCTGTTACTGCTACATAGCTACTGTTGCTTGTATCTGGCACATTGGTTTCCTACCCCCACACTGTTTGGTCTTGCCAGTGCGATCACTCTTCATTTTTCGTGGCGCGTGCAATTGTGAAAATCTAGCATGTGCTCGTGCAGCCCTCTCGCAACTTTGTGCATGTCGGATCGCATAATCGTGGTGGAGTGCGAATTTTGATATCGCGCGCCGCTCGCGCAACCCTCTCGGCACTTTGTGCGTGTCAGATCGCTCTAGTTGTGGACCAGTGCGAATTTTGATGGTCCTTATGGGAAGATGTTGTGAAGATCCTGATGATATCTTGTCGGAGGTCCTTGCATGAACTTGAACAAGCCCTTATCATAAGATCTTGTGAAGATCCTGCTGGCATCCTTGAAGCGTCCTTGCATTGTCTTGCGCAAGTCCTTACGAGAAGATCTTGTGGACATCTTGGCGCAGTCCTCTCTAAGAGGTCCAGGCACGATCTTGCACAAGACTTGTCAAAAAATCTTGTGGCGATCCTGGCGAGATTCTCTCTAAAATGTCCTATTGGAGGTGTATTAGAGGTGCTTGTGCGAAAGCTCTTCTAGGTTCTTGTCGCAAGATCTTGCAAAACCCTCTCCAGCAGCAGCAGGTCCTTTTATGACGATCTTGTGAAATTCGTTTCGAGGCCTTGACGCGAAGATCTTACCAGGGTCTCTACAAGATCTTCTCCCAAAGAAAGTGTGAAAGACCTGGAGGAATCCTCTAAGAGGTCTTTGCAGCGCATCCCCTTGCGCAGGTCCTTGCGCGGGGGTCTTGGAAGATCTTGCTGAAATGGTAGTCAAATGCTGCCAGAGGCCTTAGCATGATCTTGCACAGGTCCGTTTTAGAGGATCTTGATTAGGTCCTGGTGAAATCCTCCAGGTGTCCTTGCATGATCTCGTACAGGTCCTTGTGAAAAGATCTTATGAAGGTCCTATTCAACTCCTCCTGAAAAGGTCCTTGCATTGAGGTCTTGAAGATGCTCTCTGCGTGGGTGTTTGTATGAAAGTTCGTCTGGGATGCTCATAGGATGTCCTTGAAGATCTTCTAAGGTCCTCTATGTAGAAAATCTTTCTTTCGACGATATCTTGAAATTCCTTTAGACTGCTGAGTAGACATAGCGTTGATTTTTGTGCCACAACAAGTTCCTGCTACAGTTACGATAATGTCCAACCTGATCTGTTACTGTTCCATAGCTTCTGTTGCTTGTATCTGCTACATTGACTTTCTACCCCCGACACTGTTTGGGGCCTCTTGCCGGTATAATTTGTATGTGCGCTTGGGATGCAGAAATGACGCAAAAATTCGAACATTCATAAGATGTGCTTGGAAAAAAAATTTTCTTGGATCTTTTCTCCCTTTTGCATGTTCTCCTTTTTGGAATTTTCAAAGTGTCTGGTGTGTATTCTCTTTCTTGCCCTTTGGCCAAGACAATTGATTGCAAGTATATGCACGCACGGAGGAGGCAATTTAAAAAATACAGTAGTACAAAAACCCAAACGAACATGGCCATAAGACAAATGTAAGATGTACTAACAGTATCTAACAGTATCTAACAGTATCTAACAGTATCGCGGTTTAAAGCATGTTCTAAGTCGATCTGCAAGATCTGCAAGGCCTGATGAGCTTGCCGAAGGTCCGCGAGTTCACCGCCACGCGACATCCTTGCATGGCCTCAGCCATGTTTACGGGCTGCTTCATAGTGGCGGTCCAGTTGAAAATCCACCAAAAGTCATCCTAAAACCATCCGAAAACCATTCCAAATCATCCAAAAATCCATGAAAATCATCCAAAATTCACCAACTTCTTGCACAAATTGTGTTATTGCCAATGCTTTCTGCATGTCTTCCCTCCAATTGCGACAGCACCCCATTATTTCCATCCCATTTTTGTCACCCTCCTTTGCGACGGGATGAGTTGCAGCAAAGTGGGCACTCGCACCATGCAGGTCGCCTGCGATGGCATGTGCCTGAAAGATAGGAATTGCCATGGATTTTCCATGATGTTTCAACTCCATCTTTGTTTACTGCAGGGATCTGGGTATCATATGTTGAAATTTGACACCAACTAAATCCCACAAACCATTCGCCTTGAGCATAGTATTCCACACCATTGTCTGGAGACGCGCAGGCGCAGACTGCAAGTCATTGAAAACCTCCCTCGCAGCAGCTACATTGCCCGCCTGGGACGGCAGGATGTTGCTATCCGAAAACAAGTTCAGGTGCAGTTCTTTGATCAAGTGAAAAACATCCACGAATTCGCCTTGGCACCTCACGTGCCCCAGGCCTTCGCAAAAGCATTCAGATCACTGAGGCGGCGCGGTGGCACCATGGGTGCGTCACTAAGGTCATGTTGCAGAACTGCTGGATGCTATCAAGCCACCATTAGAATGAATAATGAATGCCTAAATAAAAATTGCTGGGACACACCCCAAGGTGCATGTAATGTTGTAAGGGTGAAGGATAAGATTGGGAGAAAAAAATACAGTATCTATTTGTCTTGAAACATTCTGGTATCACCAAGGAGTCTCAATCTATACATAATCCGTGTAACATGTTGTAAGTGTCAAATGGTCCCAATGATCCTACACTTGAGCTGCCATGAGCCTGGCAGGTTCAGCACCCTGAGAATAGAAAGCTCACGCCCCAAGTATGAAGAAAGATCCAATTGGTTGCTGCCGGTGTCTTGAATTTAGACCACGTTTAAGCAAGAAAAGACTTGCTGGTCAAGAATCTTCCTTCCTGACCTTTGCTGGTCAAGAATCCTACCCACCGATTATCATTTACCCCACATGCCTGGGTTCAATTTCCTACTTCCTGTTGGCATGACCACCAAGGCACTTCCCCAAGCCCCAAGGCCCGGACCAAGCCATTCTGACTCCTGGTGCCAAGGACATGGTCAAACTCCGCATAGTGCCATGAAGGCCATCCATCTGTTTGGGAGCCTCTCTTAATCTAGAAACCCTTCCAGGCAAAACTGAGACGCGGATGGAAAAGACGTGGGCTTCTCAAAGACTACCATATTTGATGTTCACCTGGCGCGACCCGAAAGACTGAGCAAAGGCAGCAAAGGATTCAGGTAAAGTTGGCCTTGCTCTTGTGCTAAATTAGATTCGCTCAAACCATCGTGTTGGTGGGGGCGTTACTAATGTTGACCATCAGAAGGCGATGTGAATCAAATACGCACACAAAGAGAAAGAGAGGGAGAGAGAGCGAGACAAAGACATAGACAGAGCCAGAGCGGGAACGAGAGAGTTTGTTTCGCTTTTTTGGGTGCTCCCGATGCCCACCATCCCAAATATCCCAATCTTAACAAAACGCCCTATATTCGCTTCTAACATACGTTGGGATGCCCAAAATCCACTTCGAAGCTTCGAAACTAATTTTCTGTCGCATGTCGCATGCAACCCGCACTCTGGACCAAGCCCTGACGGGTCGAATTTCTTCGCATGCACCGGCTGCTCATCCGGCTGCATAGTAAATGATGGTAAATGTAATTGCTGATGCAACAGTCACCATCGTTGTGGTTGTGGTGGTGATCCTAATGCACTCAACTCTGTTGTGAAGCTTCATATGAACTGCCAAAGTCAGAGAAATGAGGGAGAAAAAAAACATGTCGTCTTCAACTTGGTAAGTAAGCAGTCTGGTGTCCACCAGACTCAATGGCAGGCTGCAGCTGTGCAGTTGACCAGTCTGAGCAAACCGCCAGGTGAACAGGAAATTCTGCCTGCATTTTTTTGGAGTGTGCGTCAACATTGGTTTGAAGTCGCTTTACAACACAAACATGAGAGGTATTACGCATGGGTTCGGCTCCTGCAAAAACTCTGCATTTTTGTTCAATTCTAGTCCATTCACCCAGCAAATGCTTGAGCACAGTTCTTCCTTGGAAGCTATGGGAAACGGTGGTTTCAGCACTCGAAAACGCTTCGGAGCAATGAACAACTTTCGGGTATCAGCCTGGATAGCCTCTGGTAATCTCACGGCTTGGAAGCCGTCTGATCTCCATTTCTAAAAGATGTTTTGCCAGAGAATGTCCATTGCCAGGTTTGTTTACCCTTTGGCAGAGGCTAGACGGTAAAAGGGACATTAAGGAAACGAGTAAACGAATCACGGAATCCAAATCAACAAAAGTGCCACATCCGGATGCCCACTGTACTTTTAAAAATCCAGCTGCATTTCGGGAAATCATCAGCACCAACACCAGAAAAATCACCAAACATACCCTAATTCCGGCCGTTGATGGTTCATTGAGCTTTGTTTTTTTGATGTTAAACATTGATCACTTAATTTTTTTTAAGAGCCCATGTTTGATGATTTTGATGTGAACCCATCGCTGAAACCTTCTACTGATAAATCTCCACGTGAGCTCCCATGCTGGAGGAGCTACTGGGAGTGCTCCATGACCTGCACGCGCGTCCCTTGCTACGCAGTGGACCAACATGGACACACAATGGCGGTGTCAAAACCAGTCGAGAAAAATCCTGGAGAATATGAAAATGGTTGGTAAGTAGATGTTCATTTCCCGACGGATGGTATCATAGGCTTTTAAAACACATCCCCAAGTTTGTCCTTTTTGGTGTAAAGAAACCGGTTATTGCACGGTGCCAATAATTTTACTCCACTGGGATGTTCATCAACAAGAAATGGGGATATATACCTATCCATTCGTTATATCAGTTCCGATAGGAGATTGACCAACAAAACACAGGAGATTGACCAGCAAACATGTTGGTTTTCGGTTCCCCTTCCACGACCAACAGTCTCCGCAGAAATGCGACTATCTAAGCATGCAGCGTACTGTGAAATGTATATATATATATAGATATATAGATGTGTGTGTGTGTACATAACACCATATGTATATATCTACAATGATTTCATAGAACTACCATATATTCATCTATAAGTCTATATATATATATACCTATACATGGGTATGGTCCAGTCAAGAGCTTAATCCAGTGCTTCAGAACTTCTCATCGAAATCCTAGAATTGCAACTGCTGTGGAATGGACGGCTCTCGCTGGAAGCTCTTAACAGTCTTACCGTCACTATCCCTACATACAGACATACATACATACATTACATTACATTGCATTACATTCCATTACATTACATGTGCATTTACATTTACATTTACATTTACATTTACATTTACTTTACATTACATACATACATCACATCACATCACATCACATCACATCACATCACATCACATCACATCACATCACATCACATCACATCACATCACATCACATCACATCCATACATACATACCTCTATGTATATATATGTATACAATGACAGGAGGGGAAAAGAAAACATATATATATACGTATATAACGTGTGTATATATATATATATATATACATGTATGTATCCATTTGTATCCTAGCCGCTAGCCTATGTGTGTCACCAACAAGAACAGGTACAAAACTATTCACTACTGTATGCATCCTGGAGGTTCAAAGTTCCAAAATTCTGTTTGAGAACTATAACTAATCCGACTATGCCACACAGGACCCAAAGGCATCTCGCAGGCACCCGTAGGAAGTTGGAGGTGATGCTACGGCGTCATCTTTGAACCTGAAGAAATGTACGTTCGAAAACGACTAAGCCGATGCCACTTCTATCGCAAGATTGAGCATTTTCTGATACACCTACAAATGCCCAAAATGCTTGGCCAACGGATTCAGGCGGATCACCAACTTCCGGATCCCAGATTTTTTTTGCAAGGTGGGCAGTGATCAGCTCGTTTTGTCTTGCTACGGTGCTACATGTGGCTGTCGACATCACTGGACCATAGTTTGGAAGTGTTCAACTCATGCAACACCGACAGCAAACTGATGCAGGAAAGAATCGAAAGGTCGCCCGGAACTTGAAGATGCTGAGTCTTCAGAACATCATTGGCGCAAACCTCAAGCACCCCGATGATTCGTGAAGTTTGTATAGTAAAGGAGTGAATGCTCGCTGGGGTATCTCCAACATACCTCAGTTTTTATTCCCTATCAGCATCATCATCCCGCTGGAGTTGTTGATCTTGATCAAGCGAGATGCTGAATATGCTGGCCCAAATAATATGGTTGGAGCATATTTGGAGCCATATGATATTCCAACCATGGGGGTTGGAATATCATGTCTAGAGAACCCCCTTTCTCATCGTGGAGCCCAGCAACTCGCGCACGTCGGACTAAGCTGTTCTGCTCATCGGTGAGGGTGGCGCCTGGCCGCCCCATCCGTTGAGAACTATGATGCCAAAAAAAACTGGACTACAATAATACTACAGTATATTTACAGTAAATGTATGCCTGCCTGCCTGCCTGCCTGCCTGTCTGTCTGTCTGTCTGTCTGTCTGCCCGTCTGTCTGTCTGTATGTCTGTCTGTCTGTCTGCCCGTCTGTCTGTCTGTATGTATGTACGTATGTATGCGTGTGTGGGTTTATAGGTCAGAAAGTTTGACACGTACTCATCTTGAATTATTTAGCCCAAAACAAGTGGACCAAGTAGAAAAATTCGTTAAGTCCTCAGATGGCCACTGTGTTTTTTTTTGGTTTTGTTGCTTAGGTCCTCTTCAACATTTCACACAGCAGTCGTCCTCAGCCCCCCGAGGCACCTCGCAGCGTTAGCGAGTTGCAATGCCTGGCGATGATCACCGCCTGACAAGGTGAGCACTGGGGGCTCCATGTCACAAGACAGTATATCTTCCAGTACACACTTCTGTGTATCTATATATATAAATATGTGTGTGTGTAATGTAATGTAACGTAACGTAATGCAAAGGTATGTATGTATGTATGTATGTCTGTCTGTCTGTCTGTATGTCTGTCTGTCTGTCTGTCTGTCTGTCTGTCTGTATGTATGTATGTATGTATGTATGAGTGTATGAATGTATGTACGTATAAACGTATGAATGTACGAATGAATGAAGAAATGAATGTACGTACGTACGTATGTACGTATGTATGCAGATCTATTTATGTTGTGGGTGATTGATGTACAAATTTCCACATCTACAAGGCCGCACCAAGGCCGCCATTCAAATTTGGTCCGCCTTCACCATCTTCTTCCGGCCCTCCAGCTTCTCGAGCCACACCAGATCCTGCTGCAGGGTTCGCAGCCCATAGGGATCATCGCCTGTCAGCATCCCACCGTCCTCGTGGTTAGTAACTGGTAACCATAGTTGCAACCAAGTGATAAGTGGGAGAATCCCACTTAGGGAGCTAGGGAACTTATTCACCAAGGTTCTCTCTGAGTGACTAAGTGGGATGGTCCTTCAAGCAGTGGGGGCCACTCCAACACCCAAGTTCCGACTTGTTCCCATTGGAGCTATTGAGCTATTGTGTATCTCCAGTGTGCCTGATATCCTCCCGATCAGATCAAGCAATCGAAAACCATCATTTTTGATAAGAACATATTCCACAAATGGATATGAATATTGAGGGATCGTCATTGCGACGTACTGGAAGAAATAAACTACTTCTGACCCATATCCGCAATATTCACATAATGTATATATATATACGGCAGGGGGAGGAGGTTCCCCGAGAGGACGTCAATCAGGATCATTGAATTGGAGAAAAAACAGTGTTTCACTGTGGTAAAATTGAGATTTTTCATGTCGTTCTTTTCATTGT
>Ga0126342_10013472_pt1 | contig 14486 bp, 19 predicted proteins | sample Cyp1metagenome_FD_92528 | JGI IMG/M metagenome (GOLD analysis project Ga0126342, IMG submission 92528) | Coral microbial communities from Lord Howe Island, Old Settlement Bay, Australia - Cyphastrea 1 metagenome | ecosystem: Host-associated > Invertebrates > Cnidaria > Coral ... | reverse complement strand
TGGGAAGTGATTCATGAAAGCTTAGATGACATATGAGAAGAGATGAGATGAGAAGAGATGAGCTGGGATAAGGTGAGAAGAGCTCAGATGAGATGAAGTGTGGAGTGTGAAGAGTGCAGCGTGAAACGTGGGGCGTGAAGAGTGCAGTGTGAAGAGTGAAGAGTGCAGTGTGAAGAGTGAAGTGTGGAGTGTGAGTGTGAAGAGTGAAGTGTGGAGTGTGAAGAAAACAGTGAGAAGTGTGAAGTGTGGACTGTGAAGTGTGAAGTGTGAAGTGTGGAGTGCGAAGAGTGCAGTGTGAAGTGTGGAGTGTGAAGCGTGAAGTGTGGAGTGTGAAGCGCGCAGTGAGAAGTGTGAAGTGCGAAGTGGAGCTTCAAATGTGACATGTGAAACAGGACACCACCTTCGCAGAATGAACGCACGCACGGGCTTGGCTGGCGCACGGCGCATGCAAGTTCTATAGTATAGATGAGAAAGATCTTATATATCCCTAAGGCAACTTCGGCCCCGCCTCGTGCGGGTACTACTGGTAGTGCGTCAGACGATGCGCCTTTAAGCACATCAAACTTTGAGTTGTTCAAAGCCGGCTTTTGGTGCCATGGCGCCATGAAGGAGCGCAAACTCAAAAGGGACAGCTGATATTCAAAGTTTAGATAGTTTGACCCACATCTTCACACCACAGTATGATTCTATGATACTGTTCGCACCAAAACGGAGAGCAAAGAAGTCTTGTTTCTGAGCAGAACTTGATTCTCTGCAAAACTGAACCCGAATCTACGCACTGAAGCTCGGCGAGTGGGGAATCTATTCTTAGCTTTCCCATTTGATTCGAGACAAAAGGAAGAAGTCTAGAAGAACGAAAAAGAACTTGGTGGCCTTGGTGGCCGGGCATGCGTCCGTCTCATGGATTGGGCCATCTCCATTTGTAGGGTTGACCCATCCCCTGGACTCTTTCACAATAGCTTGGCGGCCTTGGTGGACCGTTATTTCAGACGCGCATGCCGTGTTCAAGAGCTGCGTCATCGCAAAAGTGGCTGTCGGGCTGGGCGTGGTTGTCATGGAGCTGGGCCATGTGAATCTCATGGGGACTTCTGGTGGACAGGGACTTATCATTGGGTAACTGGTTGCATTTGGTTGCGTAATTTTCGGCTCGAGCTGCGTCATTGACGTGTTGTTTTCTTCTTGCCAGTGTCCATCAAATCTCGAGGTCAGCAGATGATACTTCATCGTTTAGGTGTTGTCATGAAATTGTCCTTCGTGGGGGGGTGCTCCGGCAATTTTGTGCTAGAGAAATGGTGATAAATCACGAAAAAATCATGATAAATCATGAAATTTTAGGTTTCCATGAGACACACCCCAAAATACAAAATTGCAAAGGTCTTGATTCTCCGATGAGGCACACTGCCTTGAGATTTTCTCCATAAGAGCTGCTGAAAAGTGCAGTTCGTGCTGTGCTAAGACATGCCAAAACTGCGGGGGAAGGACATTTTTTTTTGCGGACTTTTTGTGAGTTGTCTGATGTTGTGGCGGTGTACTGGCGGAAAGGCTAATCATGGTCTTCATTACATGTCTGGAAAATTGTAACCAATGCCTGCCATGACTTGCTCAGGCTTCAGAATGAAAGGGCCGCAAGTCATATCCTCAACTTCTTTGCTGAACATACTTCACTGTTTCTATGTTGATAACTTGAATCTTAATTTCCTGGTTTGTGCAAAGCAGGCTGGAAGTTGGCATGAAGAATTACTGAAACGGAGGAAGGCCAACACGCACAAGGCTGCAACAGTTGCTGGACAAAAGACTGTACCATGAATTCATGGTTTGAATTTCCAGTGAATTTTGACCGGCTTGAGTTGTTGTTATGCGTTTGTCTGAAAATAACATGCCTCCAAATGGGTATGGGTCAATACCTATAGATACATTTTTAGTGGAATGAACATCCATTTACCAGCTATTTTGATGTTCACCAGGGGTACAAGGTTTTGACACACTGCCAAATTTGATAGCTTAGAATCTCATTTTAGCCAGTATATATTTGATTTGAATTTTAGGGGTCCATCCCCCATTTGAAGACAACGCCAAATATCACATTAATTCACATCATCAGTTGGTTGTATACTGTATATGTATATTCTATTATACCGTTTCAAGACACACAAAATTACCATATTGTAAGCTAGTTGTACACATATATAATATAATATAATATAATATAATAGAATAGAATAGAATAGAATAGAATAGAAGATAAGATAAGATAAGATAAGACAAGATAAGATAAGACGACATGACATGACATGACATGACATGACATGACCTAACATGACATGACATAACATGACACAACATGACATAACATGACATAACATGACATAACATAACATAAGATAACATAAGATAACATAAGATAACATAAGATAATAATATAATTTAATATAATTTAATATAATTTAATATAATATAATATATAATATATAATATATAATATAATATATAATATAATATAATATAATATAATATACACGGCCAGAACAGGGGTGCTGCCCGGGGAAGTGTGTTTTGACTGCACAGGGCCAGTGTTTGCCCAAATGGCTGACGAAATTTCTTTCCAAAACACAAAACCATAAACCCTAAACCCTACATCCTAAACCTTACAACTAAATCTGATATGACACCCTAAGTAAGCCTTGAAAGTCAAATCTGATTAAAACTGTGGAATAACCCTAAAACCCTAAAACCCTAAATGAAAGCTTAAATAAACTCTAAACAAACACATGATAAACCTCTGGGCAGCACTCCCGGTCTGCGGCACACACACATTCCATCATACTCCCACTTTTTTTTGCAATAAAGTGGTTGGTTCTGTCACAGGAACGGCGGAAGGAAGGTCGAACCATCCACACTAAAGCGTCCAAGACCTCCATCACCATCGCCTCTATCGCCCTGTCCGGCGGCCCTGTCGTTGGTTTTGTGCTTTGCTTTTATGGGCAGCGTCCGGCTGTGCCAAGGATTTTCAATGCCATGGCCATAGCTATGCCCCACTGGAGATCAAGTTGGGTCGTGACCACAGAAACCTGGACGCCGCAGAAGCCTGGACATCGGATGACATTCATCCGATGATTTTTTTTGAGACATTTTGAATCCAAGGTAGCTTTGATTGGCTATGGTGCCAGAAGGCTCCTTCAGTTTCATTGTGTCGGTGGTTGTTATTTTACGTTTTGCGACAGCAGGCATTGGGGCCTTTTGGCAGTTCAGGGAAGAAAGTCCTAATCTCAGTTGATTTTACTTTTGATCTGGGTTATTTTTCCATAGCATTGCATTGGTATTAGAGGATGACGATGCACCACACCATGTTCGAGAACAACTGCAGCTTGGACCAGATTTGCCCTTGCCCTTGATTCATGTCAATTGAGTTGTGTGAACAAGCCAGAGTGCTGGTGATGACAAATTCAGAGAATCGGCACTCTGAAACGTGTCGTGAAATTGTGGACAGTCTGGTACAGTCTGGTCCACGAAGTCATTGACATCATTGATATGCGGCAGCATAGTGGTTGAATCACATTGAGCTACAGAGATGCACAGGCAAATGGCATGGAACTTTGATGCTGGGCAATAGCTGCCTTTCGCCCATTTGCAAATGGTGAGCCAGCATTGCATGTAATGTATGATGGCATATGGCAGCTGTTTTTTTCTGTGGAGGTACCTTCTGAAATGTCAAGTGTATTTCGACCTTTGCCTGTACAGCTATGGTGCCTTTGGAAGCAGTTGGCAGCTGTGACGGAAAGACCAAATCGTCCCTGAAGTGTTTGCCGTGATTTGGAGGTTTTCTAAGAAATGGCACCCCTAAATCAATCTAAATCATTCATTTATAGATGGGATTTTCCATGACATAGACATAAACCATCCATTTTGGGATATTTGTTCCGTCAGTTCTGAAAGGTGCTGCCTTCTTCGTCCTACTTGCACTACTTATTCATGTGCCCACTTCTTAGAGTGGCTGTGCACGCCACGGCGTGCAAGCTTGTCTCTCTGGTAATTGGGTTACACACACATAATCAACACATACAATATATATATATATATATATTATATACATATATATATATATACAGTATATATTCGCGTATGGTACAGATCTTGACATGGATATGTGATATATATATATATATACATATACATATATATATATATACACATATACATATATATATATAATATAATAGACTATAATATACTATAATATAACATAATCTAATATAATATAATATAATATAATAAAATATAAAATATAAAATATAAACTATAAAATATAATATAATATAATATAATATGATATAATATGATATGATATGATATGATACAATACAATACAATACACTATATATATATAATTTAATACAATATAATATAATTTGATACAATATAATATGATATGATATAATATAATAAAACACAATACAAGACATAGACATATACATATACATACCGGGTTATCATAGCGATGTCATGCTGAGGCTCTGCTTGATCTGGACTTGTATGCTAAGCACCCGCAGTTTGAGATGGGCTGCCACCTGGTGGCCGGTCGCAGCACTTTTCCACCTGGGGGGTGCGATCTTCTGGGTGGTCATCACTGAGGAGCGGCACAGGTGGTCGTTTAACGGTTTAACAAGGTTAATGGTTGATTAATGGTTGATTGATGGTACAGGTTGTGGATTAATGGTTGATACATGAAATTTGATTAGTGCTGATCAACAAAAAACATAAATGTTAACATCTGTAAAATGGATATGTTTTGTAGCACAAGCATTGTGCGTAGGAACATGGGAGGTCGTGAGCACTTGAGCCGAATGCCGAAGGTGTGAAGGCTCGAGCGCCAAATTTAAACAGGTGAACTGTAGATCCACCTGAGCCATGGCGATTACTGGGCCACCCTTCCTGTCACACGGCATTGACATCAAGGAAGTGATCCCCAGAAGGGACCCAGGAAGACTCATTCAGAACAGGAACCGGAAGCGGGCCCGACCAAAGACAGCCGGGAACGTACCACCCGCACCAAGCAGGATGGCAAGATGCCATACCAACACTGCTGCAGATACGGGAATCCATTTAGCATAGCACCTGGAGAGAGAACAACGAGGAATTTGATTCAATTGCGTCTCCAGCCGACCCTGTCCTCTCCTGCAGCTTAAGCCGACATGCCACACGTACGCAATTGTGCTTTGATTGCACTTTACCGTTGCTGAGTTTATATCGATGTCATGCAGATATCCGATGGACGCTGTGTCGAGCACTCATAATTCAGCGAACTGACTGAGGTGCGCACCAGGATGTAGGCCCAATGGACACCTTCAAAACACTGAGTGGTGCCGCCAAAGCTGCTGGGGCACAGACATGGCTACCTGAGCTCGTGGAAGCCAACATACTCAAGCCGTCCGATGTGATGGCCCGGATTGAGCCAGACCCCGCGCTGCAGATGCCAGCGGCACGTGGGACGCCTTGCGGCACCAACTGCAGGAGCGGCAAACTGCGGGGTGGCGATTGGTTGAGCAGACCGGAGGGAGGGAACGCAATCCCGAGGGCCCGACCACACCAGCGACGAGATACTCGCTGGCCCGGGTGATAGCCTCCAGGACCTGACAGCACTCCTCAGGGACATCCATGGACCATTGCAAGGAGGCCAACCAACCACCACAAACGGTGTTGGAGGAGGATTGCTCACATATGGGGACTCCCATTCAACGTGATGCCACACTGAATCGTCCGCTCGGGAGTTTGCAGACACCCTCTACCCAAAAAGGGGTGCAGCCAACCCACAGAATATGATCGACATCACTGAAGTGAACACCAAAAACTTTCAGACGTGGCCCAAAGCCCGCAGGATCACATACCACACGCTGGTGGTGGGTTGCCAGTTTCTGGTTGCTGTCGACGAGCTGATGAGCACAACCAGGTCATACATCAAGCTCAACGACGAAGAGCAAGTTGTGACTTGGACACTTCCGGCCAGCCAGCTGGGGACACGAGGTCCCACCCTTGACATTTCTCTCAAGTGCACCTGCATCATCGCGGGCAAAAGACAATGCCCATACCACAACATGGCGGCGATCTTGGACCTCACCATGGCCAGCTCAGAGCCAGGAGCGGACACAGACCGGACCCTGTTTCAACAGGGAGCGCAGACCTCAACAGAGCTGCTAAGCCAGATCTGCCTAGCGCTGCAGGATTCTGACACACCATTGACAGAGTCACAGTCGAGAGAACTGATCCCAGGCGGTTCTGGAGAGATACTGCGAGCACTGGGCACAAGATTTCTAGCCCGATTGGGATTCAGCACCAAGCTGATCTTGCTCTTGGCAAGATGGGACTCGCCGACGGTCCTGCAGCATCGGGGGAACACTGGCAGATCTCCAACATCAGGCGGAAGCACTGAAAGACCAGGACAGTCACCATCAGACCCCAATGGAAGACATGACGGCACAGATACAGACATTCTGGAACTTTCCAAACAGTGTCAAGGACCTCAACCCAACACCGCCTATTGTGGTAGGCATACACTGCCATCGACCAGGAGCGCAAAGACGACCTTCCAGTGTGGGAATGGTCCGCTCCATGCGGCTGGCAGCACGGCGAAGCCCAATTCATGAGGGCTCACAGCGGCAGCCAATTCTGCCGAATCTGTTTCACAACCTCACAGGCAGAGGGCACCACCACTGGTCGCAGAGCCACCAAGACAGTCGGACTCATGAAGCCACCAGGACCGAGACCCGACGGTGCCAGATACACAGCACACAAACTCAGCCGTGCTAGGTGGGTCCGCACATCTGGGCGTGAGTCAACACCCACTTCATGTGCTTGCATGTCATCCGCTGGTTGGCTCGCGTAGAGCTCGACACGACAGACCGTTTAACTGTTTCCATCACTGGCTCTCTGTTTTGCATCTTTGGCTATGTTTGGTATGGTGTCACGGTTTCTTTCACACATTTCAATTCGTAGACCAAGCTCCGGGGGGGAGCACGCCATGAGGGCCTGAATCCAGACCTCTTGAAACTGGCCGAGGAGGCAGGAGTGGATAAAGTCGTCCTGGGCTATCTGCGGGTGAGACAGGCATTGTCCACCGGCGTCTTATAGGCGCAATGGCCAAGAGCTGGGACGAAGTGGATGAACTGTTGGTGAAACCACTTGAAGAAGGATACGCCCACGACGGAGTCACCCCCCGGGTTGCGGCCGAAGAATGACTCTCGCGAAAGCACAGATCCGATACCTGTGGAAGATCAGCTATATGACCAGCTGTCCCAGGCGAGCAGCCCATCAACCAGGCCAGCACAGGAGCCAACACACCACAACCAGCTCGCCCACGGCATCCAAACAGCCACCCAAAGAGCCACCACCAGAGGTGCAGAAAGCACTCCTGACCAAGTACGAAAATCAGGAAATGGACGGAGCCAAGCGGGAGTTTCCGCAACGCATGCTCCTCGGGACCGAGAAGATCCTGGCACGAGTGTGGTGGGAAATTGAAATTAAACACAAGGTCCACGCACCCATCCAACTACACGAGCTGCTGGCAAACAGGTTCTTTGATGCCGCAGGCAACCCAAATCCACTCATGCAAGCGCTTGACCACCGGGAGCAGCACAATTCACAACAGTGGCAACACACAAAAGTCACCCAAAGGCGTGCCCTCCCTCTTAGACGCCCTTGAAGCCATTGAATGGGCGCTGATACTTCTCCGAATGGGGGCGGGGGCCAACATCCGAGCATGGATCGCCTGGTGGTGCGCCTTGGTACGCACAAAGACCCAGAAACTAGAACAGATCAAAATGTTCCAGCCAACTGGAAACTATGCCTGGAGCTCCGGCAAGGAGCAAGAAGTTCTCCAACATCTAGTAGCATGGTCATCGAGCGCTACACTCAGGCGGCGAGGACCCTAATGGACAACATCACAGCCGCTGGGGTCCAGACGTCCAGATCGAGCCCTTCGGTGACCCACAGAAACCACATCTACAGATCCATCATCAAGCGGAACACACGGCGCACTCACCGAGTGGCGACACGATCCTGGAGTCACAAAGGAAACCACCATCCATTGGTGGAGACATCTCCGGAATCAACACCACCAGGGTCCCAACTGCCAGGTCAGGCATGGGCAGGGCAGGCAGAAAGCCGTTGCCAACGAAACGGGGAGACCGGACAGCTCAGGACCTCAGACCTGCAGTCCGACCAGACCCACTTGAAGCAGCACACAGGCACACCACCAAGGCCAACACCACCCACAGAGATAGCCCAAGCTGCACAGGCCAGACACATGACACAGTCTACCCGGCGGCATCTGGCCGGGCCGAAGCAGGTGACAGATGAATCAGCGGTGCGGCACACCGCCAACAGAGAGACCCCAGAGTGCCACAGGACACCAACCCAGGCACACGGGAGCATCCGGAGGGCATGGCCCGCCAGCACAAGACAGGGCGAAAGATCGACACAGGGTTAGAGAAAACATGACAGCGGGACACCCCTGTCGAACCACTCCAGCATGGAGTACAAGAAGCGGATGGCGCTACGGCACATCGAGGGTCACCAGATCCAATGCAGCACGCGAATTGTGCAGCAAACACTATCAAGAAGGAGGTGGGAGAACCCAGTGGAAACTCGTCAGCCAGCCCCACTGACTAGGTGGACCGGGAGTGCGCGCTAGCACTCATGCTGGTACCTTTTGACCTTGTAGCGCGGTCTGGGGCTGAAAGCAGCGGGGACCGGTGGTCCGCTCCAAACACCCATGGCAACACCTCCAAGGGAGGTGGGCATGAGTTCGGACACAACGGAGAGCAACCTGCAGGGGAGGACACTGCTGATTCCGATCCAGACACCTCAACTGAGCACCCAAGATGTCACCCAACCAGCTCAAACCAAGCGGCCAACAGAGTGGCTTCGGTCCTGCAACTTGATGATGGACAGCAGAGCCAGCACACACGCCCGCGGCCCCAATATCACAGGGCGAACCCAGGGATCACGCAGGGACCATCACATGGAGGGCATCAAGAATCATTCAACCTCCAGATGAGCATCCTCATGAATCAGCATCACATATCAGTGGAATTGCCTGACGAGGCAGCCCGCGAAGTCAGTCACATCTACTTCAACTTGAGCGACGAAGAGCCCGGAGTTCAAGACACGATCATAGCCACTCGCAAAACCGAAGACCCAGACCGAGTGCCACAACCAATCGCGGGCATGGCCCGCACTGACGGAACAACCTTCGGAAACATCCAACGAACAGAACCCAGAACAGAACAGCATGCTCCTAGGCACTTGAAATTTCATACCATTGCCTACCTCAGACCAGAGACGCTCGGGTGGAGAACATCAAGTACTGCACCTGGGACTAGCCCTGAAAGACAGCAGCAGAAACGAGGACAGACAGTGCCCACACAGAGACCCACCTCACAGCAGACCTGCAGGAGTTCAGGAGTGCCAGGAAAATCAACTCACAGATCGAGGAGAACACGGTGAAGCGCACTGAATCTTCGAGCCGCGCCCTTCAAGCACAAGCAGCTGCGACATGGTTTACGAGGGAGTGCGATACTATGGCCACTTCGAGTCGCACCACTATGGTCGGAAATAGTAGATCCGTAGCAGCACGCACAGCCGCTGCAACGGAGTGCGACCAACAGGCAGCGCAGCATCCAAAAAGAGTTCGAAATGCAGATGACACGGAATGAGTGAGAGAGGCCGAAATGTTATATGTTGATTAATGGTTGAAGGTTGTGGTTTTTCTAAATTATCAGTTTTTGAGAAGGTTTGATGATTTTTTGTGTTTATAGTCCTAATAATTTCACGAAGGATCAGTCTAGTTGGTTGATTTCGATGAGGAGCAGATTGCTTGTGACAACCACTAGGATTCAGTAGGTAAATGATGATAAATGGTGTTGCAAACGGGCCTCTCTATTTTTTCCCACAAGGCTATATGGGGTCTTTAGCCCAGACTAGCTCTGGTGCGAGATACCATGGTGAGGTTCTGGAGGGTTTCTGGTGCAGATACGGAGGGTTCTGGTGGAGATAGCTGGTGAGGTTCTGGAAGGTTCCGGTGCAGATACCTGTTGAGGAGGTTCCAGAGGGTTCCGGTGCAGATAGCTGGTGAGGTTCTGGAGGGTTCCGGTGCAGATACTTGGTGAGGTTCCGGAGGGTTCCGGTAAGGATACCTGTTGAGGTTCCGGAGGGTTCTGGTGCAAATACGTTCCGGAGGGTTTCGGTGCAGATACAGTACCTTGTGAGGGTTTGGAGGGCTCCGATGCAGATACCTGGTGAGGTTCCGGAGGGTTCCGGTGCAGATAGCCGGTGAGGTTCCGGAGGGTTCGGGTGCAGCTCGGTAAGGTTCCGGAAAGTTCGGGTGCAGATGCTTATGGCATAAACATTTTTTTTGGGCAGAAGTCAAGCACTTAAACACAGTATTTGATGCACTCATATACTTGTAGATTTACTTTGCAGCAGGGGGACAGGGCGTGGCAAAAAAGAAGTCGATGCATAAATGGTTAACCCAAGCACTCTGCAAACCGAAACAAAATTTTGAAGGAATGAAACGGCAACGTAAAGACAGCAATCTTAACACACGCGGGCTTGCAGACAATTGACAAATAGACGGCCGACGAAAGTTGAAGAGTCATCTCGAACCATTACGACATCGTGGGTTAAAAACAGCAGAGACGTGGGTGACAGCGACTCAGTAAAAGATGTACGGGTAATACGATTGGCGTCGAATCAAAGTACGATTGTACGCAGCAATGTGCAAAAACTTTTTCATGACTAAATGGGTGGTTTTGCTTAGCGTCCCGTTTCTCTGTTCCCGTTTCTCTGTTCCCGTTTCTCTGTATTTCACACACTGACATTCAGATACTGATTGTGATGATTGTACATGTGCGACCAATGTGCTTTGGATGCGTTACAGCACTTTAGAAAGACAGTTTTATCATGAAGCACATGTATGAGATTAATGTCCAATACCAATCATTGCAAAAACTAGATCCGGAAAAGACGTTGGCAAACGAAAACAGCTGACAACGCTGAATTCGAAGCATAACCTGTTCGATCAAGCGCAGCGTGCACCAAAACAAATGTATGACAAACAACATGGCAAGGCAAAGGAAACAATCTCAGGACAAGCCAGCGTGAGAACCACTCAACACAACATGACCGACAAAACTTGCGGCGTCATATTGAACCATCACAACATTGTGGGCGAAAACCCCGGCAAACTGCACGAGTGGCAGGCGCAGAGACCAGGGATCCGACAAGCAATCTGCTGAACTGCGCCGGCGGCACGCGCGGACACCAACATTTTGAAAATCAACCTGGCCAAATGCCAGGGGGCAGGCGCAGAAGATATGACAAACGCTCTGGTAAACTGCACGGGTAGCAGGCGCAGTGACCAAGGATGCAACCATCACTCTGGTAAACTGCACGGGTGGCAGGCGCAGAGACCAGGGATAGGTACAGCTCTTCATGGGAATGTTTCGTATGCCCGTGTGCAACATCATACTAAATGGCGGTTTTGCTTAGTGTCCCGTTTCTCTGCATTTCACACACTGACATTCAGATACTGATTGTGATGATTGTAAATGCAGACAATACGTGTAAGGTCAATGTCCTTTGGATGCGTTAAAGCACTTTTGAAACTCAGTTTTATCATGAAGTACACGTATGAGATCCCTTTGTTACACAGTTTGAGGTGTTTGAGATGTTTGTTCTGTGTCTTTGAGATGTTTGAGAACTTTGTTTTGTGTCTTTGACATGTTTAAGAAGATTGGTCGGTGTCTTTGATGTTTGAGAAGTTTGTTTTGTGTTTTTGTGATGTCTTTTTGAGATGTGTGTGCAAAGCGGAAATTGGCGTCCAATACCATCATTGCAAAAATTAGATTCGCTGTGAAAAAAATGAAACAAAGCAGAAGCTTTCAAGCTTTTGGGGATAGCACCTGAGTTTGTTCCCCGATAGCGATAGCTTGGGGTTGTTACTCTATGTCGGATGGGCGCCGTCGGGTTTACGGCTGCTGGCCTCGGCGGTGTCTCGGTGGTATAGGGTCTCGGGTGTCTCGGTGGTGTCTCATTGGTGTTTTGGCGGTTTTGGTGGTGTCTCTGTGGTATCCCGGTGGTGTCTCGGTGGTGTCTCGGTGGTGTCTTGGTCGTGTCTCGGTGGTGTCTTGGTGGTGTCTCGGTGGTGTCCGTGCTGTCTCGGTGATGTCTTGGTGGTGTCTCGGTGGGGTCTTGGTGGTGTCTTGGTGGTGTCCGTGGTGTCTTGGTGTGTCTCGGTGGTGTCTTGGTGGTGTCTTGGTGGTGTCTCGGTGGTGGTCTTGGTGGGGTCTCGGTGGTGGTGTCTTGGTGGTGTCTCGGTGGCGTCCGCGGTGTCTCGGTGGTGTCTCGTGCTGAGTGTCTCGTGGTGAGTGTGTCGGTGGTGTTTTGGTGGTGTCTGGGTGGTGTCTCGGTGGTGTCTTGTGGTTGTGTCTCGGTGGTGCCTCGGTTATGTCTCGGTGGTGTCTCGGTGGGGTCTCGGTCGTGTCGGTGGTGTCTTGGTGTTTCGGTGGTGCGTCGATGATGTCTCGGTGGTGTCGCTGGTCTCGGTGGTGTCTCAGCGGCTTCCATGTTAATTCAAGGTGTTCACTCGGTGTCTTGGTCGTATCTTGGTGGCGTCGTGTTGGTGGTGTCGGGGTGGTTGTGTTGGTGGTCCGTTGGTTGTGCCATGCGCCCGGTAGTCTTCAACGGTTGCGTCCTGTTGTCATGACGACGACGGCGACGATGACGACGACGACGACGACGATGATGATGATGGTGATCATGATGTCGGTATCGATATCGGTATCCTTATCGATATCGATGACGATGATGATGAGGAGGATTATGATGATGACGACAACGAAGACGATGACGATGTGACGACGACCTTGCGTTTGCAGGTTTGGGTTGAAGTGGGGGGAGGGACGGGTGTTGACGTATGTTTTGAAGTAACTTACGGAGTATGATGCTTCTACCGAAGCAACTGCGGACATTCCCTCAGCCCATGCAGCAACCGGGGCAGTGGGCTGCTCACCTCATCAGAGGAGTTGACATATACCTGTTGCATGCTACACTTGCACCGAGACCCTCGCGCAAATTCATCAAAGGAATAAGGTAGTAGAATAGAAAACCAACAGGAAAAGAAGGACATAATCCCGACAGGGGGAAGGAAAAGAAAGAGGGAGGGAAGGAAAGAAGGAAGGAAGGAGGACGGCAGGAAGAAAGAAACGAAGGATAGCTCCAAAATGCTGCGTGCACTTTCCCATGTACACATGTTACTTTCAAAGAGTTGCAGGTCCCAAGCAATTTGCAAATGTTGGTTTCAAAATGTGGCAAAGACCGTGCAGTTTACAGATGTTAGCCGCAACACGCTGCAAACACCATGCCACGTTGTGCAATCTGCAGAATCTGCAGATGATGATTTGAAGATGTTGCGAATACCGTCCACTTGCAGGTTTGAGCTTCAGAAAGTCGTAAAAATAGCATCCAATTGACAGACTTCAATTTCAAATGCTGCGCGTGCCATGCAATTTACCAGTGGTAGTTGCAATACTGCAAAGACTATGCGATGCACAAAATTTGCACCAGTATGCCGCGCATACTGTGCAGGTGATAGTTTTTGGCTTCCAAAAACTGCAAACATTCTGATATGATCCCATATCTTTCAACTACCATGCAATTTGCCGATGTTAGCTTTGCACTGCTGCAAATATTACCCGACGGCAAAGCTTTTTGCAGTGAACTGATGTTGCATCATGCCATGCAATGTATGGGTGCTAGCTGCAGAATGCTGCAAATACCGAGCAATTTTGCAGCAGATATTACGCAGCTTAGAGATTCTAACAGCAAACGACCAACATATGGTACACGGATACTTTCACACAGAGGTGCTTTCACAAAGACATGTCTTCACACATGCATTTACACATACACATGCTTTTACCCAGGGATGGTTTTACACGCAAATACCTTCATGCACAGGTGTTTTTACACAGGAATGCTTTTATATATGCAAAAAAACTTTTGCACACAGACGCGTGGGGTACTTGTACACACAGATGCCTCTACACAGCGATGCTTTTACAGAGGAGTGCTTTTACACGCACGTGAGTTTACACAGGGTTTCTTTTGACACAAATTAGCTTTTACACACAGAAGGATTTTAGGGTAAATACTCTTACGCAGAGATGTTCTTTACACCGGAAAACATTTGTACAAAAGCGTCTGTTTAGACATATATACTTTTACAAAAAGGATTTTTGCACGGGTACTTTTACGGAGAAACGCTTTTACACACAGGTGCTTTTAGACTAGGACACATCTAGGAAGAGGCACTCTTACATGGGTGAGGCTGGAAACACGATTTGGGGCAGGGTTCAAGCCATTTGGGAATCAAGTTTCCAGCCATTTTGTTTTTACAGAGAGATGCGTTTACATACAAGGGCTTCTACACAGGG
>Ga0126342_10013471_pt1 | contig 14487 bp, 18 predicted proteins | sample Cyp1metagenome_FD_92528 | JGI IMG/M metagenome (GOLD analysis project Ga0126342, IMG submission 92528) | Coral microbial communities from Lord Howe Island, Old Settlement Bay, Australia - Cyphastrea 1 metagenome | ecosystem: Host-associated > Invertebrates > Cnidaria > Coral ... | reverse complement strand
CTTGAGCTTACGCTTGCCCCTGATGAAAACCTTTGTGGGACTTTGGGTGCCTGCACGTGTTTTCCCCGAAAGGACATCCAACTTAGAGTGTGGTTTGTCTGTTGGTTTGGTTGTTTCAACTGAACTCTTCATAGGTACCCCATCCAATTTGTCAATTGGTCTGTTACTGATCCTGGATTAGCTTTTATATCACAAACTAACAGTTGAATGGGGAAAATGATGAAAAACCATCAAGTTTGGACCCTATTTTCAAACAAACCCATGTGGGGGTGAAGTAATGTACTAAATCTTATATCTGACCTGACAGCAAATCTGGATTTGCGAACAACAAAGGAGGATTTAGTGACAAACAGATCAGTGATGGAGGGCATCTAATAGTCCATGCCTATGTTTGCCAAGTTTAGCCATTTGGGTTTTCTTGAAACCTCAAATGAAAATAGAATGGGCTTGCTATTGGGGCTATGGCCGGTCTCACTGGGTTTAGAAGACCCACAGCTTGCAGTGCAAGCTCTTCTGGTTTCCGGAACAGAAAATTGTATATAACATCACCGACCTACACAGTATCTTATCAATTCACCATAAGCTTGTTGGAATTGGCTGTGGGACTGTGCGATTCTGATGCTCCAGAAACACCACTGGCCAGGGTTACACTGGCAAGTCTGGGTGGGTTCTAAGAATGAGTCCTTCGCTTGAGTTTCTTCACTTCTCTACGACAGTCAAGCCTTTGCAACGAAGCTTAATCGATGGTCAAAATTGATGGGTTCATTGGCTTGCAAGAGCCCACTTAACTATATATAGGTATATATTTGCTATAAACCATAGAATTCAGCTAGTGAAGTAACCCACCATCTGTGGCATGCGGGTGCCACCGAGGAAGGAGCAGGCGGAGCAGGGCTCTCAAGACGGGAGCTGCGCAGAAATTCAGACAGGCCATGATAAATGAGTAGAGGCAACATCTTTCCCGGATATGGGGATCAATAGCTACAAATACAGCTTAAGTTGGGGAACATTCATAAATCCCACAGTTATGGCCATTTATCACTTCTAAGTACTAAGAAAACCCCATTTATAGAATGTATAATCCCATAGAAATCACCACTTATAACTGGTAGCCATGGCCATAAATCCCAGCTATTTTGATGTGAACTTCACAGGGGTTATCACAGTGACAAAAAAGCCATTCCCAGCCATGTCGTAAGGCTCCTGACGGCCTCGAAGGTGCGGTAATTTCCAATGCCATGTTTACCACCCAGTTTCCTAATGGTAAAAAATAGCACCTATAGAAATGGCGATGATTTGGGAGATGGTTTATGAAATTGTTGTAGCCACAGTAGTCCAGGTTAGTGAGTATTTAACGTATATCCCCACATGGAACTAGGTTATGAGATGGCCCTTAGACACGTACTTGCTCCGATGCATATCCAAATAGGGGCCGAGCCCGAAGATGGATTCATCATGTTTCTAGTAATTTTCCACACCAATTCTATGGTTCCCATTTATATGTGTAAATCCCCAACTAAACCAACATAGAGTTTGTGTTAAGGGGATTTATTTGGGGATCATTGCTTACATTCCCAAATATTTCTAAATCCCCATCCCTTACATTCCCAAATATGTGTTAGTCATCATCTTACAGGTTGTTAATGTTAGTTGGGGATGGGATTATTACAGTCACGGGATGATTTGGCCATGCTCGATCTGCGAGTGTCATCAAGTGTCATCCCAACTGACACGGCTTCATCGTTGTGTGGGAACGGCGGGTGACAAAAAGAAACAACTAAAGAAATGAACGGCGTGATGATGTTCATAGAGGTCATATTTCGACCTGCTACATCTGTCATCTCCTGAACTGATTGTGGTTTCAAACACTTCATTATATTGTTTACTTCCAACCATAGAAATGGATAGAAATGGGATGATGATTCCCAGTTGACGATGTTTTTTCGGATTGGTGTTGCAACCAACCAATGAACCATCTTGCCACGGGGTATGCAAGCCGCGTACCAGTGGGCAAAGCTTAGTTTTGGAGCGGTGTCGTCCCGGGATCGTTTGGTTGTTATCCAAATATGAGTGTGTACGTGTGTATATAATATCTGAATGCACACACATAGACATAGATAGAAAATATATGAAGATATGCAACCGACAAGATGATGGTTGGGTATAGATAGGAAACCTTTTTCCAGGACAACCGGTCCGAGTAAACAGTGGACGACTGACCAGGCCTACAGGGAGTATGAGGATGCAGAGGGTACTTGTATGATCATCACAGGAGTTGACTGTTGTGATAAACGCAATGTGGGAGATAATTTAACATAGCCATGGAAAATCCCTTATAATTGGAGGTTTTAATGGGAAAATCATCTATAAATTCGCTATTTTCCATGGCTATGTTAAATAACCAGAGGGTATCATTAAGGCAAACGACAGCTAGACCGCACATTTCCAGTCCAGGAATTCCTGAAATATTTTCCAGTCCATATTTTGAAAGAGCAAATACCCTCTGGTGATCAAGCATGGCAATGGACAATCCCCAATTTATAGATGATTTTTCCATTTAGAATCATTTAGATGTCTTTTTTTCTCTGCGATTTTCATTGCTGCGTTTGATTACCAGTGTAATATGTGTTAGTTTCTCCTGCTGGTTGTCAGTCAATCCCTGTGCCTTTCTATAACTCGGGTTTTGACCCAAACGAAACCAGGGTCGATTTGTGAATTTTGGAGGATGATATTACATATGGATATTCAAACATATTCAAACTATTTAACGACATTAGGGATATGAGATATTTTTGGATATTAACACGGATTGAAACCATTGTTTATTTGGTCGATAAGTGACTGTTGTTTTGGGATGTTTAATCTCTATTGTTTTTGTTTACCCTCTAGTTATGACTAACATAGCCATGGTATAGATGGCCCATAGAAATAGATGGCTTACCTATTAATAGCATGGTGATTTTCCATGGCGATCTGTTAGTCATAACCAGATGGTAAGTGGTTTGAAATTGTTTGTTTCTGGATAGTTTAGCGTAGTTCCTATGATCGGGGGACGGGACTACTATGAAATGATTGATTTCATATAACCAATCAAGTAATGTCCATTGCATTCTATTCTATTATAGAAGTTATAATGCATAGCTAGTTTGGTCCTTTTGATCAATTGACTGATCATTTCGGTGGATTGCATCATCAAACTGATTGACCAACCCAATCAACTATTAGTTTTTGTTAAATCATGTTAAGTTCATTGGATTGTTCAATGATTCACAGACTTGGATGGTATTTTTTAAGCGGAGGATTTTCCCTTAGAATCCATTGACATTAATAAGTAATGATAAGAGCTACTATCATCACTCCTATAGTCATAGTCGATCTTACTATATTACTCGTACTATATTATTATAGCAATTCATAAGTACTACTATGATTTTTGAAATGGGATCGCCTGAATCCGATCCTGATCAGCGCCGCTCGACTCATAGTCCGCAGGATCTTGTTACGTCGTAGTTTGGAGGTCACAGTCTGGGCAAACCTTGGCTAAATAGGTGTTTGGTCTGTTATTTTAAGCTGATTTATTTACAATGTATGCATTGTATAATGTAATAATATGATATATCGTATTATTATTTGTAATCATATTATATCTGATTTTATAATATATCATCATATTATATTATATCAAATTATATATGTTATATTGTATCATATCATATCATATTATATTATATTATGTTATATATTATTATGTTATATCATATTATATTATATCATAGTATATCGTGTACATTATATATCATATATCATAAATTATATACTATATTATATATATATATTATATTTTTTTTTATATATATAGCATATATTATTTATTATCTAAGTGTTATTACATATTATATATTATATGTAATATAATATATATATATATATGATATATATATATATATATATATAATATTCTAGTTTAATATATTTCATTATATTATATTATGTTTTATCGTATTGTATTAGATAATTTTGTATCGTATTGTTTTGTATTGTTATATATATATATATATTATTGGCTCATATGTTTATGCAAATATTCTATATCTGTAATATATTTTATTCAACGGATATTTTAGAAATAATAGTTTCAACATGTAAAAACGTGTGCTGTATGATTTGTCTAAAGGGGACAGTTGTATGTATTTACATATATATATAATATACATATATACATATATACATATCTATATTTGGCAGACCATCGTTAACGATGACGATAGGCTACGGCTAAACAATAAGTTTTTTACTGGTTAATTGTGACTGGCAATGCCTAAAGATTGTGGATACGAGCAATGGAGTCCAAAGAGGCTTGATGCTCCGTTGCCATTCTCCTGCGATGGAAAAAAAGTCGCAGGAGGGACACCAGCAATATGTTTTTCATACAAATTATGTAATAGCGACGGATACATATAAAAACATATTGTGGATAACTGCAATAAATTTTGTATAGTTTATAGTCTATATCCCTAATTATTTATGTGCTGTTTATTGAAATTGTTGTTTTAATACAAAAGAGGGACACCAGGATATGTGTGGATAAGTTGTAACGACCTCATGTCGCGACGTCACTGGCAGGTGAATGTAGTGGTAACTATCCCAAAATGTCGCATTTCAGATTGGCAAATGGGTCAATTTACCCAACGTATCCCAACTGGTTGGTGGTTTGGAACATTTTTTAGTTTTCCATATATTGGGAATAGTAATCCCAACTGACTAATATTTTTCAGAGGGGTTGAAACCACCAACCAGTGATGGATCCTCGTGAACCATCAACTGATATATACCCAGTAATTTTTCACAGCTGAAACCGCAAATGGCAGCATTTTTAACTGCTAAATGGCAGCGTGTTTTGGTCCATTGGGTACCCAAAAATTGGATGCTACTCAATTCATCATTGCTTTCTCCATAAACATGGCAGACACACCCAAATTCCAAACAGGCGTGCCGTTTGGAATGTGTGTAGCTAAATGCCATTGTGTTTCTGCTTCGGTCAGCTATATCGTTGCTGGCATGTCCCTATATATAAATCCCACATTTGTTGGCTTAACCCGGCGATCCATTCAAACATGTGTTTAAAACTTTCTTCTTACCCTTGAAAACACCATACATTGCAGGTAAGTCCCAGATCATCATGTTATGCCCCTTTATATTTTTTCATATCCCGGCATGCAATATGATATCCCATATGCTATCGCTTTAATGCTCCATATCCCAATTCCAATCGGTGGTCTCTAATGATCTGTGAAATAATAACCCATGGCGCATAACAATGGTTTCACTCCCGACTTTTGAGGGAGGACAGCCCCAGTTCAACCACCCCCTGCGTTCCAAGTTTGATGGGGTTACCGGGTTACCCTCGTGGCTCTTTTAATTTTAACATAGGGAAGTGGAAAAACTGGAAAACGGCCCATGCCTTTAGTTCAAGGCTTTGCCGATGATCCGATGCTCTCCATGGACGATCCCCATCATATCTTCATTGATTGTACCATCTGGTTATGACTAACATAGCCATGGAAAATCACCATTTTTAATAGGTAAACCATCTATTTCTATGGGCCATTTTCCATGGCTATGTTAGTCATAACCAGATGGTAAATGATATCCCCATCCCATTGTTTCCGAGTTGATTGTTGGTAAATCTCCCCATAGTTCATGGCTTTGAAGCCTTATTGTTGGTATATTTTCTTACTCAGATGGGCAGTGGGGATTAGTTCACTGAGTGGCTCATGACTCATTGGATTGGTTGGAAAAAAATTCAGGAAACCCCATATTTCATGGTAAAAACTATGGTTTCCTGTATATTTTCCCTTAAACCAATCCAATGAATAACTAAATCATGGATTATAACCCAGTTTACTAACTTACTTAACTAGTCCCAAGGGCCCATCTAGATCCACCTGAAAAATCTTGAATCCATCAGAACCATATTTCCAGAATTGGAAAGAAAACATAGAATGGCATAGATATCATATGGAGGTTTCCTAAAATGGGGTACTCCCCAAGTCATCCATTTCAATAAGATTCAATAGGATTTTTCATGAAATAAACCATCCAGCTATGGGGGTACCCCCATTTGTGGAAACCACCATATCTTGGTAGATCCACCCTCTTTTTGATGGAAAAATCCATGGAAAAGTTCCCCGTTAGGCCTCCGAGAACATCTTGGGTGCCTCCCACACGCGCAGCAATGCTTTGTCCTTGATGGCCTGTAGCCGCCGTGGAATCCCTGAGGACCCGCTGAACCCAACAGGGAGTGAGATGTGGATGATTTCACCATGATTTACCATGTGTTTACGTGGGAAAGTCCACTTTCTATGATATTAATGGAAAATAGTATGCTAAAGTTCATATGCAATTTTGGTCAAATTCTTGTGACCTCACAGTGACCTCACTCGAATCATGGTTGGCAAGGAGAATCATCCCCATTCAGGGCCTTACTGTAAGGTCAGTGAACTATTCTAATTTACCCAGATGGTTGTGTTTATTTGTACCCTCTGGCTATTTAACAATAGCTATGGAAAATGACCCATTTATAGAGGGTTTATGATGATTTACCTATCCAAAATTGTGATTTTCCATAGCTACGTTAAATAACCAAACGGTATATAGGATTTATAGATGATTTTCCCATTAAGACCTCCATTTATAAGGGAGTTTCCATTGCTATGTTAAATATCCAGATGGTAGGTTTCTTAAAATTGGGCTGAAAATCGGGTCCAATGACGATGATATTGGCGGAACCGGCATGACTTGGGAAACCTCCATGACCTGAGCAAAACGAAGTAAACGAAGTAACACCCAAATAGATAGAACGGTAAAATCCAACCAAATGAGAGATGAATTGAAACTGTTCTACATTTTTTTGCTGGTTACTATTGTCTAAGTCAAACAAAAATATATGATTGTATTATTGATTTTGCCGTGCAAAGTGGGGATATGATGCGGACGTTTTTTTGAGATTGATAGGGATATGGAACCAATGATGATCTGGTTGGTGGTCCCTATAGGAGGGTTTGGTGTATACCTGGGGTGATGAATTGGCCGGACTGCCATGATGATGATGATGGTCGCGGAGGTGGACAGGGATGAACGGATGAACTAAGGTAGGCGAGATCGGAAGGTTCACCTTTCTCCGCACAAAATTGGAGACTTCGAATGAGGAAAATCCCTAAATTTGAGAATTCTTCAATGGTCATTCCAGGATCCATCAGAATCGAGGTACGTAAACGTACCATTTTTCAGGCCGTATTTTGCCTTTTAACCAATTTAGGTTTCTGAGATGGCCGATTTGATAGAATCCTATTTCTGCTGACAAAAAATTGCAATTGCAGTCTGCGTTTGTCTGAAAATGGGTAATGGGGTACCCCGAATATGCTGCTTCACTGCTTTATCATCATTTTCCCATACCCTCTGGTAATTTAACATAGCTATTGAAAATGGCCATTTATAGTTGATTTACCCATTAAACATGGTGATTTTCAACAGCTATGTTAGTTTACCAGAGGGTATCATCATTTTCCCATACTAGTTCCCTATGAAAATGGCCAAGGCTCTAAGGATAGACCTGATTTTCAGACACACCCAGAACTCCCGAACTCCTGTGACGGTTTTTGCCCGGTGTACCCGGCCGGTCTGTACTGGGATCCGCCAGCAGTACAACAGGACAAGCAAACATGAACCGAAAGGATCGCATGGATTTGTCCAGAAATGGAGCATGTAACCATATTCTGGTTGGTGGTTTGGAACATGTTTTATTTTCCATAATATATATGGGATAATCCTTCCCATTGACTAATATTTTTCAATAAGATGGTTAAAACCGCCAACCAGTTGTCCATAGCGTCATCTCGAAAAACATGTTAGCATCCAGTTTCGCTCCGTTCGCAGTCCTAGATCAGCAATGGTCGGATTGGTCCCAAACGTCCTCAAAGCGTATGGCGAAAATCCATGGATTTACACATCTTCATCTTCCCTTAAACCAACCCCAACAACTCGGCAAATCCACAAGGTTGTGCCCCAGTTCGTTAGCTAAGTTGGTGCAAATAATTCCGATAACTATGGTTTATGGTAGATATATCTATACTATTCCTATGGTTTATAAACCAACGGTCACATCACTGGGAGGGCACCACCTTGCAGAGATTCTCCGACAGGTTTCCATGATATCAGAGCTTTGCCGCGGCGTCCGTTTCAGGAGCATAACGACTTTGCCCGGCGCACCAACCCCTATGGCCTGCTCATGAAGCGACGCGGTGCCGGAATGCCAGGCCGGATCGAGCTGGGAAAATCCATATGGAGTTGTTTGCCCCGGGTAAACTTTTCCATAAGTATGGAAAATCACCATCTTTACTAGGTAAATCAACTATTCATGGGTTATTTTCAATAGCTATGTAACAAATTACTAGAGGGTGCTATGAACAGTGATTAAGGGACATATAACTCCTATATATATATACATATCATCATAAAGCCATAAAAAATACCCATTAAGGGCGATAACTGCACCACGAAGAATTCATAGAGATTCCAACCATCGAACTTGAACATGACATCATTCGCTTCTGTGGAAAGCTCGGAGTTCCGCTGGTTCCTTAGGCCAAGGATCAGTCGCTTGACTCGACAAGCTATTGCTTGTTCACTGCCCTGGATTGTCACAGCCCTGTGGAACTGCCCCCTCTCCCCTACCTCTACAGAAGTGTTTATGGCTATGAAATGAGCATCGATAACATTGTCACCGCCTCTGTCTGGGACACACTTTTGAAGCATCAACTTGACGCCAGCGCCCCTGGACCTCCAAGTGATCCGAGATGTCGTGCGATCACTAAGCGCCTGCCTCGTGGCATAGAGGCTATATTGCACCTCTCTCTAAGAGAGGGCGATCTTTCAAGTTCTCACCCAGGACCCAAGCATGAAGGTCATGCATTAAACCCGTAAACCTGAGGGTCTACTCATGATAGACATCTTATGTTTCAATGATCAGGATGCTCAGCGCGATTCCAATGATCCATTGTAATTTATAATATGTCCTAATAAATCCATATAAATCCCATTATTGAAGATTGAATGCTATATAGGGGGCTCAATAGGAGATATGGCAATCATGGGGTGATTTCATGGGAGATATTGGGAGATATAACTTATATAACCAACAATAATGGAAGACAATGAGTTTATAACCCAGAATAATCGGAGTCAATGGGATTTACTGGAGTTGGGTTTCTCAAAAAAATGGGGGATCCCCAAGTCACCATGGTCGTTTCAATACCAAAATGGTCTTCCATAACTTGGATGCTTTGGGGGACCCCCCCATTTTCGGGAAACCTCCGTATAGGGATGTATATATATATATAATGGTTTATAGCCAACAATGTCTGGGGATATAATGAAGATATATTGGGAAATTATTAGGAAGATCATTGGATGGAATATAACACCAATATTTATAGCCTCTGGTAATCATCATGGCTGGAAAATTCATTGTTTAGTTCGGGATAGTCAAATCCAAAGTCTTGATCAGCAAATCCTCACTTTTGCCAAGTGTTGGTCAAAGATCGGGGGTGTCCTGAACTGGTTGGTGGTATGGAACATTTGGATTATTTTCCATATATTGGGAATTTCATCATCCCAACTGACTTTCACTCCATCATTTTTCAGAGAGGTTGAAGGTCAACCACCAACCAGTGAAAAATAGAGGTATCCCAAATCATCATAAATCATCCAAGTCATGAAATGACCACGACTTATAACCATGACGACTGGGCTACCCCCATTGGGACCTTTTTTCAGGCCGTGTTTCCTCCACGGCCAGGCTACACGGGCTACATCCCAGGGAAGCATCCGGCCAACGTCTTCGGTACCACCTTTGCGGACTCCAACAGCACGGCGATGGAGGTGGGCTCAGCTATGGGGATATGATTGGGACATAAGGAAGTATACCCTCTGGTAAACGTTTACATAACTGTGAAAAATCACTATTTTCAATGGCTAAATCCACTATAAATGGGCCATGTTCAATAGCTATGTTAAATTACCAGGGGGTGGTCAACTATGTATATATATATATATACACATACAATCGACTTCATGTGCTCAACATAGGACAAGACATATCATGAGATAAGATCATTGAAGGGCAATAACAGGAGGACATCAGTTTCCACTTAGCTAGCACTTGGCTCACCTAAGTTCCCAGGCAGCTCCAAAGTGATTTTTCTCCGAGAACAAAGATGCATTGGAAATTGTGGCCTGTAGATGGGTTGAAATGTGGAAGCAATGAGATCTACAGAAAACAAATAGCCATGAATAGAGAGGTCTATTGTTAGGATTGTCTTGAAGGTCAGAATGGATGTACCTAACATGTTTCGTTTTTCGTATGTGTCTATCCCGTTGCCGTTGCCCCAAGGATACCATCCTACCAGTTACTACTGGGCTGCCATGGGTCATAATTGTTGGACCTCAAACATGGCTGGATGGGCTGGCTGGATCCCATAAAAATCTGGTTGGATCATAAGGATGTCACCACACACATTTACCCCAGAATGATTTACTGTGAATACCAGGGTGTATCCTGAGTAGGCCTGAGTTATTTTAGGCAGGTGAAGGATGATCATTTACATTCAATGGGTTATTTGGATTGATCTGAGTTATTTGGATTGCAAAGGATGGTCAGTACCAAGGTGTATCCAATGGGTTATTATTTCATCATTGACCCAGATTGCAATGATCCAAAAAAAACACCAGTTTCGATGAAATCATCAAACATCCCCATCAGTTTTCTCTTGAGGTCCCAGTCCAGATGGCCCCCCAGATGGCCCCCCAGGTCTGTCGCGAACAAGCTTTGGGTCGTCAGCACCGTGCCCCAACCTTGAACCCAACAGCGCCCACCAGTGTCGCAGGGACCGAGATTTCCGGTTGAACGGGCTTCGTCAAAAAATATGTTGAAGAACATTTAAGTTATTGACTTGAAATGATGTGTACGTTGGAATTCAAATGAAATCATCTAAATCAACTGAATGTTTTTTGGGTGTTCCTGAAAGTTTTTTTTTCTGGGGTGACACTTGTCATTTTATTCACCTACTCTCTGGCAGGAGTAAAACCAAGGCCAAGGTTGACTAAGAGGGACACTTGAGTTAAAGTGTTCTCCCAAATTTCACATGTGGGAATGCCAGACAACCATCAGATTTGATCTTAAAGAGTTTGTGCCAAATCTCAAGTGTACTGAGGGATGAAAGGTTACCCGGGTGGCCTAGCAGCCAATTCTTGCCAACATGTTCCGTTTGAATTGTTTCATGTGACTCATCAATGTTCACTAATCTCATTAATTCGTATTAATCGCAAGCAGCTACAAGCATGCCCTATCAATAACGAGACAGGCATGATGTATGCAAGCAAACTGACACCCAGATCAGATAGGTCAAGAGTCCACAGCCTGAGCCTGATTTGTTGCGTCTGGAAGTTTGGATTAGGATTTATCAAAAGAATACTGTGTTGAGAAATCCATGTGGCATTGCAAATCTGTGACATTCTCAGGACATTTTCTGTCTGAAAACACTGGCGATTCATTGAGTTGGATGAACATCAGCCCCCGCTCAAAGTCCCAGAGGACCCGTCCCGCCTACGTCGTGACACGCTGGCAGTTGGACTGAGAGATCTTGAACTCGGGCTCCAAGCGGAATGTCGATCCTGGATAAACCCTGAAGCGATTGGGGCTCTTGTCCCCATGACTTTCAAAAGATCACCGTCAATGAATCCGGGGCGAGACTATTGAGACTATTGAGGTCTGGTTGGTGGTTTGGAACATTTGGATTATTTTTCCATAGATTGGGAATTTCATCATCCCAACTGACGAACTCCATCCTTTTTCAGAGGGGTAGGTCAACCACCGACCAGAGTTTCACTTAACTCCATCCTGTTCCTGCACAGCTGCGCCGAATGGCGCCTGGCCGCACTCTGAAAGCAGGGATGAAAAGGTGTCCGATTCAGAACGAGCCATGGAGACTGGGGGAAATCTGTTCTGGTCCAGTTGAACCATTTTTTTTAGTAGATCCACAACTGGCTGATCGAACCTGTGGTATCCTCTGAGACTCTGGCTGATGATTGTAGCTTTTTTGTAGGTCAAAATAATGAGGCTCTCTCATTGTTGTGAATCATAAAACGCCTTGATTGTCGTTGGTTACTTGGTTACATCACATTTTGGTTAGCAGTTTCTATGCCATGGTGTATCTCCTAAGTCCATTTTGTTGGTTGTTCTTGCAGTTTACGCACCATTCATATCGCTGTTTTTTATTGCACTTTTTTTTTGTTACGAGATATCAACCCTTGGTTTCCTTGTTTTTAGCCCTGCCACCCAGCATTTGACGAGGGCTTGTCGGAAAATAGAATACCCCTAATTTTGATGTCCTCATTAAGATATGGTAATAAAAAACTACCATTGTACTTTTATGGGTAACAGTATCCTCATTTTCAGACACTCAGACAGCCTACTGTCATATTGTTGGTTGTATGTATACCATCATTGATATTCCCATTTCATTCTCATTATACAGTCAGGTTTGTTTGTGAAATCCCAGGGGGTAGCCCCTATGTTTGGACAAAACTTTGTAGATTTTTCAGGAATCCACGTGGATTTGTCCGCCACCAACGCCTGGTTCAAGTTGCCGCAGCTGTGATTTTTTGGTGGGGCATCTTGAGTCAGGCGCGCGCCGCGGCACTGCGCTGCACGTGAAACATGTCAGTGCCATGAGTTGGATGGTGTTTTTTTTGTGGGATATACCATCTGGTAAACTAACATAACTATGGAAAATCACCATTTTCAATGGGAAAATTCACTATAAATGGCCATGTTCAATAGCTATGTTAAATTACCAGAGGGTATACTGTACCATCTGGTTATTTAACATAGCCATGGAAAGATCCACCCATTCTTTATAGGTAAACCAACGAACTAAATGGGCCATCTATACCATGGCAAACTGTTAAATAACCAGATGGTAATCAAGAATATGGGAATATCACTCACCATTAACATGGGGTAGAATAGGTTTATCTGGGATATCAGGGACATGATGGGAATATAATGGAATATAGCATGATATACGGGTACCCACTATAAGAAATCCCAGTTATGATGATGGGCTGGGACAAGGCATAGCATATATCACGGCACATTTGAGGGTGTCTTCAAATGCGGGACCCAAAGTCATCCAAAAATGGTGGTCCTTAATTGGAATAGAACAATTGTGAAAAGGGGTAATCCATTTTCAGGTAAACCCATTTGTAGATGTCGTAGGTTCACACATACAGTATCTTTATTAAACATTGAAGGTTTCTCAACGTAAACACAAAACCAGTACATGTTTGTGGGTTAACGAGATTCATGAGATAATCATCTTATTTGCTTATTATGCTTATTGAAGATTCTTGTTTTGTTGCGAATTTGTTCAGCATGTTTGCAGCAAGATGGGCATGTGATGTTTGAAAATGGGAGCTCCGCTCTTTTTCGCTGTCTCCCTATGTTTCATCATAGGTATTCAACCCCCCCAAAAAAAGTATCCAAAAAAGTCAGGTGATCCCTCCAATAATTTACAGCTTGACGGTTGAGATTTGAGCACAATCGATTTGTTTTTTCGTTTTCAGACGTTTGCAGGGCGACCTCACGGGATCACCATTCTGCTTCTGTTCTCCAATTTTTTTCGGGGGCTCCCTTAAAGAGGACGACGTTATGGTTATGGCCATGAAAACCAATTAAAAGTGGTTATTTCTATGGGATGAGAAACATTCTATAAATGGGGTGACTTGTTAGTACTTATAACTGATAAATGGCCATAACTGTATCAGTTTTCTACAATCACCCAAAGTGACCCCAACACAAATTGCTTACGGTCCGAAATTGAAACCCAACTCCCATAGATCGCAGTTGAGATCCTGCCACAGGGCATCGCCCAGATTTTGGGGGCCATGGGTGCGGAAACTCAGAGATGCCGACAGATGAATCTCAACCATCCAACAGTTCCTGCAGTTCTAAAGCAACAGAAACCTATCTAAAGTTCCACCATCCAACACTAGTTCCCACATTGTACATTATACTTCAATATCTGGTGGCTAGGCGGGAATGCTTTGGAGCGCTAGAGCCGGATATTCCCTTTGATTTTTTCGATGGAGCCAGTTGGAGCTACGAATTGAGTTTCACCATATGATACATCTATTGGTAGATGGAAGTTTCAAAATATCCAAGGGAATATGAATAATGTTGTCTAGCCAATAGTGATATCTTGTCAATAGTAGAAACATTTTTCCGCAACTCCATTTTGCTCCAACACTAAAAGTCAATTAGCTCCATTTACTTTTAGTATTGCCAAAAGAGTCATGTTCTGACCTTGTCCAGAGGGCATGGTATAGTATCCAATATTAAAAGTTAATTAGCCTAATTTAATTTACTAT
>Ga0126342_10013470_pt1 | contig 14488 bp, 13 predicted proteins | sample Cyp1metagenome_FD_92528 | JGI IMG/M metagenome (GOLD analysis project Ga0126342, IMG submission 92528) | Coral microbial communities from Lord Howe Island, Old Settlement Bay, Australia - Cyphastrea 1 metagenome | ecosystem: Host-associated > Invertebrates > Cnidaria > Coral ... | reverse complement strand
TACAGTGATTTTTCTCTAGTGATACTTGGATGGATCCCTAAAGCGGGATTGGACAGGGGGTATCTCCAAGGATGGAAATACACAAGAAAAACACCGAGACTCTGCAGGGAAGTAGCCATAAAAACACATAAATTTATAGTACTTTTACTATTTGTCACAGGGAATTGGAAGGTCTAGAGCTGAAAGTCATGGTAACATAGATAGATTGATAGATTAACCATGATTGACCATTATCAACCATTATTATTCATTATTTTATCCACCATTAACCATAGATTTCCCATTGATTTCTGTTTTTCCCGAAGAGACAGCAGAACATCAGATCAACCCTTGCGACTCTGCAGCTTCCCGAACGTTTTCGGGGAACATGAAAAATAGAGGGTTTTTTGAAGCACTAAAAGTTGGTATACTACATAACCGGTTGGTGGTTTTAACATGTTTTAACCATCTTGGAAAATATGAGTTCGTCAGCTGGGATTACTATTCCCAATATATGGAAAAATGTGCCAAACCACCAACCAGATATATATATATATATATATGTATTATTATGTATTTATCTTGTAAATAATCACCGAAATAAAGCGAGCTAAACAAGAAAAAACATGGATTGAACCCAATAAATTTAATTTAGTCAGTCAAGGTATGGATTTGGATGGAAGTAATCAGCATATGTGGAGAGGACAGAATAATTGTGACATGCATGATGGCCATAAAATGAGTGGAGAACTGATGACAAACCATGGTGCATTTGGGGATTCAAAACTTTGAAACAACTGTATAAATATCCTCATGGTGAATCTTAGATACCTGCCCATTGTTTTGGGGGGCTTCTTAGGACTAAGTTTACCATTGAAAGTAAAAGATTAAAGTACTCAATAAAAGTATCTAACCAAGGTTGACCCAGTCCTATACTTACTGGTGCTTAGTAGGGAATGAGGGAATGATCCACAATAACTATTAATAATAATCCCAGCAAGCCCCATTCCCATCCATTCCTTACGTTTAGCACCAGTAAGTAGAATATGGATTTTCATCTCCCGAACATTCCATATTCTAATGGTTTGAACTAGTCCCTGCTAATCAGTCATAACCAATAACAGCCATTAATTACCATATATAATATATGGAGGTTTCCATCAATGGTGACCCCCATGGTTGGTCAATGGAAAATCCTATAATTATATTGTATCCAGCCACCATTTCACCGTGCCACGGTCCGGGCAGGTCGTCGTTTCCGTTTCCTTCGGCTGTCAGCGGAGGGTTCTGCGCCTGGTGGAACCGCAGCGATACGAGTCTTACCCTCAGGTGTCATCAATGCTTGTATCAATTGATGGGTAATCAATGGTTAATAATTAATACTGGTTAAACATGGTTAACAAGGATTAATAATCAATAACGGTTAATAATGGTTAATGGTTAAAACGGTTAAGAATGGTTCATAATCAATAATTGTTAATAATGGCTAATAACGGTTAATAATCAATAATGGTTAATGATCAATAACGGTTAATAATGGTCAATGATGTTTAATGGTGGCTCATAATGGTTGAGAATGGTTAATGATGGTTTATGTTTAATGTGTTTTTATTTTTTAGTCAGGAATCTGTCCAGTTATAATTTCGGTTACTAATGGTTAATAGCCAATAAATGCTGATAATGGTTAATACTGATGGAATGATGGGAAATAATGTTAACAATTTGTTAATGATTGGATTGTTAATTATATCAATATGTGCTTATATAATAATCTACTGTTTCACCATCATCAACGCTAGTTGTCAGTCGATGTTGTAATCAACAACTTGGTTATCATCACTACAAAAAATGGTTGGAATTGTTGATAGCGGTGATCAGTGGAACCATCCACGGGTGTTAAAGCTGGCGTCAAAGGGGAAATCTCTTGACTAGATGGACGAAATGGATGTTGATACAGCTATGGCCATTTACCAGTTATAACTGGTTATAGATGAGATTGTACATTCTATAAATGAGGTTTTGTTAGTACTTATAACGGATTTTTATGGCCAATTGCGATAGCTGGGAAAATCATTGAACTAATATCAATGGTGGATTTTCCAGCAAGCCACCTGTGGTTGCAGGAGGGCATGCTACAAGTAGCTCTAGATAGTGGGGATCATCATCATATATATTTTTAGCACCAATCAGTGGCGAAGAAACATGACAGAAACAATGGTGCCTTAGCCAAAAACAAGTGGTTTAACCACACAATCTGCCAAAACAAACGGATTTCAACAGCAAACTCTGGTTTTGGTGGTTCAAGCTGCAAGACCAATGGGTTAGAAGCAAGCAGACATCACATGTGTGATTCAATCTGTCCAATCCAATCGAACTCTGGTTTGGAATTGGGCCCTGAGCCTACAAAATATACCGTCGATGTTTGGGTATATAAGCCAGCTTCAAACAATATCTACCAACTTGGGATGGAACAATGGGTGTTCTTTGGGGAAAACATGCGAATTCACCAACAGTGTCAGATCCACCAGCGATTTCCATTGGAAAATCATCAACTATAGGGATTCTTCAAACAGTTATTGCCATAAAAAACAGTTATAAGTACTAACAAAACCACATTGAAATAACCAATTATAACTGGTAGCCATGGCCATAACTGAACATAACTGAATAAGCTACATTCTAACTGGATTGATGCCATGAACCTGGCCAACACGCGATCTTACTGCAGAACTAACTAGCTACCCATCTGGGTAAATAATAATAATTCACTAAACTGAATTAAGGCCATTTTGGGATGATTTCCCTTATTAACCATGATTCCAGTGAGGTCGCAGTGAGGTCGTTATAATTTACCCAGACCCATTGAGATTGTCAAAGTTCAAATGGATTGTTCAAGGCCCTTTGATTTTCTTGAAGTTTGAGGCCTCCATGCTTCAAAATGTAGCCGGTATTTTTCTGGCTGGTGGTTTTAACCATCGTGAAAAATATGAAAGTCAATGGGAAGGATTATCCCATATATTATGGAAAATAAAAAACGTTTGAAACCACCAGCCAGTTTTTGCCAACACGACATCTCCACCGTTAAAATCGTGTAATGGTCAGCGCCTGCCAGCCGCAGAAGCGAGTCCCCAGATATGTCACATCCAGCACGATCTTCACTCGGACCTGGGCCCCACTGGCTGCGGTGATCTGCTGTAAAAAAAAACAAGGAAGGACCCAAAATAACATGGTAATCATTGGGCTATATATATATTGGGTTTATAATCAGCAATATTATGAATGATATCAGAATAAAAGTGGTGTTATATCACTGGGTTTAAGCTATAACATATGTTGCAATATCATGATACCAATGATCAAATGACATATGTTGTAATACCAGTGATAATATATGGTGTATGTCATCACCTGGGTTTACAACATATGTTGATCCATTTACATCACTGGGTTAACTATAGTAGGGCGCACGTATTCTCATGATTTCTCATGTATTATCAGTCAGTTTTGTGTAGAGTCAGTGTAGAGACAAATTTTGATCTGGTCGGGCCCATCCTGTCGATTGTTGATGTGTTCAAACATCAAAAATCTTACTGGTGCTTAGTAGGGAATGGATAGGAATGGGGGAATGGGATGATTATTACTTATTACTAATCATTATGGATCATTCCCTCATTCCCTGCTAAGCACCAGTAAGAAATAGTATGTCGTAATTGGGACACCCCAAGCCACCAGACTGTGCTTGATCCGACAGTCTGGGCGGTACGCTATCTCCCAGGAAGAGTCCTTCCAAAAATCGCCCGTCCTTTTCTTCAAATGGGGCTTCACTTGTTCTTTCCAGGAAATCACTACGTATTAGAAGATACGACTGAATCCTTAGGGTGGAATGAGACAACCTTCAATGCCATGAGCTGGCTGGGCCAATGTTGAACCCCAAACCGAAGATTGACATCTTCACTTCCTATGGATTTTGAATGTTCCTAGACCCTCCAAGCACCCATAAATTGAATACTTTTATATACTTTTAACATTTTTGGGTGTATTTTCAGGGTCCGGGTTCGCTGAAGATATACAGTAAACAAAATCCCAGCTCCAACAGGTCCAATTGAATGGGTCCAGCTGGGGTAACTCCCCCATATTCGTCCACGGGGCCATAGGCCAGCAGCCAGTCACTGCGGCGAAGCTGGCACCATGGCACGAACATGTTTCTGTACCCTTGTGCTCCAAATACCAGAAAATAGCTTCTGAACTGCAGTGTTTGGACGCGAAAACAACAACAACTTCAAATAATTAAGCAGTCTCTGAAGGTGTCTGGAGCTGCAATACTTGATTATATATATATATGTGTGTATGATAGTACGTATGTCTCTTGGACACAAAAACCATTGGATAAATAGAGAAAAAGGGAGCATGACACGGTGTTCATGGCTTTGTTCCAGACTGTGGACGCCCGGTGATTAAGTGTCCTCGCTAGTGGCTATCACCAATGCTCACCGCTTCAACCCAAAAGTATCGACCAGGGATCGGCCAGGGAGAGTTGAAACTGAAATCAACCACAGAGATGGGGTGCCGATTTTATAACTGTTTGATTTCATACATCCAACTGTTCTTAGTTGAATTCAACAACAATTTCCCTGGAGTGAACTCTCAACTTCTGTTTTTTTGTTTTTTTTTCGCAGAGAAAAAGGAGACTTTCAGAACGCCAGGGCGGAGGTGCAGAGTTCTTCCATGGACATCACAAGCTGAAAAAACGGGCCATATATACATATATATATATGTAACAATACTATGCAACAATGGTGCTTCAATTCGGGGTAAATCTTTCTGCAATTGGTCATTGCTGTCGCAACCGAAAAAAACAAGGCCACGGAACGATCCCTCAAAAAACAAAAACAAAAAACCAACACGAAGAAAAAAAACTGTTAAAAGTTAAGACTGATTGTTTAATAAGATTTAAATCATTCCTGATATGGTATTCAACCAATTGAGAAAACATTTAGAGACATCCTACAGCCTTTGGAACTTGCCTGGCTACGAAGAAAGGGATACAACCACAAAAACCGTGTGGTTTAGTTTAATGATAGTTAATGTTTAGATAATGATAAAACCATGAGATTGGAACTTGGCCAAATCCCAGGGATGCTGAAAAATATATGTTTCCCGTTATTTGACGGGCTAAATCCATCTAAATTCCCTATCAGCATCCATAAATTGAGACACACACAGTCGTCAAAACCAGGTGGATTTTCCCAGTCATTGAGCTCAAAACTTCCAAGAAGAAGTAGTAGGTAGCGGCTGCACACCGCATCTGGCACGCAGGCCACAGCCCTTGCATATTGAAAGATGTTGGAAACTAGAAACTTATGGGTATGTATAGTTCTCCAGAGAGTCGTCTAGAGAGCCAAACCGGTTCCTTTCTCAAATAGATCATGGATCTGAAAATGTAAGGTCCCCTCCTTTCTGAAATCACCATGTGGAAATTACAATTGTTTTTGTGTAGCCACGCCGTCAAACGACTTGATTCGATGTCATTTATCTTCACTATGATCCACTGAACCTTCCCAAAAACCTGGCCTTGATTGATTGAATCCACTATGTTGCAGAATTTTGGTGGTTTTGTAAGCAGGTTACGTATATATTATTTGATACTGTGACCCTCAATACATACCAACATGTTGAATCATACCCTTTATTCTTATGGGTAGAATCTGATAGTCTGTGTATGAATATTAAATGTACACATACATACATACATACATACATACATATATATATATATACTACATACTTATTTGATACCGGATATGTACCATCTGATGATATCATACGTAGCTACGGAAAATCACCAATCTGAATAGGCAAGTCATCTATAAATGGACCATGTTCCATACTGGCTATGTTAAGTGACCAGAGGCTAGCGGGAGTAATTAACATATCTTTAGTTGCGTTCTGGACTCAGTTCCCATCTGATGAGGATCTTCGAGTTTTTTCTTTTATATATATATACACACATACATATATACATATATACACATACATAAAGGTAATAAAACTAAATATATAATAATATATATATATATATATATATATTATTATTATTATTATGTTGTTCGATGTTCCAATCTTCGACCCCAACACACGTTCATTTTCTCCGAATACTCGGTTCTCAAAAGAAATCACCCGGATCATTGAAACAAACATGGTTGGCACCTCGTGGTTGACACCTCAACCTCTGCAAGTATATAGATATACATGTATGCACACACCCAAGAAAAAACATTCAAAGTATACATGGAGCATGAATAGCGTAACACATCTATATATATATACATTAAAAAAAATAAAAAGGAAATGCATACATGAACATATGCCAACATACACCATATTAAAAACAAGTATGCCGGCAAGAGACCCTAAACAATGTGTGTGTCAGGATAATGTATGACAATGTTGAGAGGGATCATGATGCGGTTGACGATGATGATGATGATGATGAGGAGGAGGAGGAGGAGGAGGATAGCGTTGCGGACGATGATATGGATGATGATGACGACGATGATGATGATGGTGATGATGATGATGATGATGATGATGATGTTGAGGATGAGGATGATAATGCAAAGATGAAGTGGATTTTGATCGTGTGGAGGATGGTGATGCTGAGAAGGGGGAAGATGATGATGTTAAGGATGGGAATGTTGAGGGGGAGGATGAAAAGTATGATAATGTTGCGGGAAATGAGGTGGAGGACGACGATGTTGCGGAAGATGAGGTGGAGGATGGTGATGTCGAGGATGATGATGTCAAAGGGGAAGAAGATGATGATGTTGAGAAGGAGGAGGAAGGTGATGATGTTGAAAAGGAGGACCTATCCCAAGACCGCGACACACCTTTGGTGCGAGCATGTGCAGTCGAAAAGCCCCAGACAACTGCCGCAAGTTTTTTGCGCGAACCAGCGCAATCGAAATTGCGAACCAGCGCGACAAAACACAAGAGCCATTTTATGCAGAAATTAACAGGAAAACTTACGCGCCCCAGTTGGATCCCGAGACCGCAACCCACACTTTGCGCTAGCTTGCGGAGTCGTAAATGCACATAGACATGTCACAAAATATAAGGAAATTTACAGGAAAAAGGCCACGCCCCAGGATCGCAACACCCGCTTTGCGCGAGCCTCCACAGTCGAAAATGTACATGGGCATCTCACAAGAGCAGTTTTAGAGCCATTTGCTCCGAGAAATTTACAGGAAAAAGGGCGGGAAGCCAGAGTGAGCACCTCGATCAAGCACCAGCCTTAACCCTTACCGTAAAAACCCCACATTGTGGACATACTGTTTGGGGAATAATTATGCGGCTTCTAGGACACTGCTCATCCACTGGATTCCGCAGTGATTTCGCGCCTCATCCTGTGATTCCCAGCTTTGCATCTTCACCTTGGAGCGGGTGCCCCACCCGGTGAATTCACCTGGTGATTCTTTGCTTCACACCGAGTATGAATTCACTTGGGACCATCTATAGGTCCTAGGTAAATGAAACTTGGAAAAAAACATGTTGTCTGTTTGAAACCAGCATTTTTAGCCGCTTTATGGTGTTCCATGCTGTTCCATGTCTTCATTCGTTGTCCAGCACATGCCCCACAACACAAGCTCCAACAACGCGCCATCATCCCAACGAGGGCTGGGGCAGAACATATGCACCAACCAAATGAGCAAATGATTCAGACAGGTCACGAGGTGCCTATACCACCCTTCTAAAATTTGTTCATTGGTTTTCAAAACCCATTAGTTCGAAAAATAAAAACCTGATACATCTGGAACCTCCTTAGCAAGTTATCTAACTATGGGGCCACCGCCTAAAAAATTGGTCACATCGCCATGAGGTGTTGCCTCGGCCAAGGTGCAATAAAGGCGACACTCCTCGGCTTTTTGGGGGAGCGACCCGTCTAAAGTCTATGGGATTTGACTTTATGGCGGGAAAGTGATAGGATATTATAGGATGCGTCTAGGAAATCAGAGATAAACACTGATTCTATTATTCCATGTTTCTTCGCTCGAAAGCTGTGGGCTATGGACATGCCATATATGGCTTGCTGAATTTGTGATATGCTCATAGAAGATGAATGTCATTTCTATATTCATATACATATCTTCATTTGTACATATAATATATATATAAGTATTTGTTTTTATTCATTTATGTATATATATATATATGTGTGTGTGAATCAAAATCAATCAAAATATAGTTTATTCCGACAATATGGACCGATGAGAAGCAGAGATGGGAAGAGTCAGAGAAGAGCAGAGGAGAAGCAAGAATATCAGAGAAGAGAAAGAGTCAGAGGAAAGAAGATGCAGATGCACGAAAAGGTAGGAACGTCGCGAAACACTGTGTTTTTCCAATGATTTGTGGCTCTGGAGGGTCGAAAAGTAGGCTCGCTAAAGCGGCAGGTGCGGAGCCATCTGGCCAGATGAGAGATGAAAAGCACGCCGTTGTGGCGCGAAGCACATTTGCAAATGAAAAAGCTAAAAACACCTCACGTTCGGACCACCTTTGGAAGTTGAGATGTCGAAAAAGTGCACGCCGTTGTGGCGCGAAGCCCATTTCGTCCCATTTCCAAGTCAAAATGCACAAAGCAGCACCACATTTTCGGACCACTTTTGAACGGTCAGATGTCGTTTTCCGTGGCAGGCGCAAGGGATCGTGCACCCTCAAATGAGAAAAACGTAAAGGTTTTGTAGCAGTTTCAACTACATCCACCACTAGTTACATTCCACTACACGCCACTACATGCCACTATACGACAAATACAACTGCAACTACACTACATTACAGTACGCTACACAACACCACACTCCACTACACTACATTACGCTACACTACACAAACTACAACTACAGCTACAACTACGCTACTTTACACTACACTAGACTACACTACACTACCCTACAACACACTTCATTACGCTACACTGATTACACCACCACAAATGCAACTGCAACTACACTACACTGGTTACACAACACCACAACTACAACTCCACTACACTGCAACTACAACTACAGCTGCACTACACCACTCTACATCCAGCAGTGGTAGGTGAGGTGACCGACCAGGTGACCACTGCAACCATTGTAACCACTCCAAAAAGCACAACTCCAGCCACCTTCAAGTCCATCAGCGGATTCGCTCTGCCATCCGTGATTCACAACAACCAAGCTCTGCTATAGGTTTCCCATTCTGAAACTTCCGTCGCCACCGCCTTGTGCGGTACTACTGGAATAACTCATAACTTGGAGAAACACACTGACTTCAGCACACTGATGCTCTGCTGAATCTGACCGATTCCTCCACTTCACCGAAGCGAATCGTTTAAGGGCTGTCACCTGGCAAACCCGTTGAATTCCAAACAAAAAACGGAGAACAAAACACATTCTGGGCAATTTAAAATCATTCCTATATTAAACCGTATTAAACCCATGTAAAACCCATTTTGGGATAGTTGCATCAACCTTTGGGGCTGTCATTCGAAATTCCGGAACAAGGGTCAGCTTTGAAAGCCCTGACACGAACTCGAAGACGAAGCCTTGGGCAAAGGAAGGCACTGCCGCCAACACCTGCCGGTCAAGCGAAGCGAGCCAAGCTCGAAGAGCCACAAACCCAGACGCGCTGTTTGTGTTTTCACGAATCATCGGATGATGTTCATTAGGATAGACTAATCAGGATTGACACATTGATATGAGTATTGATGATCATTGATTTAAAGATTGTCATGTTTTGATATTAGGATTGATGATCACGACGTATATTAAAGGGTATTTGATATTACGTAAGAATAATGTTTGTCATCTCATTCATCATCATCCCCTTATATGGCAAACAAAGACAAGTTGACCACCAAGACCATCTCATGGTTTCAATGTATACATAAATATAATGTTTGATTGTTTCACACCCGTGACATCCTGAGTCATTTGGATCTTCAAGATTTGGACAAAACATGATAATACAAAACAAAAAATAGCCGTGTCACATCCGCCAAACAAAGAGTCATGCCACATTTCACTGATGGCGGACATGTTTCCTCAAATCTCAACTCGCTGCTGAAAAAATCCATTCCTTGACCCAGTCCACAAATGTCAGGCACCTTTCCCCACACAGGGTACAGGAACTCGGGGGACATGCAATCGCGCGTGCCCGTTCTCTCGTTGTACTCTCCTCGTCCGGGGGGATCCGTGATGGTTTTTTCGGAGGACTTGAAGGTTTCTCTACGATTTCTCTGGTTGGTGCACATCTACCACCATATCTCTCTGGTTAATATAACACACATATGTATATAATTATATATATGTGGTTGGTGGTTTTAACAATCCTGAAAAGAAGAGTTCGTCAATGGGAAGGATTGTCCCATATATTATGGCAAATAATCCAAATGTTTAAACCACCATCCAGAAATAGTCAAACCCAACATCATATCCAAAGCGGGGATGGAACATCTGCCCAACCCCAACGGATGATCATTTGGCTTCTAAGGTGGCGTGGAAGTAGCCCCAGAGCCAGCAGAACTAACGTTTTTTTGGGGCGGGAACTGGGAGAAAACCAGAACATGTTTCAGAGAAATGTTCGAACATTCCCTTGATGGGAACAAACAACAACTCTTCCCGCGCTTGCTCGAACAGGATTACCATGAAACCCTAAGTTGGATCTCATTGGATGGTCGAAAAGAACGTGACAAAGCAATTTACAAATGACCCACAACAATCCTGAAAATAGCATTGTTTTGTGGTATAAAAGTCGTCAACCTTCGTCCCGTCGTCCAAGGTGCGACATCCGCCCCATTCGAAGGTGGTCCACAGCTGGAGCCAGAAGAAGGCCAGAAAGCAGGCCCAGATGAACCTGAGCAGTAACCAGTTGACCTTGGTTTTTTCTGAGGTATTCGGTGGAGTCTGCACTGACTGTTTAACCATCATTGGGTTTTAAGTCGTATTGTTTATAGCATCATCACAGTTATGGCCATTTGCCAGTTATAACTGGTTATAAATGGGATTATACATTCTATAAATGGGGTTTATGAGTACTTATAACTGATAAATGGCCATAACTGCATCTATAGGGTCTGAACCCCTACAAGTGGGTTTTTGGTGAAATCACTATGGGTTTTCACCGTTTCACCTCGAAACATGGGGATTTTTGGGGAGAGCAGCGCATCTGGCCAGTTTCAATGGATTGGATTATACCTGATGTAGATTTTTAAGCAGCAAATGTTTGAAGAAGTATATGGAAACAAATGGGGAGATGAGATAGGATATATTGGGGATAGACCAACCAACAATATGCTGATTTCAATGGATTGGCTTAGTTGAGAACATATACCGTTAAACCCATGGTATCTTCACTCCCGAATTGCTATAGGGTTTCCCTGCCATTTTTCCAAGCTAAAGTGATTTTGGGACAGTTGATGGTGCCAGGATGGACACCACTCTGAAAAAGCTGCTAGGTGAGTTTCGTGAAGTGAATTGAATTCAACAACTTCAGAATACATCATGGATGGCCAGTACAGTATAACCAACTCAATATCATGGCCTTATGGATCAACTATAACCCACTGACTTCGTGGGCACCGCACCGTCCTCTTGAATTCTATAGTTTCCCAAACTGTCATGGATTTGTTGATTGACAACCCAAAGGAGCTCAATATTTGGGACCTATCCACTATTCACAATGAAACATGTCAAGACTACAAGACTCCGGAGGACATGAAATGATGACTTTTGAGTAGGCCTGAATAAGTCTCAATCTACAATTGCTCTAAGATCATTGAACAAACCAAACACACAACTGTATCAGGCCTTGTGTTTGAACATACATATCTCTACTGTGAACATGTTCCGAACATGTTTTAGGTGCCTACACGGACGTCATCACCATCTCACTGAGTGGGATGATCCTCCAAGAACTCTCCCTCATTTTGATTCGCAACTGGGCGAGATTTTCATTGGATACCATGTGAGTAGCAAGTGACATCACTTTTTGCGGCTTTGTCATGGAAAATTATTCCCAATCAACCAGGATACCACAATCTATTCATGCCGTGATATGGCAGAGAAATTGATTTTCTTCAAGGACACCAAGAGAAACCAAGAAGCAGCCACTCCATCAGAAGGATCGGGGCCTCGGGGGTTGCTAAACGCCGGCTGCCGGCGACGAGATTCAGGGGAGATCCCATGGGTTCGGGCATAGCCCGAAGCACAACTTAAATCAACAACCAACCGATTGTAGATTAATGTAATTGTAAACGCTGGTTGCCAACCAATCCATATATGGATATTCAACGAGATTATAACTACATCTACAACAACCAATCAAAAACCTACGATTACATGGTTCATTGTAATTGTTCCCTCAGGTTCGACAAAGTGAATTCAGCAAATAAAGCAGTTCATTTCCGAAATTGGATGGCATCCGTCCCCAGCCACCTTTCTAACATTAGTGGTTTGGTGCATTGGATGCTGCCATACAAAATGTCTGGCAAAAACTCATCCACACCCCCAAGTTATTTGCGTCAACTTAGCTATAGTTGGTCGATATCCCCAACGAATCCCATGAATAACCCATAAAATACTATGAATAAACCATGACATACCATTTTTTTTAGGAAACCCTCTTTGTTGTTGGTTAAATCCATTCAAATCCCAGTTTTTGTTGGTCAAAGTCAATAAATCCGATCAAATCACCATTTGTCTTGATTTTCTTCCCATGTGTCCATCTCTTTCCTTTTTTGCGGTGACCAATGACGGCAATGCCGGGCCACGCAGCAGAGCTGGAAGCGAAAGTTGCGGCGCAGAAAGCTGAGACAGTTCTGGCCGCAGTGCTGCCACCTTGGAAGCGTACTGAAACTTGGGAAAGGACTGGGGAGATGTTGGGAGACCTGGGACAATCCAATTGGATTTGGGGATTTTCTAATGGGATTGTTTTCAACATCGTGTCACCATCAGTTTCATGGGGTTTCGAAAATGTTTTTTTTTTTAATCTATCCATCAGACATGGGATTTTATGGGATTTGATCAGCCGAATTGATGGATATATATTTTTTGGGCATTTCATGAAGAACACATGATGTGGGAGGAAATAAACTGGTTTATCCGCTGGTGGCATCAAACGTGGCTAGGTGGAAAATCTCCTAACGAAATGGAGGGTTTAATGGGAAAACACGGAAAAACAACATATCTAAAATTAAAGAGGATTCTCCATTCGAATGTTTGGTTGCCGAAGGGTAAGCAGGCACAAATGAGATTTAACGGGAAGTGTTAAACAATTCAAACCTACTGGTTTCCCAAGGAACATGATCTATAAAAAAAAGGTTTGGTTTTTACAATGCCTATCTTAGTTTTCATGCGACAAATAGATGCTGACGCTTCAAGCGCGACCAACTGGCCCGGATGTTTAATCCCTCTTTGAGACTGGGAAACCCGAACCGTCCGAACCGTCCGAACCGTCGTCCGGCGCTCATCCGCCTCTGGCGTTTTTCCAGGGGACCAGATGTCAAAGCATGGAATTCCCTTCTCTTCACAGCAAAATAGCTGGGATGTAGTTGGTAAATGGATGTTCATTCACCCCCAAATATTGGGTTCTTTTTGTGGGTTTGATCCACACATGGGTCTTGTCAGTGAATGATTCCCATTTGTTGAGTATATGACAGAGTTGCCATAGTGTTTGTTTATACTGATGCATAGTAATATACAAGTGACCGTGGTTAATACTGATGCGTACTGATGATGAATTGTGGTCATGGTTCATTAATGTTCATTGTGGCTGCGAGTACGTTGAATTGGGCTTAATTCGGGGGTGACTCAAATTTGTTTGGGAACCCGTCAAAGTGTCATTCATCAAAGTGATCAGTCGTATTTAATAGGGGAAAACATGGTGAAATGGTGCACTCTAAGTTTGAGAAACACCCAATAGTCTTGTCGTTGGATTGGTTGAAGTGAATTCTTACACATCAGAAACCATTTTTCAACACTGGTCTGTATGGCACAATTTTCCCTCGACCTATTCTTGGATAATTATTGCAAATCTATAAATCATGTCATTTGGCCGCTCAATGGTTTAAGATGTTTAAGACCCAGCGGACCACATACGTTGGCCAATTGTTGGTATGAAAATAATCAATGTTGGGGTTACATACCAGTAGTACCGCACAAGGCGGTGGCGGAAGTTTCAAAAATGGAAAACCTATAGGAGAGGTGACTTGCTGTGACGCAAAAATGGCAGAGCGAACCCACTGACGGATTGAAAGGTGGTTGAGTGTTTCTGCCTTTCTGTCTCTCTTTCTCTCTTTCTCTCTGTGTCTCTCTTTCGCCATCTATCTACAGAGATACCTTTCTAGCCATCTACCTATCTACCTGTCTATTCATGTATCTATCGATCGATTTGTTTATTCACCTAACTATTAAACTGTCCATCTTTCTGTCTATCCAGCCATTCATCCATCCACTTACTTCTCTCTGTTAGT
>Ga0126342_10013469_pt1 | contig 14488 bp, 20 predicted proteins | sample Cyp1metagenome_FD_92528 | JGI IMG/M metagenome (GOLD analysis project Ga0126342, IMG submission 92528) | Coral microbial communities from Lord Howe Island, Old Settlement Bay, Australia - Cyphastrea 1 metagenome | ecosystem: Host-associated > Invertebrates > Cnidaria > Coral ... | reverse complement strand
GTTTCGCTTCCTTTGAGTTTTGCTTGGAGAAGTATGGGAACTTGATTCTCGCAGATGGCATACTATGGCGTCTTAACTACTTCACTTCGGTGAGGAGCAGGTTGACGTCCGCTTACAACAACCATTCCCATGACGGATCCATGGTGCTGCTATATATGGTGCTCCATGGATCCCATCAATATACCCCAGTCATGTTAGCATATATCATACATTATGGATCCGTCATGGGATTAGAACATAGAAACATGATGAACAAATATGGAAAAACGTGACGTGTTTTTTTTGGGAAGTTTCCCGTGTTTCATTGCCGGAGGCTAAGTTGGGGGGGTTTACCCGACATTTTTTTTCGGGACAACACCCGGTTCGACCCACTTGAGTAGTTGCAAAGACACCAGTTGGTCGATGATGATAGGGGGTTTACTATGGTTTACTACATATGTTTTTGTCCTTTATATATTGGAGATTAAGTAAGCATGATGATATATTTTGAGATACCCCATTGTTTTTACCAAGCAGTATTGGTTTTCTGAACCAGCATTTTGTCATATTGTCACCCTCGGAGGTCTTGGGCCGCAAGAAGACGCAAGATGCGCGCGGTTTCGAGAAAACTCTTGCATCGCGGGAAGAGAGAACCAAATGGCAGGGGGAAGCCTTTCCGGGCCTGGGAAATATGTATACATATATAATTACTATATATATATTATAACCTAGGCATTAGGCATATAATAAATAGACAATAGTTAATACATGTATACATATATATATATATAATATAGCATGTCTATCATCATATAAATGCCACACTTCAATGGACGGAACATAAGATTGGATCGTCCTGAATAGGAAAATCATCAAACTAAATTGACAACGAGGGATGATTATATGACAGGAGGTTCGCGGAGTCAATGAAATGGTTTGTGCCGTGGGGACCCGAACCACGGAATATCCTTATTGCCATGCATTATATGCTTGACAGGCAAGGCGTCTCAAGAACAAGTTCAAACATAGTAAGTAAAACCCATGTAAAAGGTTGGATCTGTCTTTTGACTTAAATACGTTGGTCTTTGAGTATAGTGTGTGTGTGTGTATGTACAATACATATACAGACATTAAGATGTGTGGACATGAAATTGGTACAGTGCTGTAGGAAAGCCACAAACGAACCTTACCGAACCCTACTCAAGTCCATGTGTTGCCACAGATGAACCCAGAAACTCAAGCCCTGTGAGGCACCTCGCGTCACCATTCCGGAGGTACTTGGACTGGTAGCGTGAAGACACCTCAGCCTAGAATAGTACTTAATATAATATGTCGCAAACGTATAATATAATATGACAATCATATCATGGTGAAGTGGGTAATTATATAATATTATATAAATGTTTGCTATACCTTGGAATCAGTTGCAAAGTTATTGACAAGCCAATATGGGATGGGCCACTTCTTCTGTCTCTGAACTCTGGTAGCTCACAGAATCTCCATGGCGTTTGCCTCCCAGACAGTATTACACAGAATCCCAGCAACTTTGCTTGGAAGATGTACCCTCTGGTTATTTAACATAGCCATGGGAAATGGCCCATTTATAGATGGTTTACCTATTAAACATGGTGATTTTCCATGGCTATGTTAAATAACCAGAGGGTATGAAGATTGTTTCAACATTATCAACTATTTGGAATTACCATACCCATAGGATCCATGGTGCTGCTATATATGGTGCTCCATGGATCCCATCAATTTACCCCCAATGTTAGTATATATACCAGCACCATGGATCCGTCATGGGATATTCCAAACAGTGACCCATGGCTATATTTGCTGGACAGCTTCCGTCAGGCCCCGGGCAATGTGTTTGAAGATCGCTTGTATCACAGCATGATGAGCCGGGGCCCCAGGGGAAAAAGTGTATTTTCTCGTCATGCGACCTTTAATCATCAGTTAATTACAGATATGAATAGGAAGAAAATGGTATGAAATTAATGATAACCAGATATTTAATTGCCATATCATTAACCAGATAATTTAATGGTATGAAATGATTCTCCAGTCGATTTAGGGGTATCCTATTGTTAGAACCATTTCACCAATAAATATCCTTAGATCGTAATACATCCGCCAACAAACACATGCGGTTGAGGACTGGCAGTGCCCATGTCAGAGAGATTGTCAAAAGAAATGCCAGATAGAATGCCAGAAAAGATGCCAGAAAGAATATCATAATAGATGTCAGATAGAATGCCAGAAAGAATGTCAGCATATATGCCAGAAAATATGCCAGAATAGATGCCAGATAGAATGCCAGAAAAGATGCCAGAAAACATGTCATAATAGATGTCAGATAAAAATGCCAGAAATAATGTCAGCATATAGCATATGCCAGAAAGTATGCCAGAATAGATGCCAGATAGAATGTCAGATAGAATGTCAAAGTATATGCCAGAAAGAATGTCAGAATAAATATGCCATGTATACTTCCACATGGTATGTCAGAAACTATGTCAGAAACTATGTCAGAATAGTCTTTCAGGTTGGGGTCACTCGAAGAAAGTAATTTTCAAACGTATCCATGCATATCCAGTTTATAGATGATTTTCCCATTCAAGATATTCAAGTCCCCATTGAGTTTGCGTATTTCCCAGCGGCCGGCCAGGTTTTAGGAGCTAATGTGTGGCTATCCCAAAATTGGATCTGTTTTTGGCCCAAATGGCAGCCAACATCTGTCGTGCGCTGTGTCTCAGGTGCAGTTCATCCTGCTTATCATGACATTCCGCTCTTCCTTCATTGCTTGACCGACCAGGTCGTGGAGAACGTTGGGAGCAGCTTTGAAATAAAAACTGCCATGAAACTATGAATTTTAAGCCACCAAGCTAAAGAATAGTTGAGACATGTTGAGAATACAAATTAAGTACTGTACAAATCAACGACAATAGATAAACAGGCACTTTACAAGATCACGTCACCCACTGTAGTAGCTGGGTATAGCGACTATGATAACAGCCGCAAGAAAATGACATACTCCTTTTGTGGGACTGGCCAAGTTGGGAGTCATCCAACCTCAAAGTTATCCGAATTCGCTAGAATTGACTAAAGCTCAGTCACAGGACTCACAGACTTTTGTTCACCAGAGGAGCGATAAGAACAACCATATATGTGAGGTTTGCTTAAGGAAATATCACCCCAAGATATGGCTGGAGCAGTACCTTGTATTTTCACATGCTGAATGACCAGCCGAGTAGAAAGCGATTCAACAATGACGCGCCGAAGCTTACATTCGCCCACCTCCAAATAACACACCCAGACAATATTATATACGTGTCGCCCGAGGCTAAACAAAAACACTAGTTATAGGCACTGATTTTGACTTTACGTTTTCAGGATTTAGGGTTTCAGGGTTTAGGGTTTCAGGGTTTATCGTTTTGTGGTTTTAGGTTATGTTGTTTTGGACAGTTAAACAACGCCAGCACAACGCAGGGATTGGAGCGAACAATGATTATTGCAAATGGGATGAAGGGTGGGGACTTGCCAACCTGGTTTGCATATTTCCATATATGTCCTATCTACTTCCTGGAGCTTCCAGACTGTGGCCTGGGGCAAGCAGAATCGAAAGGTTCACCATCATTTTCCCATATGCAAAGAACCATTTGGATCCAGTTGCTTCATTTCCAAAATGTTCCAGATAAATCATTCATAAGGAAAACGGCTATTTGGAAATAAACCACCATTTCCAAATAAACAGCCATTTTCCTAAACATGTGTAAATATTCACATAAGGAAAATGGCTATTTGGAAATAAACCATCATTTTCCATTCATGATAAATATTTGGCCATCATTTCCAAATAAACCATCATCTCCAAAACAGCCATCCATAAGGTCATCGATGGCCATTTTCCGCTTTCTCTCATCCATTCAAAGTGGCTCAGGTGGAACGAAGCCTCAGTGGTGAGGCACAGATGAAGGAGGACGAAGCGGCGCTACAACGCCTGGAGGTGGTCCGAATGGCGCAAGATGACACCAACAAAAATGGATCAAAGTGGACGCTAAATCATGGTATAAACATGGTTATAAGGCTGTACAATTGTGTCATAATGCATCACAAGGCTATATCTGAATATATTTGATGCATTTTCAGTGTATTTTCAATGATGATCGATGTTCAATGTATGTTCAACGTATGTTCAATATATGTTTGATGCAGACACCATGACCATCCATGACCATCCACCAGGCGCATTTGGCCGAAGCCTTTGCAGATGCCATCTGTGAGGGTCCTGCTCAATTAACCTCGCTTGGGACCTTGGAAGACAGGTTTAGAAGTTTAGATTTTGCAGAGAATGTGCATGATCATATTTAGATATACGTAAATTGTACAAGCATTGCATACCTATATGGTGTATCAATGATTATCATATTACATATATTTACATATTATACTCGATGTAGAAGTATACACATGTACATGACATTCACTCTGCAATTGTTTGGTGTTAATCCCAATGACTTCGGGTGTGACCCCCCAAAAATAGTTGCTTGTTATGGGGCCCATGCAGTTGTTGGTTCAATTCAATTCATTCATGGTTCATATATTCTTCCGGACCAACCAAGAAAACAATAGAAAACACGCTGTCTATGTCAATGTTGTTCTTGGTTAATTACACCAGCTATCTATCCAAATCATCAAATAAGTGGGTTTAATTAATGATAGATGTGAACATTCCATGCTAAATCAGTTAATGTTCCCGATGGTTGCTTCCAACCTCGGCCGGGGGACCTTAGGCAAGAACCTGTGAAGCAAGTTTCGGAGTGCCTCAGCGTTCATGGGAACAGGGAATGATAAATCATGAGGTTTGAAGTACTCTGTTTCTAGACAAAGCCATACGGTAGACAACTAGTTAGATCCACTGATGCAGAAATCTATATATATATATACATGTATATATATATATCTATACATGTATATATATATATATATACATGTATATATACATATATACATATATACATATATATATACATATATATATATATATATACATATATATATACATACATATCAATGTATATCATATTTTTTGTATGGCGGAATCATTCAAACATCAAACTATCCTCCTGTTTGTTTGGTGGAGGGAATTGGTCCATGGTCCATTGCCATGTTCGTATTCGTCGGCAGGATCACAACGAATCCCCTGGTTTTATCGATTTTTAAGCTCCAATAAGGCACTCCAAAAGGAATAGATCCAATGCTACAGCAGCACTTTTTGGGGGTGGTATATTTGCATGTATTTAATCTTGGGAGGAAGGGATGATTATGTATGCAAATGATTGTAAATGCACACATGTTAATTGCTGGAAAACAGCGCGTTTAGACGGCAAAGATGCTGGCAAGAAAATGAACCTGGAATTTCGATCCAAATCATAATAATTATAACCTTACACCCAGGTATGTTATTGAGGCGGTTCCAGATATGTTTTGCAACAAACCGTGGTTGTTGCCACAGCAGTGCTTTCCTGCAAATGTCACCAAGTAAAACATTGAAATAAACTATAACTATAAACTGGATGGGATTTTTCCTTTCCCGTACTCAAAATAGACGCTACATTTTCCCATTGTGAATCTTCCCTTCATCAAGTTCTGGCTGGTGGGTGGTTCAATGTTTTTTTTTTCTGTTCCACCCATGTTTGGAGATATTTTGGAATGGTTCAAGAATGATGTTCTGTGTCCAAACATTGCGTATATTTCAGGACGACGCTCCCCAATTCGTAGAATCGCGGGGTTGAAACCTGCAAACCCCTTATCTCAATATATTGCCGTAATATCCCCATGACATGCAGGGTCCCCATCATTATATCCCATATCCCCATTAGATCTCCATTCTATCCCCATCACAAACACATCAATATATACCCCATTATACATCATATATATATATATATGTGCCAAGTGTGGTTGGCTGGATACCCAAATCCCCATGTTTGTTGGCTTTACCCTCCAGCGAAGCAACATAGCCATAGAAAATTGCACATTTACTTTGATGACTTGCCTGTAGAAAATGGTGGTTTGCCTGCCATAATAGTTTTAAATTACCACAGTGTAATCATAGAGGCGTATAATGCTCAAATGCTGAAGTGTGTGTTTGACAGAGTCTCCATGTTTGCTGCTGCTGCTGAATTATCCCCATGATATCCTTGTGATGTACTCATTATATCCCATTATATGATAGTATAATATATACCCATTATTGTTTGTATGATTTATTATATCTATAATTACTATAATTATATATACATTATATACACAGCCTATTAAATCATATTAAATCCCCACTACTAGATATTCTATGAGCGGTGATTTAGAGCAGCCAATAGAGCCATGGGTATCCACATAAATGGAGAGCCAATTGGAGCTAAACTCAGAGTTTACCAAAACCACCTGATAGATATCATGAACAATCATTATATCGGTATATGTATATATATATATACATCTCATAATATATTCACGATATATCCATCATATGATGGTAATTGTTATTATTGTTTAATGATTAATACTCCCTTTAATACTCCCTATTATTATTGTTATATTATTATCACCTATTACAATAATCATAATATTATTGATTAATATCCATTATTATTGTTATATTATTATCCCTTTAATACTCCCCTTTATCCCCAGGTCTGCGGTAGTGCCTGGCCTGCCGGACTCGGGACCTCTGCTGCCGTGCGCCAAGAAACATGGGGATTTTGGGGGCATTTTTTAATGGGGATGTCATGTGATTTGATCGATAAAAAGGTGATGAACATGGCAGAGTTCACTTCACCAACTACTGGGATTTCACCATCAAATCAATGAGATTTAAGCATCAAGACAGACTCAGTAGCTCTGAGATACCAACCATAATTGAGATCTGACCAACAAAGAATGGGGATTTCACAACACCATATGGATCCAAATGCCTCCGATGCTTGACCACTTGACCACTAGCGTCATACATTTATTTATGGGCCCCCATCGGGCCTGGATCCATGGCGATCCCTGATGGATCGGCTGAAAAAAAATTGTCAGGTACTTAGATCGGGCGGCTTGCCACCATCGGTCGGAGCCTCAGTTGATGAAGAAAATCAGCAACTGATAGATCTGGGTGCCCAAAGGGCACCCAGGAAGAAGCACCTAGATTCAAAGTTGTGCTTTTTTTTTCCCAAACTCGTTGACCCTCAATATGTGAATGGCGTAAGATCACAAACAATCCAATCCTCTCCACAATCCTTGGATGGGCCTAGGGAAAAAAAACTATAAGAAAACCCAGTGCTCTTACCCCGAAATACGGGCGTCTCAAAATGTGGTACCTCAGAAGCCAATTGTTGTTCATCATGTTCCCCTTAAACACTCAACTCTTGGGTGATCTTGGGGTGTATATCCCCCGTTCTTTGTGACACTTCACATTGTTGGTTATATCCCCCATAGCATCCCCATGGCTGGTCATTACACCAGCACTATCCCATAATATCCCAGATCCTATATGGTTCCCATCTCATCAGGGGATGGGATACATTAAATCCCCATGGTATCCCCACTTTTTTCCACGCAATTCACCATTGATTTCCATGATTATCCATTTGTTTGTCCATGTAGCCCTACTTTTCGCTTGTAAAATGTTCATGTGGATGGGCCAGCGTGCACCACCTTGGATGGTAGAAAACCTATAAATAATGGGATGTTTACCACTTACCAACTGGTGATTCGGAGATCGCTGGCCCATCCACAGTAACTCCACAAAAATTCGCAGGTGTGGCCCCAGTGCGCAGCTGGATGGGCAGCCCGTTTTGGTGCCTCGGTGATCTCTGGATCTAAACATGGAGCCCATGGAGCCAGATTTGACTTTGAGAAAAATGTGTGTTGACATATGGCAGTGTGTCAAAACCTTGTACCCCTGGTGAACATCAAAATAGCTGGTAAATGGATGTTCATCCCCCTAAAAATGGTATTATATAATAGGTATTGATCCATACCCATATATCTAAACTTACATCATTTACTGTAGATGATCTATATGTTGTATGGTGTGGGTACGATTACTATACGTTTATGCAGCGATGGTTTTGTTTGCTATCCATGTCATATCACAAACAAACTCAAGGGACTTGAATACAGCTTACATGTGTGGAATATGAATAGATATAACTTGTATAACCATTATTAACCATTATTAACCATTATTAACCATCATTATCCCATGCTAAAAACCATTAAATCAGTTGTTTCAGCCATGTTCCTAGACTGACACTGTGGCAGCCATGTATGCCATGGCCTCGCATGTCCCGTGTCAGGCATCAGTCCATGAAGTTCTCAGTAAGGCGACTGGGGTTGCAACGTGGCCATCCTTTTCCCATTGGTTGGTTGGTTAATAGAGGGCTTTGTTTATCCCTGTAACAGGTACCATCTGGTTATTTAACATAGCCATGGAAAATCCCTTATAAATGGAGGTTTTAATGGGAAAATCATCTATAAATGGGCCATGTTCCATGGCTATGTTAAATAACCAAAGGGTAAATGATGATAGATGGTATACCAGCTCCCGGCCCACTTTTTTAGCAAAAGGACATGATTCAGCCGATGCCCTGAATCTTCGGAGCTCACAGGGGCTTTTTGATCAAGTTGGGATCATTGGCCAATTTTTTCTCACGAATGATCAAGTTAAGTCCAAACCTTTTTTTAATGGTGGATTATCTAAATGTCCTTGTAGACAACTATCGCTATAGATCAACCATTATAAATACTTATCTCACTTATCTCATATCTAATATGTTGGATTATAATTAAATTTCTGTTTATAATGACATACATATAAATACTATAGATATACTAGCCATTAGGAATCAACCCCCTTATAGTGTTTATCATTTCGCCATGGATGCCATGGGCCATGGATGCCATGGATGCCATGGACAGAGAGAAGAAGGCCCGTTTGGCCTCAAACATCCGGGACTTCTGGCTGCCTCCGGTCATTCCGCGGCGGCGCTTTGAAGATGTCACCGCTTTGGAGCTGCTTGGAGCGGACAAGTTTTTCAGCCATAAAGGGATAAGGATGGAAGTTGAACCAAGCAACTGGTGAAGTGTGTTTGTTGTTTTTGTTATTTCTGTTAATTTATGAACATTTTATGGAGGTTTTACTTTGGGTAATCAGTCAATTTATTTGGTGCGGACGGCTGATAATACAACTAGTACCAACATGCGGAACCACTGGAAACAAATCAAGAACTGTCCTGAGGGAATTGCACCTCCTACTAAAGAGTGGAGAGAATAGAAGAAACATGATTTTCACATATGTTCACCACCCACCATCTATGTATATACCAACAACTTGAAGCGCTCTGGCGATCAAAACTCCAGTCGGACTGCGCTCAAATCGAGGTGATACCTATGATACATATATGACAAATACGTTACACTTATATGATACATGAATGAATATATATATATGATATACGATATATAATATCATATTTCATCATATTTCTATATGCTAATATATGATATATATATATATGCACTTGTAATTAAAGAACATCAGCTGCTTCGGGTCCCACTTTTTTTAGCCGGAGCAGGTCCAGCCAGATCCACGGCCATCCCTTGAAACCATCTCTTTAAATGGTAGTTGTTTAATGATTTTAATGCTATTTGTTTACACATGATTTCATATTACAGTATATATTACAGTATACATATATATTATATATACATATATATATATTATATTATATATATATTATATTTTATATATATGAATGATTGAATGGATCATTCTTCCCGGATCCCAGTTGAACCCATCCCAACTCTCGGTCTCTTGGCATTGGCTTCGCCACAATGGAATCGCCAAGGAAACAAACATGTGGCTGTCTTCCCTGAAATCGCTGAGGTTTCTGCGAGACTATGTCTCCATGTCGCAGCCAGTGGTGCTCACGGATCTTCCCAGTGACTTGGTGGCTTTGGTGACCGCGGGGTGGTTTGGGGTGTTTTTATAAGGTCCCCACTTTTTTAGGGGTGGTCAAACATGTTTATAACCAGAGCGTGTTCATGTTTGATGCGATGTAAACAATGGCCATTTTATAAACTGCCACAAACATTTGATTTATGAATTACTTTTTTTAACCAACACCCTCACAAAATGATGGTTCATCTTTAACCTGTTAGATTGACCTAGTATACGAATTTGATAAAAGTTTGGAGCAGGTACCTCTTGTAAAATGATAATTCCATGTCATTCTGTGGAGTGTACAGGACTCACATTTTATAAGAAACTTTAAATTCAATTTAGAAACAATGCAAACTCATATATTCCTTATAAAATGACATAAGGTTCCATTTTGACTGAACGCTACACCACAATTGCCATTTTATAACCTTAAAAAATTGCCAATTTATAAGGATGGTAAATTGGAGTTGCCATTTTATAAGGAGGGGCATCATTTTTAGAGATGTGTTGATAAACTGGCGGTACCCGGGTTCCGGGTCTAATTATAAGGGGTCTTAATCCTACAAGGTGGTGTTTTCTGAGCCAACAAACCCAACTGGCCGGGGAGAGGCCCAATAGTAGTCTATAGATATCTATAGTATTCTATAGATATATCATGATATCTATATATATATATAGTATGTTCCTAAAAACCCCAACTTCTTTTTGGGCCCAACCATAGTTGAACCATCCTTTTTTCACCAGGTGCCCAGTGGCCCTGTTTCGACCGCTGGACGGAGCAGTTCCTGCTGTCCACACTGGGCCCGTCCTTGGTCTCGGTCAACGTCACCCCGGACGGCCGCGCCGATGCCGTGCGCGGCCTCGAGGCCGCGCACGGCGGGCGATGCTTCGCCAAGCCCTTGGAGGAACGGATGAGCTTTCAGGACCTGGATGTAGGCAATGAAAATGGGGAAGTTACATGAGATTCTCATGAGATTACTATAGCAAACAAATCAGGGATTTTAGCAACAGAAATTGGATTTAAGCAACAAACATGGGAGTTGCATCATTTATGCATAGTATTTCGCCAGCAAACATGGACAAAGATTGGGACCTGAGAAGCGAAACATGGAGGAACATGTTTGATTCACCCTTAGCAAATAGGGAACTGGTTAAGCTGAAGATATGGTAGTGAACATGCTCAGTGGAAGAACTCTTTTGGCCCCCCGGAGATGAGGGGAGCCTTTTGTAGGGAGATGATGACAGGAGTTCTGGAAATCGCTCTCGGGCAGCGACGAGGTGCACTACCTATCTCGACAGAATGACTCATTACGTGAGGAATTTCCTGCACTGCTGGAGGACGTGCCCGGCATCCTTCCTTTGGCCAAAGATGTCTGTGGCAACGAGCCGGAAGCTGTAAACCTCTGGATAGGCCCGAGCAAAATCAAAAGCTCCCAAACTAAATCCTCTGAAAATTGCGTGGTGGGAGAATGTGCCCCATAGATTCCTTGCCATGCGTATACGAAACCAAAATAACGGGGACATGACCACTATGACCATCCCCTTTCTCCGATGTTTTGACTATGGCACATATGGGACGGATCAGCCCATGCAGGTGATGATCGGTCAGTCTCTTCCTGTCACAAGGATCCCTATGAAGCTTGCAGCGATTGCGAAGATGATCAGAAGTTCTTCATGTGCACTGCGGATCACTGAAGTGTTGTTGGTGAATTACATACTGTAATATATAGTATCAGTATCTAATATGTAATATACATATCCCCATCAATTGACCTGATCTTCATATTCACTTCACAGTCACGTGGCCCATCGTTTATTCCACGAAATTGCTGAAGAAATCAGGAAAGCTCGGTATTTATTTGCATATAGTGCTCTTGGGCAGGTTTGGTGTATGCTGCTCATTCAATTTGTCAGACATGCATCTATGCCAACTGTTACATTTTGGTTCAAAGTATTTCCCAAAATGGCTAACATCAGGGAGAGTCTCTGAAGAGAGAATCTCTAAGGTCGAAGACCGACTGTTGGCATAATTTGTTGTCCCAACCCTCCCAAACCCACGGCGTCACCAACCCAATTGTGGCAGCCGATTCCTACGTGCAGTAGCGCCGTAGATGATGAGGAACACCAGGTGTATGCGTGGGAGCATGGTTTTACACCCGGCCTGGGGTATGCGTGAATCGCGCGGCTGTTGTCGACACCCGTGATGGGTCCCTACGAACTGGGGGTAACCAACGCATCATGGCAGAAGGCCTTTACCCCTGAATGGGGAGCGACCAGAAGACAGGCTGGAGGAAAAGTAAAGCGCTGCGTTGCAGTCTTTGATGCCCTGATCCCATTGAATGTATATTAGTATTTATATACTGGCAATTGTTTTTGTTCCTCCATTGTTTTTCCTTCAACCAGCCATTATTGATCCGTTATCCTTAAATATGTTCTATCAAGATATACACGTCATTCTATCCCAAGAAATCAGCATGATATGCAGTTATAATACTAAACGTGGACCCCCCAATAGTAAACACCAGGAGGATTTTCTTAATATTAGGATGTATTTGGTATTAGAACAGTAATTAAAATATATAAGTTTATATTTCAAAATTGGTTAAGTTCCTTTTAAAGTCTATATAATTTAAAAGATATTGCAAACAAAATGGAATTCGAAGTTTTCCCCTAATATTAGACTAAAAACCTCAATGAAGTTAAGTTTCTATTTCAGAATCGATTATTTTTTTTTTAGAATCTACAGTAATTAACAATTGGATTTCGAAGCTTTCCCCCACTATTAAATTAAAAGTCTTAATTTAGAAAGAACCAAAATGAAACAAAAATCTATTTCAAAATTGATAAAATTATTTTTCTTTTTTGTCAATCTAATTAACATATTGCAAACAATCGGATTTCGAAGCTTTCCCCTAATATAAGGTTCAAAACCTTTAAACACAAAAACTAAAATGTTTGATTTAAAAGGACGGACCCTAATTAAAAAGACCCCGGTGCTAACTAGTTTTGATTGCTAGGGGGTGAAAACCTCAAATGAAACCTTTCTTTTTTAGAATGTTTTCTATAGAGGATCAATTCAAAATAAAATTGGCCGACCCAAAAATTCCCCAAATTGGAAATGGACACTAGTTTTTGGTATTTGGTGTAGGTTTAGTAGGGGGAAGGGATTAAATTATAATATATATATATATATATATATTCCAGGAAAATTTCTACGTGGTGGTACGGGGCGAGAAGATCTTCACGTTGCTTCCGCCCGCCAGCGCTCCCTTTCTGCATGAGTCCCACTTTCCTTCCGCGACGTATCGGCGGACAACCGACGGGCAGCTAGAAGCAGTGCTGGATGAGGGAGATCCAGAGCCTTGCCATTCAAAAGTGGGTGAGAAGCTATGTGTGTATGTGGGTTGTAAGTCAAGTGAAGTATGTACATAATAATTACTGTATTTTAAGTATAGATATGATGAGATATGTGATATGTATATAGACATGTTTGACTATATTTGGAGACTAGATACCTTTTATACACTATATTACTATAATATGCTCACCAATAGAGATAGACAAATTTACAGAGAATATGATACCGTCCAATGTCCACTCTTAAGTGGGGTTGCGGTTGATCCTGACGCATTAAATGGACGACCGGCCCGGCCAATGCCTTGTTGCAATCAGAATTGCGATGCATTAAAGCTGGTTGGTGGATTCAGGTCTTCTTTTCCTCCATTCCTACGTGGGATGATGACCATAAGGCATAAGGAAGGAAACTTGCATCGAAGAGATGCGAATTTTGACATGGACAGATTCAAAACCTATTATATACCATCAGAACCCCCAAAGAAACACCAGCTATTTGGGTGTAAGTTGTCCCATGATTTTCCCATCCAAACCCACTAAAACCTCCATTTTCTCCGGTTTTGACCCAGGATGCGACATCATTGCCTTGGATCCCCTTCGATGTTTGCGATGTCCACGTCGCCGAGAGCTTCCCGGACTTCGCGGAGTTTGGCGCCTCGTTGGCCTTGGATGTCTCAGTGAAGGAACGGGAGCTCCTGTATTTGCCGGCGATGTGGTACCACCGCGTTGCGCAGAAAGGAGTGTCCTGGAGAAACGACCAAAAAACATGTGCTATTAGGTGGAGTTTGTTAGAAATATGGTGAATGTATGTGAATGTGATGATGGTGATCATTCTTATTTTTCATTGTGATTTAGTGTTAATATTATTGTGATTACTTACTGATTTACGTACTGTGTATATATATACTTTGCATAATCATTACAATCATTTATATAATTAGCGTTAAATCTTAAATTTCATAAATGTGATTTGTTGGCAATGTACGGGTAATCATTCGTTTATCTCTTGATCAGCGACTTGATCACTGAGTCTATCGAGGTGACCATCGCGGTGAATTACTGGCACGACATGCAGATTGGGCACGCGTATCTTCATCATCAATTTCTACGAATCTCGGAGTTGGAATAGTTGGAATAGTTGGAATAGTTGGAATAGTT
>Ga0126342_10013468_pt1 | contig 14488 bp, 4 predicted proteins | sample Cyp1metagenome_FD_92528 | JGI IMG/M metagenome (GOLD analysis project Ga0126342, IMG submission 92528) | Coral microbial communities from Lord Howe Island, Old Settlement Bay, Australia - Cyphastrea 1 metagenome | ecosystem: Host-associated > Invertebrates > Cnidaria > Coral ... | reverse complement strand
CTTGCAACTCTGGTTGCTTTTCGCAACCTCGCTTAGCAAGAAAAAGCAACTTGACATTGAGTATTGAGTTGATTGGCTTGAGTGCCAATTTTCCACTTGGGTTTGCCCCGGAAAACGGACCCCGGGTCAGTTGACATGTAAGCCATGACTGGCCTGAAACTTAACAAACCATCCTCTGCAATCCCGGTTGTGTTTCCCAACCCCGGTTAGGAAGAAAAAATCTTTAATCCTGTTTGATGCAGAATCTGATCATCTGTGAGATGGCAATCTGCAGAAAGAGGAAGGAGTCGTCGAAATAGTCTGATTAAGGCTGAGTGAAGGTGCTCCTTGGTCTTGATATCTGGAACAGCCCAGGACTCGGTGCCATACAGGAACTTGCTGAGCACAAGACTCTCAAACAGCTCCACTCGCTTCGACAGTTCAATTGCACCATTATGAAAAAGGACCTTCCTGTGTGTGGAGAAAGTCTTGTGGGCCATGGCAATGCGCGAATTGATCTCTTTCCGAAGATCTCCACAGTGATGGATGATGCATCCCAAGTGTTGATATTGTCCAACAAGACGGATTGGGTACGTGTCGTACTCTCCAATCACATGGAGCTGTCGAGAAGCCAGAGGTCCATAGTGTGCAATCCTGGCTTTCCTTGCACCCTTGCCTCGAAAGGCAAGAAGAATCTCAGTCTTGCCAGCAGCGAGGTTGGGCTTCATTGCATGGCTAAGACACTTGTCGATGAGCAGGCTAGCTGAACATCTGGTCTTTCGCAACAGCGTCTCGCAATGATCCGCACTCATTGCCACACAGAGGTCGTCCATCCAGCATGGTCCAAGGAACTTGTGGGGCATCTCCTCGGTTTCAACTGGACATCCAAAAAGGTTGGGCCCCTGGTCTGCAGGGAACGCATCAAAAGTTGTTCCATCTGCATCTGCCTCCTGTTGGAAGTTTTGAAGGACGCGAGACCAAAGGTAGCCGAAAATGACGTCGGCAAACGCATCACCGGGCCGAGTGCCCATGGTTGTGCAGCAAGCGTCCTGTTGTTGTCCGATGTGCCAGTGTGTGTCCAAATGTAGCGCCTGTAATGCTCTTTGAAGATGTCGAGGGAGCTTTGCCTCCTTCGTGGCATGGTCCTCAGTGAGGTGCTGTCGCAGGTCTTCAAGGATGGCATCTGGCAAGCCAAGACGTGCGGCCATCAGGGCCAATGTCTCATCATCTGCACATCCTCCCACCGCCAGAGGGCGCATTACCCGATAAAAGGCTTCGCTCAAATCAAGGAAAATAAGCGCCACTGGTCGTTGCTGTAGGTGATGATGTCGAAAGTAGGCTCGGGTCAGATGCACCCCTAGAGTGACAGGTGCTTTCCTTTGTCCTCCAATCTGTTGACGGACCAGGTACTTCTCATATACCGTCGCTTGATGCAATCGCAATGTGCGATGAATGCATTTGCCCACGTGCGAGGAAATGAGAATAGAGCGGTAGGCTTCGCATCGCTGTTTGCTCAATTTGCGTTTCCAGATTGGGACAAGTCTGCCCCCCTTATGTAGGAGAGGTTCATGTCCATGGAGCAATGTCTTCAAAAGCAAAGGATACGTGTGTCTAGCCATCTCCGTGGGACATGTGTTGCAAGCCTCCGCAGGAATGTTGTCGGGTCCCGTTGCCTTCCCTGTGCTGACCTGTCTATAAGCAGATTCAAGGGCAGTCAATGAAGGAAGTTCCTCAAGTGCTATCTCAACCTTCTCAGAGTTCAAATGCTTGAGATTTTGGATCCAGCTGTCTCTTTGTTGTTGGGCTTGGACTCTTATTCCACCTTCCATGTTGCCAAAGAACTCAATCCAGCGGTCTAGGGCTGCTTCCGGAGATGCACATGGTCTGCCTTCACGGTCCAGGACTTGTGGAAGTGGAGCAATGCCCTTGTTCTTGAGGTTGCTGGTGCCAACAAGTGGCCTCAAGGTATGGAGAATGGTTGATGCCGATGCTGTCGGTGGCAGTTTGTCCACATGGTCAGCAACACCCTGGTGTCGAGCCAACTTCAGGTCATTCTTGAGCTGTTTGGCAAACTTCCTGTATTCAACAAAGCGTCGAAGGGTCCCACATAGCAATGTTGTCATATACTGTCGGTGTGGTGCAAAGGAGTACTGGTGATGGTCATGTTTGCAAGATTGCCAAGCCTGAAAAGAGGTAGCCAGAAGCTCTCTAAAAATGATCTTTCTGGTGTGTTTGAGGGCTTTCCTGCAGGTCAATTTGCTGGCTCTCAATTTCCAGATCTCCTCGTTGATGAAGGACTTTTTGGGCCCCCTTCTCCTGGTTGGACATAGTCTGTGTAGGTCGCCATGAACAGCTCGATTGAAGGTTTGGACCTGCGTGTCCACATCTGTCGCCCAGTCCATAGTGGGAAAGTTCTCCAGGAAGCCATCCATCTTGGCCGTCCTGATGATTGTGCGGTCGAAATTGTCCTTCAATTGCCGCTCAGGTGGATTGGGACAAAAGGCGTGGAAGTCCCATTCAAGCTCGACTGCAACCGGGGTATGGTCTTGTTGTTCATTGCCCAGGTCAAGGGATTCCAGAAGTTGTGACGATGTACAACATGGCAAACGCTCCACAGGGACAGCAACATAGTCCAAACAGTGTGTCGTGGAACCTTCAGGACTGATCCACGTGGCAAGCCCTCCAACATGTAGTGGCAGCGTCTGTGGCAGAGCCAGTTGATGTTCAGCCAGAAACTGACGCCACAATGGAGTGGACTTGGATGTGGTGCAGGTGGTGTTCAAAACTGAGCAGCCATCTGCCGAACCTGGTTCCGCATTCGCATCGATCATGACATAGGGCTTATTCTCCCCACAAAGGTCATGAAGAAGTTCAGTGGTCGACGTCCACCATGTAGATCTGGTCGCTTGCGGATGGCCACTGTGAGGAGCGTGTCCCACAAGGACAAAAATGTCCAGGTGCGTAGCAACAACTCTGGCAAGCAATCTCTGAGGGTCCGCATGCAAGACCTGAACATTCTCTTGCTTCAGGAGAAGAGGGATCCTCCCTTCATATCCATATGGTTGGATCAAGTTGATCCACAGCTCCACGCCCCCTTGTCCCTGAGAAGCTCCAGAGCACAGGCGCAGAGTGTTTTGGCATCTGCAACTCCCTTCTGGTGTTCTGGCTTCCTGTATGCCGCCAAAGAGAAGGCAATGTGCTTGGAACTGTTCCACCAAATATCCGACCTTACCTGCATAGCCTTCTGGTCGGTTGTACATCGACAGGACATTGGCAGTGCAGAGGCTCAGCTGGATCTTGATGTGGATCATGCCCTGTGTCCTCGTTGGGTTCATACTTGGCGATGCAGTCTCTGGGTTGGGCAGGTTCGGTACCGGCGTATGAAGGTATCCATCATAATGTTGTGGTCCTCCAAGATGTTGGGCAAATAGAAGCCACAAATGTGGTAATTTGGTACGCCAGCTGGTCATGTCAATCTTGAGTCTGGGCAAATAGAAGCTGGAGAGCGCTTCCTGCTTCGCCATAAGATCTGTGAAGTCGTTGAAGGGTTCACCACAGTGGCCGTAGATGTGCTCCAGCTCTAGATGTCCTCGCGGAAGTGCAGTGTCGAGAAGTTGATAAGCTCCACGCAGGCAAAGAAAGGAATCATCCAAGATAGTGGCACCCTTAGAGCCACTGGCTTGATCACAGGTCAATTGTGAGTCGCTGCGGAACAAAGTGGGGACCATGTTGTTCTGGCCAATCCGCCAGAGAAAGGCCCATGTCATACCTTCTCTCTCAGCGGTGAGGGACCCTGGGATCGTGGAGCCAATGTAAAATCTGCTGGCAGAGTCGTATCTGACCTGCTGCGCAGTCCAGCCAACCAGAAAAAGCTGGTGTGTTTGGTCCGGTGTTGCGTACCTTTCCGCTAAAACAATCATCGCCCACGCATCTGGAATGCCATGCTCTTCAATCCAAGCAGTGGGATGATGTTGTTGTTGTCCCTGTAAAGATCCATCAACGTAGATAATGTACCGGTCAGGGTGCACATCACCAAGCAAGGGAATGCTATTCAAGAAAAGGTGTAGCTCGACCGGGAGCTGTAGATCCTCAAAATTGGTGTGCCACGGAAAATTCGAGCAGTGGAACAGCTCGCACAGCTCTTCAGTCGTCTTGCCAATCTTGACTCTGCTGTCCCGGTCGGTGTGCGCAACCTCCAAAGTTGACTGCGGATACATGTGGCACGAAGGCGCAACCGGTTGTGGAACGGGCCAATCCGGTGGTTGGCGAGGTTTGGCTGTATGCTCTTCAAGGGTTCCAAAAGATTCCTGGAAGTTCGCAATGACTGTGGAATGGAGAGAAGCTCTGTAGGAGGTAATAACGGCCTTTGGATGGCTGTTGGAGTGCAGGAACTTCATGTCAATGGTCTCATTCTCCAGTTGTGGAGGCTCCAAATAGTAGTAGGGGCCAATGATTTGTCCATTCGCAATGGAGAAGAAGATCTTGCACGTTTTCTGGAGTTCACCGTTGATTATGTAGGCAAATGCAATGTCCAAATCCTCCAGTAGGTCAACCTCACAGGTGTGCCCCCAGTGGGTGAGCTCCTGTTGAATGCTGGTGGCGGTCGCTGGTCTGGCGACTTCGATGAAATCCGGTAGCAGAGAATGCTCCGGACGTCCACTGTAAATCCTGATGGCTGTGGTGAGGGGTAGACAGGGCCGATGAGTGTGAGCCACCTGCTCATCTGTTAGGCCCTCCTGTTCCTTCCTCCTGTCTGGGCGTGCAGTGATGAGACGAGTGTATCTCTGCAGCAAGTTCATGCCAGGATGTACAGGAGGGGGTTGCTGCTGGCGTCTGATGTGGACATGAATGCCAAGGCCGTTTCTCCCTGGGCACGGTTGCCCCCTGAAGAGTTCAGTATCTTGATGCCACATTTGACATACATGTGTCGCTGGGTGACCCATGCTTCCCAGGCAGCTGTCCACGAGCTCAGTGGCGAGAAGCACGCTCTCAAAGAGAATGTGTTCGTGGGTTGTGACCGCAAGTTGAACAACAGGGTCATCCTGTCGACGATCATCATCAATGACAGAGACAAGAGAAGTGACCCACAATGGATGCTCGTATTGTATCATGATGACATGGGCAGTGATGTCATTGGTGCCACTGAGTGGCGATGGATACACGAGGTAGAAGTCCGTCTCCGCATTGGGGTCGATCTGATCTCTCCAAGTAGCCCTGATGGAGTCTTCCCAAGCCTGGTAGTTCTCATAGAGCTGCACGCGTCGATGGTAATGTCCATGTGGTCGTGGCCAGCGATGGTTGACATACCAGGTGGCTATTGTACATGATCGGACTTCTCCATCCCATGCCGCAGCAGATCTTTGCCAAGGCTCAAAGAGCTCTTGCACGAACTCTGACTGGCTGTGTAGGGCTGGTCGGGGCATCGCAAATTCATTGGCATTCGGATTGAATTGAAATGGAACTGTGGTTGAGGTGGTACTCAAAATAGTGTCATCGTGGCACTCAGAATGCATCCCATTGGTAAGGCTCGTAGTGGTGCTTCGCAAAATGACATTGCTCTGCATGAAGTTCAGCAGGTCATGATTGTCCTCCAAGGTGACGAATCTTGGTGAGGCTGCTGGCAGGTCGGGCCTGTAGGATGGCGGAAAAATATCCAAATGGGTTCCAGGCTCAACCTCTTCAATCTCAAAAAGGCCAAAAGGGATCTCATTCAGGTGCACTCGAAAGAAAGGAATTCGATCTCGCTCAACTGCAGGAAGGGGAAGTCTCTGCAGTAGACTGGCCCTTGAAAGAAGTCGTGGAATGCCAAGGGCAATCTGTCGTAGACGAACAGTTGTTTCAGTGGAACTGTGAATGGTTGTCAAAGCAACAGTGATAGTTGGCGTCTCTTCCTGTTCCACGATGACATGTCCAAGGATGGTTTGTGTTGTGGCCTGTATTGGACGTGGGCGAACATGATGTAGATGTAGATCGAGTCTGTGGTCGATGAGGTCGTTCCACGCATCCACAATGTTGCTCTCCCAATCGGCTGGGTTGTCCCCCAGACGCACAGTGCGGGGCTGATTGCAAATAGGTTGTCTGACATGTTGGACCAACCACGTTACAATGTAAGCTACATGTCCTTCTTCTTCAACCTCAACGAAAGCTTCAGCCTCAAAGCGCCTGATGAGGTCAATGCCCCAAGGTGGGGTTGGTCTGAAGGTGTTCTGCCGATCTCGTCCTCTTGCTTGACACCACTGCTCAGGTCTTGGTGGTTCAACAGGCTGGTCTGTTCGAGACTTCCAAAGTGGTGCATTCAGCCTTCCAATTCCATTGACAGGACATTGCAGTAGTTGCATCTGATCATCGACCTCTTCTTCCTGCAGCATCTGGTCCAGTAAATTGGAGTCACAAGCTCCAATGTAGACATTGACATAATGTCCATGTTCAATGTCCATCGTGGCTGCAGGATCCTGCTCGATCTCGAAGTCATTCAGGTAGAGATGACAACGGTCAGGAGTGTCATGACAGTGCTGTTCCAGATGTAGAAGTCGGAAAAGAGACAATCGATTCACAAAATTGGGCAGCCACTGTACGTTTCTGGTGTAAGTAACTGGTTGTGATCCTCCAGGAAGATAAATCTCCACGTCGACCAGTGTGAGGCGGAGGATGGGCGCAATGGGTCCATCCTGAACCAGTTGTACCAAATAAACATCCATCTGGAGGTCTTCCAAATCCACAGGCATGGATTGAAGTCTGTGAAGACGCAGAATGTCACCATGTTGGAGATTGAAAGCATCCGCAGTAACTTGATGGGCAATAGGGCCGATCTGACTGGGGATATAGGCCGTGGCTGTCCTCCCATCTCGAAGAAAAAGAAGGACTTCATGCCATGGGTCTGCACGTGAGCTTTGGGAACTGGAACTTGAGGAAGAGTCCGTTGTTGATGACATGTGGGACGAGCCAGAATGACTGGACCCATTGTCAGTTTCTCTTCCAGTGGACCTGACTGCTGTGGCCCTTCGCGTCATCAAGTTGACAGCATCACCTTCTCCCCAGTCCCATGTGTCGCGTGGTGGATAGAGAGCATGAAGTCTGTCCACAAGTTGTCTCTCCCATTGCTCCTGTGGCACTGGTGGTGGAATTCGGATAGTGAGGCCAAGTCCCTCATGAAGCCTGATTGGGAGCCCATAGGGCAGTTCAAGACTGCCAATGTGGATCGAACATGGTCCAAGTCCTTGTTGTAGACGTGTGTCACATAGATCAGAAACTCGTCCGTGGTGAAGAACATGTCTGAAGGGGATCACAACGTCAAAGGAATGGGCAATCTGGGCAATGTTGGCACGAGGTAGATTTGGCTCAATTGAAGTCGTGAGAACTGCAGTTCTCAATGGGGTATGATGTTGTACAATCAGAAGGATGCCAACTGTGTCTCTCATCGTAGTGAATGCAGGTTCAGGGGTCACCAAGGAAGCAGAAAATGGGGCCTGTCGGTCGAAAAGGTCACCCCATACCTGGCTGATGTCGTCAACCCACAACTCAAGTTGTCGACTGAATCTCAGTGGCCTGCCCTGTGCCTGGAAGAGATTGTTGGCATGGCTGATGTAGAATGAGTTGACATATACAATCTCACCTTCCTCATCATTTTCAACTTGACCGTCCTCATCCAAAAGATTCCAAACTTGTGAGAACCAGTGCGGAAGTTCCCGAAGGTTTGTGAGCTCTCTGCTGGCGGTCATCTGACTGGATACCGCACGTTCTTCTGGTAGAGGTGGAAGGTGTGCTTCCTGAGGATCTGGTTTGAGAAGGATGGGGTCAACTTCATGCTGGGTAGTGCTCCATGGCGAAAGACCACATGCCAAACAGAGCTCGGGAACGGTGATGTTGTACATCTCCAGCATGTCGCAATTGCCGATCCAAACTTCAACCTGGGACGAAAAACATGCTCGTCTTGTCCTCCTTGTTGTTGAACTTCTCAGAATCCCAGTAGGGCTCCTCAAAGTCGAACTGGTAGTTGATGACATAGAGATCGAAGGTCCATGTAGTGAGAGTGCAAGACCAATCGCGTTCTCTCTTGCCTGCCATTCACTCAGAAAGTGGTGATGGTAGTTCCTGCGGTGAGTCCACTTCATAATCAGGGCTGATGTGCGATGCAACGCCCAGTGATGACAAGGCCCCTGGTTGTCATACCCATAGGTCATGCTCAACCGGCCTGAGTAAAAGGCGGCCCTTTCTGTGGGGCCTGGCCTTCCTCCGTGGGCTCCATGAGTTGATCTCCCGCAGAGGGCATACTCAGTCGTGGTCTCTTCGCAGCTTGCATGTCTGTCTCGATCTGCTCGGTTTGAGCTTGAAGTTGAAGTAGGGAGGTTGAGAGCGTCTTGAAACTGTCGTGGATCTTGTCTGAAGCGCTCGAGATTGTGGCTTGCCCCTCCGCAATCTCGTCGTCCTCGTCCTTGATCACGATGGTTTTGACTTTGCCGGCAGCCGTCTGGGACTGGTCCAACTGGACATTGGCCTGGTTGAACTGGTCCTGCGCTTCCTGTATCTTTGTTTGGACGTCCTTCTCTTGCTGTTGAAAGAGCGTCGCATATTCCTGCCACGTACGAATTGCATCTGTAAGGAAGGTTTTCCATGATGCGATGAGGTTGAAGCGTGCTTGTAAGGCATCCTCGAGATCCTGTCGTGCTCGTCCCTGAAGTCGAACAGCTGTATGCAAGTCTTTCGTAGCTCTTGCACCTTCCTTTTTGGCAAAGTTTTGGACTTTCATCCTCATATCTGGCGGCAATTCCATCTGCCTCGTCTTGATCATCTCGACCAACTCCTTCTCCTCTGAGGTCTGTACCGGAGAGGTTGTCGAGATTGTAGCTGGCAAGTCCGGTGGCGGCGGCATAGCCGGCCAGGAAAAGCCTGCTGGTGAGGTGCCTGGATTGTTCACAGGCATCATTTGGGGAGGCGGCAGTGTAGGCATGGGTGGAACTGGCATTCCATGCATTGCGTAGCCAGGCCATGGTATCTGTGGTGGTGGAAGTGGTGCCGCCACGCCTTTGCCTTTGCCCATGCCTCCCCCACGTCCTTTGCCTTGTCCTTTGTGTTGCCCCTTCGGTGTCTTCGCACTGTTGGAGCGACGCCTGGACTTCGGCGTTTGTGATCGCGAGGGCTGCCTTGCCCGATTCCATTGTTGTGTTGGGTCCCAATTGGACTGATCGTAGTTCCAACCCGCGGTTTGATGTCCTTGTCGGCCACCTGGTTGATGAACATACGTCCTGTCGATGACATTTTGCCAGGGCTGCTGACAAGTCTGGCAGTATGTCGCAGCGTGTTTGCGCAATTGGCGACACCCTGCACACCTCCACGGCGCTGTGTCCGCCATTGCTGCTGCAATGGTCGCAAGGAAATTGAGATCCCTTGAATGATGCCCTTTCAGGATGGTCAAGATCTTGCGCAATTTGATGGTGCTCAAATGAATCACCCCAACTTTGTGTAGGTGCCACTGTCTTCTGGCTGAGGCTCTTGCACGTCGCAGGGCCCGTCTTCTTGTAGCCAAAGTCGTGGTGGTAGAAAGTCTCTTCAGCAATGTTCGAGGAGCCGAACTCAAACTCAAACAAGAAGGTGAAGATCGCAAAGACAAAATTTACCAAATAACCCATGTAGAGCCCGAACGAGTCGTGGAACACAAGGATCAAGAGGTAGAAGTCCAATGTGCAAGCCCGATTGTGAGGTCAATCACAGGGACGTGCACAAAGAGGTCCAAAAGCAGATTCCAGGGCGCAACCAGTTAAGAAAGTGCAGATGGAGCCGATTGTATTGCAATCACCCGGGAGTTTTTGGGCTCCGGGACGCCACTAATAACAAGCCAGCAAAGAGAGTGAAGAAGGCACTGACAAAGTCAAAGTGCAGAAAATCACAAGTCGATGTGGATGTTCAGAAAAGGCTAGCAGAAAGCGAAGTAGCCCGCGGCAAAGGAACCCAGATTGCCGCTAAGGTTGAACGGGAACAAGCTTGCGAGAGGGGGCTTGACCCGAAACCTTAAAAACCGTTCTGAATTGCTGCTTGCTTCTTGAAGAAGTCTTCCAATCCGTTCTCATGAACCTTGGCTCTGAAGGCAGCCACCTGCTCATTGATTTGGATGTTTGCGCTCTGAGGAGGCACGGCTTCGGACAAAATGTCCCTCATGAAGTCATCTGTCATGCTCCTGTCGAATTGTAGCACCTGTGCTGACACAGCCTCTGCTCTTGCCATCAGTGCATATGCTTCCAGATAAGCCAGATTGCCCATCCCCTGCTCAGTTTGCCTCCACGGAGCACGGACTTTGATCGTTGCACCCTCAGCTATGGCCATCATCCTTGCTAGCCACTGACCTTCTGCAACAGGCTCACCGATTGCAACCATCTCCATCAGAGAAGGAGGCACAGCTACTGCCATTGCTACATCCTGATTTGCATTGGCAGCATCTGCAATTGTCTCTCCATACTGAGCAGGTACTAGCATAGTCTTGTGTGTCCCGAAGCAGTAGGCCTTGGTCTGTGCGCCCACTGAGACCTCATACTTCTCGACAATGAGCTGCACCAAACAGTCGAGGATCTGTGATAGCACTTCAGGATTGATGACATCCGCCTCAAATAACCTGATTTGTCCATTGCTGGTGTACACAATGATTTCATCCAAGTCAGGATGGTCTTCTCCAAGTGTCACCCACCCATGTGGAGTGCTCATCGCAGTTGCAACATCTCGAGCAGCTGCTCCAACCGGTGTCACTGTTGGCACATCAGCCCCATCCTGCAATGAGGTGTAGGCATCATTGCCTGCATCTGAGTTTTCAGTCATGACTCTGGATTGCTTGGTTGTATACCAACTTGTCTGGTGGACAGCAAACGTGCCTGCATCCCAGAGGCACTCATCTCCTCCAAGGACCCTCTTCACTGGTGTATCTTTCAGGCAGAATACTGTCATCGATCCAGACAACCTCTGATGTTCGATCAAGGAGGTAACTGTGTTCCAACGAGCTCGCAGGTTCACTGGCCACTGATTCCCAAGCTCAAATTCCACATTGACTCCGTTGGCCTGGGTGATTGCAGCCAACACTTTCAATGCTTGAAACTCCAATTTCGTGGAAGCCAGAAAGGTCAGTTTGTCCATGCTCCTCAGAGATGTATCCAAAAGATAGTCCAACTTCTCTCTGCGAAGCCGCTTGACACGATACAGCATCAGAGACCCTGCATTTGCTTGGATGTCTGCCTGAACCATCAGCCTTGCAGCTCCAGGTACAGTCCCTATGGGAATGGCTGTTGCCATATCTCGATACTGATTTTGCCCATCCTGCATCACTGGATTGTTTGGAGCCATCGTGGGATCATTCACATTTGCTGCTGCCCCCACATACAACCTTATGTTCACCGTTTTGTAACGTAGGTCTTGCATGTCTGCTGCTCCCATGATCTTTCTGATATCTGATCGGTGGCATTCGACCATGCGCAACAGAGCATCGGAGTGCCCTACTGGCTTGTTCTTTTGGTCTGCGAGCAAGCCATAGACTTCCCTTGCTAAGTCCTTCTCTCGGGCATGAGCTCCTTCTCTTCGTGGAACATCGTTTGACAGCAGACTTCTTGCTAATTGCATGTCCCATTCTTTGCTCAATCCAGCAGCTGCAGTCGCCGCAGTTCCTGAATATGCCAGCGCATCTGACAGCTCATAGGAAAGCGCCTTTGTGCTTGCCTGTGGTACCACTCTGACAGTAGCAGCTCTATGATCAGGTCCATTGTGAACTCCTGTGGTCAGATAAGACACTCCAAGAACTACATCAGCCCTTCTCTGTACTTGATCTGCCTGACCCTCATCCAACCTGCTCATCTCCACTGACCTTTGGACTCCAGCGCACAAAACCGCATTTCTCCTTTCATTGAATCCAGCATTTGGTGCTGGTAAGGGACATAGGCTCCTCACCATGTGCATGCTCAGAGGGCTCAGCACTTTTTCATCTCCTCTGTTCGTCATACGCTCTACAGCTAGTGAGATCACCGTAGGAGTTTCTTTTGCCAAAATCCCTGATCCATCCTTCCAAGAGAACTCGCTCAACTCCACTGCGTGGGTCTTGACCGTATGAGTTCCCACCCTTGTCATCTCATCTTCTTCTTTCAGAGCTTCTCTTTTCTTCTGTGGATCCTTCTTCAGCTTAGCATTGTTGAGATCTCCTACGGTTTGGCCACTTCTTTCCATAAAGACCACGTCCAATTCCACCGGCTGTTTGAGGCTCTTGTACTTCACCTCGCCTTTTCTGACCTTCCCTGCTACTTCTGCACTCGATTGGTTCTGCTTCTTTCTGATGACCACATGTAGCTGTTTTCCATTCATGCCTTTCTGCAGAACATCTCTTACCTTCTCCTTTTGCTCCTCATCAGCACAATTCGCACTGTTGGGCTCTAGTTTGGCCACCACTGCACTTTCATCTTCGAGTAGGCCAACATGTGTTGCCTTCACTTTGACTTTCTCTTCAATTCTCATATGTTTCATTCCCCATTTCATGAGACCTGAAGCTTCTGAGGCCATCCTCTTGAATTTTCCTCCGTTGTCCATCTCGTGGCTATATGGCTCTCCTGGTGAATTTAATCCCAAAACTGCCATCTGCTGGTTTGACGCACTCAACTTCTGCATCGCCTCTTTCTCATTTGTACCTTCATAGGCACCATCAGAAGCCTCTAGCAGGTCTTTCCTGCTTGAGGGCGATACAGCTAGCCCAAAATGGGCTATTTTCGACTCCATTGTTGCATCAGAGTCTTGAGCCAAAATGGCTACGGAAAAAAATATATGTGTGTGTATTATATATTATGTATGTGTGTGTGCTTAAAAAACAGGCTTTAAATGAAGATGGCCCTTCCCTCACATGGATTCATTGATCGTCAGAGCACAGCAGAAACTCTGCTCCCACAGTTTTTCCGGTCTGGGTAGAGTTACTGTGAACTGGACCATCTTCCAAGGGAAAGCAACGAAGCATCTCGCATCTCAACAACCAACTTATTCCAGCTGCACCCCAGTTGTTCCTGAATCAATCCCCATGTTGCCATGTTGGCTCAGTGAAATCCTGACGGATAAACTCAGCCACCATCCAAGTGGCGGTCATAGACCTCTGATTTAAGCTTCACAAAGCCCACTTTCTTGCCGAACATGTCAACTGACTGAACCTGTCTGGATCAGGGTCCAGGAGCATGTTTGTTTCCGCTTTTTGAACATCACATTCTGGGTGGCTTCAGAACTATTTAGTAGCTGTTTCAAGTGGCGGTGTTTGAGTGACTGTTTGAGTTTAGCCAAACATGGGGTGCCTAAAAGAATCGAAAAACTGATAACTTGGCAAGAATGAGCGAAACCTTCAGATATGTCAATACTATATGTGAGTAACTGTCTTTAGGGTTTTGTTGAAGCATCAAAATCATTGGTTCCCAGGTCGCAAAATCCATGCATCCCATTCTGTGTGCTCCAGATTCTGGTCTTCAAAGGTCTTCACTCATCCCACCATGGCGCGCGCAAGAAAGGTGATTTCGAGTTGGTCAACGCATCTTCACCCCATCAATGCTCACCTACCGAAAGCCACCCATGTTTTTACCATGGCTTCCCGATTTTTTTGGGCGCAGCCCTATTTTCCAAATGGTTGTCCTCAGCATCGTCCTCTTAAAAGATCTTTAAAATCGCTATTTTCATGTGGCGTCCTTCCATTTTCAGAGCCAGATCACCTGGCCCAACGCCCTAATGGCCGCTAGGACACTGTCACCCTCTGCAGGCGGAAGCTGTCGCGATGCCGCTGCAGCTTCCGAAGCCAGTCCTGGAAAGGAACGAAGGAAAGCGCCTGCTCCAAAAGGGCTGGGCCTTGGACAAGGCGGCTGAGACTTCAGGAGATTTTGAAAAAAAAAATGGAGAAATATCGGATATGGATCAAAGCCCGGTCCCAGTCCGGTTTCTTTTGCTTCATTATCGGGCTTATCACCCATACGTGTTGGTTACCATCTGATAATCCAACGTGGCAAAGGAAAATCCTTCACGTGAACCCATGTTTTACCCTCTGGTAATTCAACAGTTCGCTATGGAAAATCACCATTTTGAATGGGAAAATCAACTATAAATGGTCATTTTCAACAGCATTCAATAGCTATTCATTGCTGATTTTCCCAGTCTCCACGTGCGCTCGAGCGGCTCACGTTTGCCTCCGCTTCCACCAGCACAGGCCCAGCAGAACTTGCCAGGCGCCGGCGACGTCGGCCAAGGACCAGGCCGAGGAGAAAGGCGGAGAGGAGACAGACCTGGGATCCAACGAAACTGGGAAAAATCTATCGAAATTTCATGAAAAATCTATCTGGTTGGTGGTGCAATAACCGTCTTGAAAAATATGAGTTCGTCAATGGGAAGGATTATTCCCCCATATAGGAAAAATTACTTTACTTCGTGTGATCCCCACCATGACATTTATACATTTTCTTACTGGCAAATCTTCTGGCATTCTATCTGACATATCTTCTGACATTCTATTTGACATTCTATCTGGCAT
>Ga0126342_10013467_pt1 | contig 14489 bp, 18 predicted proteins | sample Cyp1metagenome_FD_92528 | JGI IMG/M metagenome (GOLD analysis project Ga0126342, IMG submission 92528) | Coral microbial communities from Lord Howe Island, Old Settlement Bay, Australia - Cyphastrea 1 metagenome | ecosystem: Host-associated > Invertebrates > Cnidaria > Coral ... | reverse complement strand
GAGAGAGAGAGAGAGAGAGAGAGAGAGAGAGAGAGAGAGAGACAGAGAGAGACAGAGAGAGAGAGAGAGAGAGAGAGAGAGAGGGAGAGAGCGAGAGAGACGAGACCTCAACCACCTGTCGGTCCATCAGAGGCTTCGCCCTGCCATCCCTGATTCACAACAACCAACCTCTTCTATAGGTTTCCTACTTTTGAAACTTCCACCACCGCCTTGTGCGGTACTACTGGTAAAATAAATTGTTGAATATTTAGACAGTATTATAATATTTTGATCATTATGATCAAGAAAGACCATGGCATGATGGCAAAGAGAAGAGCTGCTACTTGTACGGTGGAAGGAATCCGGAATCCACCATGACATAGACGACTCAGACTTGAACCTCCACACCGTTGATGCCATAAACAAAGCCATCTTGGGAACTCTCTTGGTGACTTCCGAGTTCGAGTTTCACCTACGACACATGTTCTGCAGCACACTGCATCTCAAGTCCAACTATGCAACTTTCTAAATCCGTATAATTCACAGGATTGACGAGGGAGGTCGTGGATTTTGACAATGAAACTCATCTCAAAAAATGCTGCTCAAGGGTAGCTCAGGAAAACACGGCCGGTTTGCATTGATTTGCACTTCGAACACGTCAAAGACCACAAACATGAACGGTGCCTTTTCAATAGCATCCTCATTTGGTACTCGGTTACCCACAGGTTGGACAGTCATGGCATCATCATCAAATGCCCACAGTTTGCTTTGCGGCCAAGCCACTGATTGGGGTCCAAGCATCCTAGCTCCTTCCAACTTCACTGCTGGAGCCACGCGTGCCAGTTCGGTGCCCAAGACTTCTACAACAGAGGGACTGATGGCAGTAAAGGTAGACTGCCTGAATTTGATTGAATTTCTGCGCAGCCGTGGCCCGAAAGAGAGGTGTACGGTTCAAAAGGCCGAATGAAGCAAGGATAAATCGGGGAAATGCTGTGGAAATGAAGCATGGAGGGAATGAATGCGTCAAGCACCAATGCAGAAAGTTGCTTTGTTTTCAGAACGCCACCAGGTAGTCCAAAACAATGAGGATGGCTCTTCTCATAAAGCCTGCTACCAAAACGACTTTCTTCGCGACGCGTGAAGGGTTGCAAGATGGCAGCCAAACATGGTGAAAAGTATACACGCAGGGTAAGCCATGATAGTCTTGCAAACCCATCAAATTGCGGGACAACCTCCTAGACGTTGGCACCTTGAAAATGGCTAAGTTTCTTTTCTGCTGAGGACAGCTTAGGTGCCCTACCAGCCAGAACTTGGTGACTCTGTCGCATGACACACACGCACACACACACACACGCAAAGAACATCTGAGTTCCGAGCTAAGCCTACTTCCATTCGACTGGGAAACGCAGCGTTGCCTTTATATACTTGCTGTTGTCTTGGCTGTGAATATATATATATAATATATATATCTCTCTCTCTCTCTCAAAGTGACAACATGATTCCTCGTACTACTCTCGCCGCACTCTTCTCTTTTTAACACCTTCTGCCTTCCAGTCTGTCCGGTTCACCTGCTATCCTCAGGTTTGCTTTGGATCGGTCACTGTGTGACATGCGCGTAGCCGCAGACCAGTTTCATCGCCTGGTTAGAGCTGCCTGGTCACCCCAGGCTGGAACCTGCTTTTACAGGTATCACCCGTCATCTAGTAAAAGAAAGGTGAATGTTCTCGCCAGGAGAATATCCCCTGAAAGAGGTTATGCGCTCGCCTGCCCCAGCAGGCACCCTCTCCTAGGCGGGCTTCTCCACGGGAGGCTGGCTCTTAGGGTTGGGTGGGTGGGGAAAGAAAAGCAATGAATGCTATTTTGGTTCAACTCCAACTTGAGCCAAAATGATAGCATTCATTGGCTCACTTAAAGATGATACATGCACACCCAAAGCCTGCCAAGCTCAATGCATGAATACATCTCAAAGTGGCAACATGATTCCTCGTGCTACCCTCGCCGCACTCTTCTCTTTTTAGCACCTTCTGCCTTCGAGTCTGTCCGGTTCACTTGCTATCCTCAGGTTTGCTTTGGATCGGTCACTGTGTGACATGCGCGTAGCCGCAGACCAGTTTCATCGCCTGGTCAGAGCTGCCTGGTCACCCCAGGCTGGAACTTGCTTTTACAGGTATATCACCCAACGCACTACTACACCCAAAGCACTAGAGGAATTTAAAGGTGAGGATGACTGCAATGAAAAGCAAATGGAAAAAGATTGTGGGGAGGTACGACGAACAGAAGCAGAAACCATGGCAGCGCCACCGTGGATTATCAAAACCTAATCTACTGATGTCGTCTGCCCAATTGCTCTTGCTCTGAACGTATTCCCAGTAACCCTGGGTGCGCAAGGCGAAGAGGGCAAGATGGATTAGGCGACCGAGCTTTGCTAGGTCAGGATTTCTAGAGCGCCCTCTCACCAAGGTCATCACAGCAGCCACATTGTCCAAAAACCCGAGGCCTTGACACTTACGATAAGAGTCAGGCCGTTCGATCAGGGCGTACAGCACCATCGAAAGTTCAAGCTGCGCAATGTGTGTTTCTGCTGGTTGCCAGAGGGTTTGAAGCTCTTCGCAATTGGTCGCAGCAAAACTGAGACGAGTTTGAGATCCGTCCGGTTGGAAAAAGATGAGGTGGAATCCACCAGATCCAGGGTTGTCAGCTTCGACAGCAGCGTCTGATGCCGCCAAAAATCAATGTTGCTGCAAAGCAAAAATTGAAGATTCGCGTTTGGGCTCAAAGCGCATCACTGCTTCGATCACCTCGAAGCATGCTTCAATCTCAGGTGTCACCACTGCTGTCGCCTTCTCTTGGCGAGCTTTGATAGCCATGAGACCACCGTAGCCTACTCGGCCGTAGATGCCCTGCCCCAAGAAGTTGGCAATGTTGTGCAACTTTGAGGCAGTTCCGCGTGTGAACTTCCCAGTTGTTCTGGCGGTGGAGATCATATCTGTGACTTTGTCATGAAGGCGAGCTCGTGCCCAGAACTTGACAAAGCCGGTACTGTTGATGTCGGCCAGATCGTGTGTCAGGCACAGGCAGGTTCCGGTACTCTGCATAGATTGTTTCTTGTCGGCAGCAAAGGGGGAGCCAATCAGAGTGCATAGTTGGTTCACTGCCCATTGGCCTCATCCTTTGGATCTGAGGTCCGTGATTGTAGCGTCGTCGAAGTAGAGGGATACCAAAACTCTGCACAAGCTCCTGGACAGTGCTTCCGCTAACCTGGAGAACCTGTTGAATGAAGTCACCGCCAGGGGGAGGCCGAAGAGCAGACCAGAGTACACCTGGTATGCAGGTGCTTGCCATCCATCGTGGAACCAGAACAGCGCGGAGTCCAAACTCTCTTGCAAAGACATAGGGCAGTAGCGGTACGCTGATGGTAAGTCTTCCTGGCCTGTCTCCCAGGCATCATGAAGGCAGAATTCTTGGATCTCCTCCTCAGACCATAGGTGCATAACCAGGCTGATATGCTAGTGAGCTTGTTGGCATCTCAGGATCGTTCTGATTGCCCACCAGCGTCCCCATTGTCAAGGACATGCTGCTTGCCTGAGCTCTGGGTAATGGCGCGTCTGGGGATCAAATGGTGGGCTTGCCCTGCAACGTGGGAGAGAAAGTGGCGTGCAGAAGCCATTGGCGGCGTCCTCCAATGATGGTTGCAGCCGGAACGCATCATCCTTTCCAGGTTTCAGCTGGTTAAGGATCTTCTGGTTGTGTTCTTCCCAACCCTCCAACACTTCCGGCATGCCAATGCGACGTGCTGGTTGTTGTGGAAAGACCCCATAGGCGTATCCAACTGCTGGCAACCCTTTCACCACTGGCCACTCTGGAGATCGTCGCGTCAGCAGGGCGAACCCCTGGTGGGAATCGCATCTTGTAGCGCCGCCAGAACTGCTGCTTGGTGTCCCTCAACTCGGTCTCCCCGAGCATGGTATCCAAGTCAGACAGGGCAACGATCTTCGAGCGGCCTTGCTCTACCTGGCGGTAGTAAAGACCCACCGCTGCCCATGCACGGCGCACTCGAGCCATCATCAGCAAGGCTTTGTCCCCCAAGCCCAACTTACCTATCCAGGTCTCGATGGCTTGCTCGGATGCCCACAAAAAACAAAATTCTTGGAGGCTCCCTATGCCCAAGCGGAGCAAGGCCTCAACCACCCCATCATCCAACCCGAAGTTGTCACCCAACTTTTTAAGGATTTCCTGGGGGTACCCTTTTCCAGTGGGACTTTGCCCGTTTCCATGACACCCCTCTGTCTACTGCCTGCAGGGATCCCTTCCTTGGATTGAAAACTGCGCCTCGGGTCTCCCCCGTATGAGCTGCTCAGCAGGCCTGACACTATCGGTACTTGGCAGGGCTGTCAAAGGGGAAAGGAAAAACTACAAACATTGCTTCGCTGCTAGTTCTCTCTACACTGCGTGAGTTTACCCACATGAGTATGGCACATGTCATGCTGGCTCACCGGATGTGAAGTTGTCTCCCAACCCCATCACACATGCTGAACCTAAGTGGTTTCTGGTCGCCCCAGGAACAAATGCCGTCTCAGACATGAAAACCTAAGAAGATTTACCAGTAAAGAAAAATTCAAGAAACATTTTCCACACTTCACAATGTCACTGCTGCGTCTTGCAGGCAGGATGTAAGCGCTTATCCGAGCCCCGAGCTGATGAATTTGGCTCTCCTTAGCCGGAACGGGCTATGCAGCTAAATCAGCGCTATAGCCAAAAATTCGGCAGGATCAGGTCTATGCCGGCGGCCACCACGAGGTGCTCGGCGGAGGCATTGGTCACAGCAAGGACGCTCCCATGCCAAGGCCTCGAAGACATCTGTGGCGGTGTACGGGTTGACAAGGCGCTTTGCCTTCCCGTCGGCCTGCAAGTGTTGGCACAAGGTCGTGCCGGCTTCCACAATCACATGGGTGCTCGACTTGTCGGTGGCTGCAAAGCCCTGTGGCTCAGGGTGCATGGTGCCTACCACCGTCTCCTGCCGAGCCTTCTGAAGCCACTTGCCCTTCCCTTGGTCCTTGAGCACCTTGTGGAGTTCTGTCCCACGACGTGCTTCGATGTACTTGTTCGCCGTCTCAGTGGATTCACCTGCCAGCAACGCTCGACACAGAGGACCGCCAAGAAAGCACCACGGTGGCGTCCCTTGATGCAGTGGATGAGGACGTTGTCACCATTCCACACTGTGTTCTTGACTGCTGGCCAGACATCAGTCCACTGCTCGGAGCGTTCATAGCTGTATGCTGCTGTTTCAGGTCCATGTGGGAAGCAGCAGATCTGCAGGGCCATTGTTGGGAACTTGCGCACCGTCTGCTGGATTGGCAGGCCGGCCAGGAAAATCTTGCCGCCTTTGCGGGATGTCCAGACACAAGTTGGGGCCTGAGCTGTGCCTGTACCAACCCCCAATCTCACCTCGATGGAGGTCGAGCTGGGCTCCAGACTGCTTACTCCTGCTCCTTTTGGCACCTTTGGCCACAGCGCCTGACTTGCTCTTCGGCTTGCCATCTGGTTCTGCTTTGGCTGCAGCTGCTGCTTTGGTGGCGCCTTCTGTCCTCGGCAGGTCTTGGGGGCAGCCACCGCTTTGGCCCTCTTTGTGGCTGCGCATCACCTCAACTACCTCGTCGTCAGTGGCGTTGTCGGCAGCCGTCTTCCTGGCGAACTGTACCTTGTCACCCAAGGCTGCAGGCACCAAAGTTGCAGAAGGCTTCGGTGACTGGCGCTGGTGTAGCTGCCATCACTGCCCTGTTGATCCGGCAGATGCCAGCCCTATGCTTCCCTCCGCAGGCTCGACCCGATTGTTGGAGAATGGCGTGTGCTCCAAAAGGGCAATCAGGGGTTGGGGCACTCGTCCGTCTGAAAGTTTGGGCAGGGAAGTTTCCCATTCTTCAAGGTTGCAGTCGCCACCTTGCCTCCCATCCCAGATGAGCTGGTATCTTGGGAGACGGAGCAGCCTCTGCTTCTTTCCGAGCCTTCTCAGCAAAGTCCACAAACTGCTGTGACAGCTTGAGGCGCTTCCTGACATCGAAGAACTTCTGTGAGGAGGCCCAAATGGGTGGCGGTCTTGGCGCAGCAGTCGCTCGGCTTCGGCCAAGCCATGCGCCTTGGCTTTGTCCAGCCATTTGCCCCACATCCGGCTGGTCGCCTTTGTTCTGCCAGTCGCCGAGGCCGTTAGCTCTTCCGGCCGGCTCCCCCAAAAAGCTGAGCCAGCGTGGGGGCCATGCGTCGGCATGGGTATGTGGTGATCTCCCCTGGGTTGTTTTGGAGGACCGCCAACTCGCTTTGCATGGACCCTTGGGGTTCCAGGATTGTGCAAGGGCGGCCTTCATCCGAGAAGCACAAGCCCGACACCCTTTGCCTGGCTGGGGGCAAGTGTCCTGTGGGCTTCCAAGACTTCCTTCGCCCAGAAGAAGCCGCCAAAGAAGCAGGCTGGGATGAGGTAGTCAAAGCCATCTCTGTTGTGTTTCTGCTTCCCCTTTCTGGCAGCGGCAGTGGAGAAAGGCTGCTGTCAACCTCCTTGACTCAAAACGGGTAATGTGGGTATAGCGGGGGCATCCGAAGGCTATCATCCACGAAGCTAGAAGCACCGTCCAACGTTCGTCACCAACGGAGTGGAGCTCGACGATTAAATCTTCGAGGGCCTTGATGAGTGGTTATACTAAGGGCCTGACCACGAGGCCCAATCGCCCTGGGTGCGACAGGCACCTGTAGGTTGCTCAGATCCATCTCCTGCCTTGCGTCCTTCACTCGGAGCGCGAGGCGTCCGTCGAGATACCTGCAGGCTTGTAGGACCCCATGCCCTGGAAGCCCATTGATACGCTTTTGGATGGCCTCGCTGTAGTTCTTGTCCACATTGATGGTCTTGGGCTTCCGCTTGTAGATCGTCTTTTTGACGGGGCGCTGCAGGGCATGCAGGACCCTTAGGGTTGCCTTCAACTGCCCGCTGTGCTGCGATCTGCCGGAGGGAATCAGCTGCATTCCAACCTTGTGCAGGGTCACCCCCTGACGAGGAGGAAGTGGCTGCCTGTGCAGCGCAGTACACTTTGCCACCTGATGCCATGGCAGTGCACCCTAACTGAGAGTAGAAAGATGCTGCGGTAACCGCCTCACTCATACATTCATGGGTCCACCAGCATCTTCCGACGCTCCCCACAGCGGCTGCACTTCTGCCTCCATGTGTGCAGGAGCTGCAGAGCCACATTGGCTGTCCCCAAACGTAGTGTGCCACTGCTTTGGCTCCCAAAGCCAGCCGCACAGGGCACGATGTGCTCTGGCTCCAGGTGCTCCCCAAGCTGTCCAGCGTCGGCCGTGGGGCAGGTGCGCCAACTTTCGCAAAGTTCGCCCAGGTCCAGCTGCCCAGCGTCACCCGCTGCACAGCGGAGTTGTAGGCCGTACATGTCCTGAGGCACGAGGTCAGTGGCAGTGGTCGGGCTGCTGTAAGCCGCAAGGAGGAGGAGGAGGAGGTCCAGCTTCTCCTGATGCCTGATGCTTGTAGTAAAAGTCCCAAGCGTCCCCCGGCTGCACATCAGGCGGAATGATGACACCGCGGCTGCTCCAGAGCCCCAACCAGGGGAACTTGAACCCTCCAAGGTGTGCTGCGCAACGCTGACAATCTCCCGTGCAACAAGGCATCTTGACCAAAGAAGGGAACAATTCGGATCCACGGGTTGTTGGCATGACGAAGGGAGAATGCCTAATCTCAACAGCACGTGTATGCAGCCAGGTCGTGGCCCTCGCGTGCCAGCCTCTCCACATGCTGCTTGAACTCCAGGAAAGCTGCTGCGTGGAGGATATTGGCCTCAGTAGCAGCAGGGATATCAATCCCAGGTAGCTTACGCAGCATGCGAGGTCACCCCTCGCGACACACCAGGTCACCCCTGGAATGATCAAGGTCTAGAAAGGTCACCCCTAACCAGAAAGAAAGCAATGAATGCTATTTTGGTTCAACGCCCGGTTCAACTCCAACTTGAGCCAACATGATAGCATTCATTGGCTCACTTAAAGATGATACATGCATGCCAAGCTCAATGCATGAATATATATCATATATATCACACACACACACACATATATATACATCGGACATCTACAGTGCTGTATCAAACAAATCCCGGCTTGACAGAGTCATCCCGGCACACGCACATACAAAATTGCTTTCTTCGCGTCATCCCCGCCCTTACACACTATTCTGACTTCTGACATGCCATCTGAAGTATTTATACCATGTGTATTCTGATATTCTATGTGACATTTTTTGTGGCATATACTCTGACATTCTGTCCGAGATTCTTTCTGCCATCCTATCTGGCATTTTATATCTGGCATTTATTCTGGCATTCTATTCGAAATTTATCTGGCATTCTCTCTGACATGGCCACTGAGATCGGCGCTCGCGGTTAAGGTCCGGCAGTGCCCACTGATATCTGGAGTTCCCTGTTGGGGGAAGAAGGAAGGAAGGAGGAAGAAGGAAGGAGGAAGGAAGGAGGAAGAAGATGTCGAGTCAATTCTGATAAAATATAGAGGTCCTCACCTGGCAGGTGGGGAAAAACATGAAATTCGAAAGCTGTTGAGCACAGTACTTGTTTGTATCAATGTTAACTCATCAACAGTTTGAGAAGCTAAGTCGACCAGTGTATCCTTGCAGAGAAAGGAGCGTGTGCGCAGAAATACTCATAGGTGTGGCGCGTCTCTTTTCGTTGGGGGCCCAGAACCGCGCGGCGCCATCAGGATACAGCTCAGCAGCCAAACAGTCCTGGGTGGAAGGATGAGAGTAAGCCACGCTGCAAGTACTTCATCACATCATGAGCATATCAACATGTGCGATATAACATGATATATCTTGTATAGTATTACTTTTGCTGAATTTAGTAGACTTGGGAGATCCCACTGAACATCCAAAAATCAGGAATCTCTTGCGAACAGGTCTCAGAGCCGCTCCCAGGCGTTGTGGCAATTGCACCACACTCCAGGATTTTTGCGGCGTGGAGTGCGATAGCTGCTGGGAAGCCTCTACGCACAGGTTCAGCAGCAAAAAGGGCAGGGTCATACGCACGTCCGCAGAGTACCTGCACAGGAGATCGAAGATAATCGAAGGGAGGGGGATGTGCCATGATGCTGCCATGCGGTTTACATGCTGAAAACCAAAGCCTGAAAGATTCTTTGATTTCGAATTGCTACCGTGTGCGCTTGCGAGTTATAACTTAAGTGTAGAACATGCAATCAGCCGGGGAACAAAGATACTCAAATAAACCCATCGTTCTGCCAACATATAAACAGTTCTTTCCTCTTACAGCACAGCAGGTTTTGTTCCCACGTATTGATCACTTGTTGCACCTCAGTAGCACCCACCTCCAACAATCATGAATGGCGCCGAGGTTCAATGTCACTGTGCGGAAGTGCTGACATGATTGGTTCCAAGCCCATTTGTGCAACGACTACCTAAGGTTTGAAACGGAGGAGGTAAACACCTTCCAGCTGCTGCGGTACGATCAAATTCTTCCAAATGATTTCTCAAGAGCCTCATCATTCACAATGGTTTCCCATGTATGTATACAATAATCAATATTTCTGTTTGTCTCTATTTTGATACTGTAAATCTACAATTACACACTCATTCCTATAGCCGCTATATAATATATATATAATTATATATATATATATATGTCATGTGCTAGTTTCATTCATTATGGACGAAAACTTTAGCACATATGTATTCTACTTCTGCACGCCCTCCGGCAAGGTATTTCTTTCTGGCCCCGTGTGCCTCTGGATAGCTCAGTTGTGCCACAATCAAAAGCGAAAAACAATGAAGCACATGGAAAGCTACAGAGTTTGACGCTGCCAAGGTTTCTTTTGAAACATTGGGCATAGGTCCCAAGGGCGTCAGCGATCTGCCTTCCAATATGCCAAGATCAAGAATCTCGCCTGATCAATGGGGACATGGGGGCAAACGTAACAAAGCTGCTCGCCTGCTCGATTCTGTGTGTGTGTGTGTAGCACCTTGTGTTTCACATTTCTCTAGCCTTTGGAAGCTTTGGACAAGTCATAAAGTGCTCAAAGAAAAGGTGCCAATGTCAATTCCACCAAGAGGCTGGTGATTGTAGCGAGGGTTGGCTCGGGCAGGTGGTGCACCATCATTTGCCGCAAAGCATTTGCTAGTATCAGGACCTGATTGTTCGTGCCGCAACCACCAGCTGAGCCTACCACCAGTTTGCACGGATGTCCTGCTCGGATTTGCTTCCCCATACCTTCGACTATGATCTGAAGATCTCGCAAAACATGTTCCAGCGATGTAAAAGAGCTGCGAGATGCTAGGTAATAAGGACCTGGGTCAATGGATCCAGCATCTACTGCAATGAGATCGAATCTTGCTTGGTCCAAAGCAGCATCGAAGGACGCTTTGGGAAATCCGTAGCCCAAAATCGCAGTTGGAGCTAAAATCCTGAAGACACCGAAGACGCCTGATGCGTTGTCTTGCGATGTGTAGTACCTCCTTGCCAAAGGCACCACAGGACGGAGTTGATGCGCTGATCTCAAGGTCTTCTCCCAATACGCAGCTTGCCAAGCAAAGCGCCTAATGCAACATCTCATCTCCATTGAATGGAACGAAGCGAGAATGATAAGCCAGAACAGGACTCAACCATTGGAGCTCCGGCCGCCCAGTTTACATCACTATCTTGGCAAGCACTGTGTATATTCCCTGCACGAGCAGAAGATACTGAAGGTGAGAAGCTTGAAGGATTTGTGCAACATGCGTTTGCACAAATGCTGACCATATCTGTGTATAATCATTATATATAATCAGTAAGCATCGCAATGAATGTGGATCCAGAGATTTGAGCTTATGTTGGCCACATTCACATGACTGTGATCTTGCGGTTGTTGGGTGAGGTGGCAAGTGTATAGGACATTTCAGCAATATCTTCAACTGTACAAAGGTCAGTAAAAAGTGGCTATGAATGATAAGACCTTGGCTCTTAGACCCTGTCCACAAACTTAGTCGTGACCAACTTGGAAGCAAGGCAGGATTTTCAAGAGGCGAGTTCTGACTGTTTGATCATGTTGTAGTGCCAAACAGCCAAACAACATACACAACATTTACTGCACCTGTTGCAGTTTTGAAGGCGTTCTGGTCCCTAACGCTACCACGTTGCCGAACCATGATCCTGCAACATCCTGCAACTTCCTGCAACTTCCTGCAACATGTCGTTCAACTCTGCCAAATCTGGATGATATAATTCCAAATTCATTCCCAGTCCTGGCAAAAGGAGGCCTGACCCTCAAAGATCCGCAGCTTGACGCTCGACTGGAAATCCGAATGGGTGGTCAATGTCACGGTGCGCTTGGTGGGAATGGTAGTGTTGCGCTCCTGACAAATAGGGACGTTGCAGCACAAAACAGCACATGCGATCAGAGATGAAGTTGGCTACTGGGAAGGTAAGGTGATGCCTTTGTTCTCAGATCAAATTTGGAAACTAGGAAGACCGGGACCACTTAACACAAAAATCAGTGATCACACAATTTATGAAAACTTAGGCGCCTATTTCAGGAAGTACCAAGGCTTTTCTCTGTAGCACATCTCTTGGCAAAGTTAAAGCAGCAGCTACCAACCTTGTGATATCTCTGAAACGATCCCCGCATGCATTCCTACAACAATCCGAGCCCAGCATAATCTACAAAACCAAGCATCGATGACGCGCGTCATGGCACCATTGGCGGATTCAAATCCAATTGACAACGGTGTCACATCCAGCCTGAATATGTCACAGAAGGCACAACACTGTCGCAGCCGCTCTGCAATTTCACAGCCCAGAATTCAAACAACATAATTTTGATTCGGCTCCGACATACGGGGCCGAAAGATGACCCCGACACAAGAGGCCAACATTCTGGATCTAGCTTTCTTATCTGCATACTCAAGGGTGCTGGACTTCTATTTCCACTTGTTGCCTTTAGTACAGCGTTACGTCATGCATCAAGGAAACCCTTCCTTGACTTTGAACACCATCTTCCCTTAAAGCCTCAGCCTCACACACTCGAACCGACAGTATATGGCATGCATGGGCATCCAGTCTGACTATATGTGGATGAACCATGTAGCATTTACCGTCTTGTCTGTGTATCACGTCATATCCCTTTTGGCATTGTCGACAGTACGCGTCGCTATCCAAAGTCAAGGCAAAATTACATAACATTGATTCAAATAGTTTTTACAAACCATACGTACCCATCATATCTATCACAGAAGACCGTCCTCCTATTCAGTATGTAATCAAAGCAACATGGAAGGACCCATATCAGTTCAACCTAGGCTGGGACTGGGAGCAGGACCGTGCAGCACACGTGTCATCAGAAACAGAACCTTTCCCTTGATTTGATCATTAATCGCTTGTCTTTCCTCCATAATAGGCCACCACTACCACAATGCCAAAAAGTACTTGTAAATGTCTAAACGCACTTAGCCCTGCTGGCCGTACTCAGAAACTAGATGACGCCTCAAACATGGCGGTCTGGCTGACCAGTCGCAACGGTCATTCAATTTGTGTAGTTAGCCAATCTCAACTGAGAAGCAGAAGCAAATCGATCATGCTGTTGTTGTTGTTGGCGCCAGATAATACCGCAGCCTGATCAACGAAGCAATTCATCCTTGCCCTGCGTTTGCACAAAGAGCCAATTGTAGGCTTGTATGACAAGGCGACATCGCAAAGACGAAAACTCTTGTTTTTTGTGATGTTTTTTGTACTTATACACTTTAATACCTGCACTTGACTTTAAACACGTATCAACTTGTGTCAATAATCCCTTCCCCCTATTACTAAACCTCCCCCAAATAAAAAAAACTAGGGTCCATCTCTAATTTTGGAAAATTTCAGGCTGGCCAAGTTGACTTTTAATTGATCCCCTTTAGAAAACAATTTAAAAATAAAGCTATCATTTGTGGGTTTCGGCCCCTAATAATAAAAACTAGTTAGCCCCGGGGTGTTTCTCATTAGGGCCCGTGAAAATTTAATTTTTTTATTTTCAATTTATTAAAAAGGTCCGCTTCGTAATCCAATTTTTGGCAATATTTTAATTGCGTTAAAAAAGGAAATGTAATTGATTTTGAAATCGAAGCAAATAGTTTTTTTATTAAGGGTTTCAAATTATTAAAAGGGTCCGCTTCGAAATCCAATTTTTGGCAATATTTTTTATTGCGTTATAAAAGGAAATTGAATTGATTTTGAGATCGAAACAAATAGTTTTTTTAAATTCAGGGTTTCAATTTATTAAAAGGGCCCGCTTCGAAATCCAATGTTTGGCAATATTTTAATTGCGTTATAAAAGGAAATGTAATTGATTTTGAAATCGAAACAAATAGCTTTTTTTTTAAGGGTTTCAATTTATTAAAAGGGTCCACTTCGAAATCCAACTTTTGGCAATACTTTAATCGCGTTACAAAAGGAAATGCAATTGATTTTGAAATCGAAACAAATAGTTTTTTTTTAAGGGTTTCAAATTATTAAAAGGGTCCGCTTCGAAATCCATTTTTTGGCAATATTTTTATTGCGTTATAAAAGGAAATTGAATTGATTTTGGAATCGAAACAAATAGTTTTTTTAATTCAAGGTTTCAATTTATTAAAAGGGTCCGCTTCGAAATCTAATTTTTGGCAATTTTTAAAATTGCGTTATAAAAGGAAATGTACTTGATTTTGAAATGGAAACAAAAAGTCTTTTTTATTAAGGGTTTCAATTTATGAAAAGGGTTTGCTTCGAAATCCAATTTTTGGCAATATTTTTATTGCGGTATATGGTGATCCTCCAACCATAATATAGTAACAATCTACACACGTGTCATGTTGATTCTGAAAGGAACTGTGGAACCTGAGGTGTAGGATGGTTACATTTTTCTATCTTAGCTTTACCTTCTTTTTCGGGTACTTTCTGCAAGGAACTATATGGACCTTATGTATAGAATGGTGTTTTTTAAATCTTATATTTACATTCTTTTTTAAGCACTTTCTGCAAGGAATCAAGGACCTCAGGTGTAGGATGATTACATTTTTTTACTCTCATCTCTACCTTCTTTTTTAAACACTTTCTGCCAGGAATTGTAGGCCTCAGGTGTATAGTTACATTTTTCTATCTTGGTTTTACCTTCTTTTTCGAACACTTTCTGCAAGGAACTATGGACCTCAGACATAGGTTGATCACATCCCCACAAAGACACCTCACAATTAGTTTAGAAACTGCTTGCGAACATTTAACAATTTTTACCTCCCCTCCCCTCCCCCTATCCGTAGAGTATCGGGGGGGGTTCGGAGGGGGGTACGGGGTGACGTATGTCTTACGGACTTTCAACCCACCCCCTAAATGTAAATCTTCCTTTTTTTTTTCCCTCCAACAACGCAGCCACCTCCAAGCTAAGAAACTGGGCGAAGACGGCGTAGGCGAATGCCATTTAATTTGAATGCAAGCATCACTCAATCAAAAGAACTCATG
>Ga0126342_10013466_pt1 | contig 14489 bp, 13 predicted proteins | sample Cyp1metagenome_FD_92528 | JGI IMG/M metagenome (GOLD analysis project Ga0126342, IMG submission 92528) | Coral microbial communities from Lord Howe Island, Old Settlement Bay, Australia - Cyphastrea 1 metagenome | ecosystem: Host-associated > Invertebrates > Cnidaria > Coral ... | reverse complement strand
TGGAACTTAGAATGTCACATGTGGCGGCATTCTAAGATACCCCATTTGGATGGCATTCTAAGTTCAAACCACTAAATTTTGGAAAACTGGGCTGACATTCTAAGTTCCAGTCCGTCGCTATATTTAGAAATATATTATGTATATATATATTTTTTATGTATTTAAAATATTGGTTGAATCCCTGAGAACCCCAGTCCTATAGGCCAGGAGGTTTCCTTTTGCAACCGACGGAGATGAAACATCACCATGTGGAAGGAAGTAGCTTCTGAATGTTGATCCCCGTGATATAGCTACGAAGGAACTGCAAACCAACCCGAAGGAAACCACCACTCCATCTTTCGACTGCAGGATTGCCAGTAGGAGAAGTCTTAGTTGCAAAATGTTTGACAAATACATCACTTAAGATCACCAAGGAAAAAAACAAAACAAATCCACTGGTTGACATACAATGATAATTCTTTGGACAAGAAACGCAAACCCTGCTGGTGAAAGCAAGTCGAGGGGATTGCCCGTGCATGACTTTCGGATACGTTTGGTTTTCAACCCTCTAGCTTCCATCCATGGCCACCACATGCCGATATCCAGGCTGCAGGTTTGAAAACCAGCACATTGGAGGCATCTAGTCAATGCACCCGCTCCAGCAAAGACTTCCACACAGTCATACTGTGCCTGGCAAGGGCAAGAATTGGGATTTACAGACCCCCTTGCATGGATCAAAAGGGCTGATAAATATATGGGTGTCCTCCCGGAAGAAAGATAAAACTTTGTTCATTGGGTAACTATACTTATTTTGGGGTATACCTGGGATCCATGAGAAAAAACTTAAGTTTGGCAATTACTAATCCATTCATCTCAAATGTGATGTTAATTTCGATGGGACCGAGCATGTGCCCCTAAATACACCTGTAGATACCTGTAGTTAGCGGCCAGTGGGTGAGTAAGTATACATAATATATATATATATATACAACGCTATATATCAACCATTATATAACTATTAGATAGATAGGTCGAACTCCTCCTGATGCCCGAGATTCAACTGAACATGTTGGATTGGGATACCATGATCTTCCATGAAGGCCTCTGGTGACAAAGCAGGAACTTCGAGGAATGCCAAGTACACAACCGCCATCATCAGAACCTCAGAAAACATGGCAGTATGGCCCATTGTTTGATGTTTCATTACGATGCAATCCTCCTTCTATGGCTTAATGGCGTTTTGGTTAGAATGGCCCAATGGTCCATTGCAAAAAATACCCCACAGAGGGGTAATTTTTTAGCACTTTATTTTACCCAATGTCCTGAAGATATGGCTGAGAAACCTTGGGCGCCTTTAGGATCAGAAGTCTTTTCAAGACTTGCTTCAGCTCATCTACAGGCAAGGCCGGCATGGCGTTGTTGCAGGGCTGCCTTTGGCTTGGAGTAACTTGGATCCAAAATCCCAACTGAATCCGAAGAAGTGGTTGCAACTTCCGCTTCCGACATGAAACCTATGTCACATATGTCCAGTTCTGTTCTGTTGACTGATTTTCAAAAGTCACTTAACATCTTGAAATGTCCCAAGCCGCAAGTCAGCAGTCAGCAAGGCTGTGGGGGAATTGCACGGAAAGATTTCTTGGGGCACCGGTGCCGAACCCGCCAGGATGCACTCATTCACCTGTCATGGGATTTTCTGCAGAGGCTGGAGTGTGCAACCAAAAAAAATACTGTGGGTTGGTTGGGGCTTTGGGGATGTCACCATATTCACATTTTAGATTCATCAGTATATACCATATTCTCATTGATGAACCCATGACGGAGCCAACACTCTCAGATTGTTTTCCCCAAGACGCTGCAAGCAAGACTCTCTAGGCTAACCAGCCTGCAGCAAACCCTTTCCATTTCAGGAACAATTTTGCGCAGTGGTTGGGGTCAGGAATTACTGCCCAGACCACCGAATCAAATTTTGTCATCTGACACAGTTTGTCATGCCGTGATTTTCAGGCACACGGGTGGCACACTTCGAGATCAAAAACTGATGATTTGTTGAACTGTAGTGGGCCCGACACATGTATATAATGTTTGATGGTGTGGACATCTTGCCCATGGCCTGTATCACGCAGTACCCCAAGACAAGGATTACCCTGCCCTCACAAAATGGCTCAAGTTTCATCTCACCGCCCATGAACAGGTCGAGTGTTCCTGAGCGCGGGATGCACGAGGACTGGGCAAGATGAAGGGAACTGAAAATACAAACATGTCGAGGTTGAGACTGCAAACCAGGGCTGCAAGCTGACATAAATGACAAATTCAAACTTAGTTTATAGCTAAGAATCCCTGGACACCCGTTCCACTGACTTTGCACGGTACACATAGTTTGACGGTCTACGTTCCCTAGCACTTGTTGGACTTGCGGGACTTGCGCTTCTTGCTGGGTTTGCTTAAAGTTGGAGCGATGGGCTCTGCCAATGCCTCTTCTTGGTTCTCAGCTTGATCCTGCTGTGCTGCGATCTCTGCCACTTGCTCTTGACGTTGGGCCTCTGCATTCTTCCCCTTAAATTTGGGATTTCGGCAGTGGTGACAGCCATTGTAGATGAAGCGGCAAGATCGGCAGCCGTACTTTTGATTTTCCAAAACCTGATGCGCCCACTTCTTACCTGTTCCAATCCTGGGCTGAAAGACATGTTCAATTTCATGCTCTGACTTTGCTGTGGCCTTTCGGCGTGCTCGCTTAGCTGGTGGGTGGGCTGTATCAGGTGTTGTCTCACCATCCTCCGGAATTGTTTGGTTGCTCTTGGCTTTGCCCCTAGTCAACTTCTTTGGAGTGGCTGCTTTCTTTGGGCTGGCTGCTTTCAAAATGGATCGCTTGCTGTGTTTTTTTCTGAGTTTGCCCCCCTGCTTGCTCTTCTTCCCTGAGCCCTTCTTCCTTCCCCGTTTCACGTTCTTGCGCTTCTCGGTGCGCATCTCAGCCTGCATTGCCGGCGTGATCTCAGCAAGTGGAGCTTCAACCTCCAAGGAACACATTCTTGGATATGAAACCCTTTGGGTGTTTGTGAAATATCATTGATGATGCTTAGGATGCTTGCTGGTTTTTTGACTGGGATGTCAAAGAATTATAATTATAAGTGAACAAATCGGAAATGAACTCTAGCCTTGTCTGGGGTTTCCTCCAACAGCTTCTTCGGTTGCAAAGGGCTCGGAGTCACCACAATAGGCTCTTCATCCATTGGCAAAGTGTCCAACTGCAAGGAAGGAGTGACAATCATTAAATGTGGAAGGGGGCAATATGAATCAGAAGTGTTGGGATTGATCATCAACTCAGCCTCAACCACGCACCGAAGCCTGCGAAGGATCAGGGACAGGTGGCTTGGGCTGCGGAGGTGGCAGCGCGAGAAGTGCCCCACCAGGACCTCTGACATGGAAACCGGTGTTGGATGGTGTTGGGGTGGGCCATACAGGTTACTGACCAATCTTGGGCATTTTTAAAAAATAAAACAGCTTTTCTGACATCGACCGGTCTATTGCGATGACATGTAAACCAATGCCAAAGAACAGGGGGTAGTGCTTGCAGCGGATGTCGGTGAAGCCGAAGGCCTCATGAATGTGTATAATATAGTTGTATGCTGGGGAAAGCCCATGCAAATGCGTGTGCAAACTTAAACAAAACCCCAAACTGAGGAAAGCACGTAGATTTGCACTCAAACTTATCGATGGTCTTCAAAAGCTCAAGAAGTTCCAATTGTTGGTCGGGAGTCATGGTTCCAACAAACCCTAAGTCTCTCAGCTCACCCTCCAACTCAACCGGGGACTTGCCACCAGCAGGGGATGGAGTGGAATCAGGTTTGGATTCCACAGGTGGGGCATTTGAATCCACATGGGGCTCCTCGCAAGAAGACCCAGGCAAAGGGACGTAGGCATCGTCATCATCATCGCCAGCCCCAAGCGATCCACCTGGTGACTCATCCTCCTGCAAAGCCTGGACAACCGTCCGATACTCCCCAATCTTCTTGAAGAGCTCCCTGACTTTGAGGTCCTAGCAAGGGCTCGAAACCCTTAAGCCTTAATTCACATGTGCTTTTTGTTTAGTATGTATCTATCTCTACTATCTTTATATCTAGTCTACCTAACTACATTTATATCTAACAGTCTAACTATATCTATCTATCAACCTATACCTATCTATATCTATCCCTCTATCCCTCTGTCCCTCTATCCCTCTCCTATATCCCTATCTCTATCTCCATTCCTATCTATCTCTATCTCTACCTACCAATCAATCAGTTTCTATCAGCCAAACTGATATTTTCAAACCCCTGGTCCCGAGGAAGCTGCTTCCTCTTCTCTGCATCCAGCTGCCGCCTCCACGCATAAGTGTACAGTCTCCTGAGGTCCCAAGAATCCACATAGGAGTCATGCGTGATGTTGGATGAGTCGAACTTCACCAAGCGGTACAGGGACTTCACCTGCAAAATGATTGTGAAATTGTTCGTCACTAAGCTGGTGCACGTTCGGCTTTGCAAGGCAACCTCACAATATGATTCACTATATCAATTCAATGTGTGATGTTGGGAAATATTAGCCTCATTCTGCAGCGCTGGAATTTCCACGAAGCCACCATTAGCCCAATCAAGAAGCCCAAGTAGTGCATCCGCATTCAATTCCAAGCTTTTGGTGCAAACAGGATGCTTTTCTACCTTTGGTTCTTCACCTTCTTCCAAGGTAGCATCACAAACAGAATTTGGCCATTGAAGCCAACTCATGCCCCTACGGAAACAGGACCGGATGATGGAAGAGCATTCCAACTGACTAGCAAGGTCAGCAGCAGCCATGTGGGCACACCACACAAAAGCCAGCTAGCTGCTAGCCCCACAAAAAGGCAATGAGCAAAAGATGGGCTATGTGCTGATCGGCTTGAGTGAATGCACTCACCCCCATCCAACATAGTTGTAGAATGTTTCCAGTACCATGTCAGATTTCTCTTCAATGCTTTGATTCCTGACATGTCCCAGATCCAATCCCAACCCTGCAGGACACAAACAAAATTGCCGGCGAGACAGAGACAGAGGAGTGCACGAAGAAGCTTGGTGCAGGAGCCGATCCTGATTCCAGTGGAGGGTGTCAGGGTGCCCTGGGGATATTCTGGGGATATACGGGGCATCCCCTGGATAGAAATGTGCCACGGTGTAATGGTGTGAATTTATACCCGCTATAGTTGAACATAAATATGCAGCATCATGATGCTGGTTGCTGCCTAGGTTCCATCCAGAGGCTGCTGATTGCATACGGAATTTTCCAAATCTCCTGCAAGACTGCAAGAAAGAGTTTGGCTGGGCACTGGGCTCCTGAGACTTCCTAAAGGCTAACGCATGACCAAGAAAATGTGTGAGCTCCCTAAGAAAAATCAATGACAGTGGGTATAGCATGTGTATCAAGGTTTGGCAACTGCATGGGCCAGGCACCACCCCCCTCAGATCACAAGCTGGCTCCTGTGCCGGCCAAGGAAAGATCTCCGTGCATTGAAGCAACGCTCGGCTGGGCAAATGGAACACTGAAGTATCACAAAGTGAAGTATCTTAGATGTGTCAAACAACTAAAAGTGTAACACTGAATGGCTTGGATATATATCATGGGTGTTCTTAGGGTTTGCTGCTGTTGATGCTTCTTCTGGAGTGTTCTTTAGATATGGCTCCCATTGACAGCATCGATCCAAAGCTGGTCAAAAAAGAGAGGCAGGCCAGCATCAGAGCTGAGAGGGTGTGGAAAATAGGAAAGTGTACTAAAATCCTTCGAAGTTCACGGTTTTTTTTTGGATTTGATCAAAGTGGTAACTATTATAAGCAACTGCTGAAAGTGCACTAAAATAAGTGCACACTGTGGGGTTACAGGTAGGTGGTTTATCCCACTATTTATAGGGTTTCAACGTGTTTCAACCATCCTTTTGGTGGTGCAGGATTTCGCAACCATCCACAGTATGAAAACACCTCCGATTTTGAAGGTCCTACTCTCCGATTCCTCCTGCCTAAACCTGAGCCCCAGGCCTTCGAAAGGGGAAACTCTGCTGCGGCGTGGGCTCCTAGTGACAGGTCACAGGTAACTTTTTCCTCCAGCCTGGGAATGCCTGGGAGGATACAACCCTTGCTGACATGGAAAAGAATAACATGACTGACATGACTTATCAATGGGATATATATATAAAACATATATTATATATAATATTATAATATATATAATATTATTATTGTTATTATTATTATTAGTATTATTATTATTACTATTATTATTATTCTTATTATTATTATATATTATTATCATTATTATCATTATTATATATATATATATTATATATTATATTATATATATATATTATATATATATATTATATATTATATATATATTATATATATATGATATTATATATATGATATATATATATATATATTATATTATATATATTATATTATATATATATATTATATATATATATCATATATATGTATGTATATCATATTATATATATATATATCATATTATATATATTATTATATATATATATCAGCTTTTAGATGTTCATAAAACTCAATCAGCACCAGACCGTTTCCTGCGATCTTCTCCGAGTCTTTGGTGGGACAAGTCTTCGGCTGATTTTTGCTGTACACTGTACCATCCTAGAACTATGACACTGCGCCTGAATGGGAGGCCTGCGGAGGGCAGTTCCAACTGTACTCGAGAAATGCAGAGGCCCTCTGGTGAGCATTTTGAGGCATGCGATTGAATCAAGATATCTTTAAATATCTTAAAAATTCTCAAGCTATGTCCGTGGTATATCCCAGATGTTTCTTCACTGCGGTGATCCTCTGCCCCAAAAGGGACAGTGAATTCCATTTGCATTCTTGTCTCAACATGATTGATATGGATTAACCCCCAGCCATCGCAACTGGATTCTGATCAATTTCTATGGGACTTTTCAGGCTTTCTGCCTAAAAATGTCAGGTACCAGAGGCTTAGAGTTTGGGCCTGGCGACCGGAACTCCCTCAGGGTCGTTGCTCCGCGCCGTGCTTGCGACGTGCGTCCGCTTCGGCCGTTCCGTCAGGGTCAGTTTGGTGGTCAGCTTCTCTACACGGCGCTGGCGGCGAAGAAACGTGACCTGTGGAAAGGTGGCCGAAATCGGAAGGGTGAGATGGTTGGTGGTTGAGCCATCTTTTCAACTCAAATATCTATGAATTATACATAATTTTACATAAATTATATTGTAATAAAGGTATATATAAATTATGCTATATGATATGCACAGTGTACTGAAAAAGTTATATGATTCATTGGCTTGGGATCATCCCGGGTAATTATACGCGCAAACACCCCATGTCACCCACATCCTTCTTGACTTGGGAAGATCATGGAAGATCAACAAAGGTAGTAGGGAATATAAAAGTCCCACCCGCGGTAAATTTTTACATTCATTTGGGAAGATTAACAAAGGAATTAGGGAATATAAAGTCTCAGCTACATGCAACAATCATGCAAAAACCACAAGAAACAGCAATAATCTGTCTAATGGAGATACAAGACTTTATTTGAATTGAAATCAACATATTATGACACGGATGCTATCCAGTCATATCCCAAGTTCATCTCCATATTTTAGCAGGTGGAATTCAACTTTTTCATGGTCACTCTCCAGTATATAAATCACTGCAACAAATTGCAAACCCACCATTTCCAGATCATTTTCCGCACGGAAAACCATTGGTTTTCCATAACTATATATATATATATGTTATTATATGTTCATTTGCTGGAAGGTAAATCACAATTTTGGCTAGGTAAATCAACCAGGATTTGCAGATCTTTCCTAGTTGAATCGTTGTGACCTAGGCTGACTCACCATGATTTTTCGGGCATTTCATGGTCCAATCAACGGGCCTCCACCGTCTCGCCAATACCTTTGTCATCCACCAGTGCCGCGATATCATCAGAGGATTTCACCTCCTGGAAATGCCATCCGTTGGGGCTATTCGGGCCATTCGGGCCATATTCAAGTACCAAAGCCCAAAAAGATGAAACTGCTTCTGAAGCTCCCCCTATCAGACTATCATATCGCATCAAATCCCCAAAAAATTGGCTTTTCTTGCCAATTCTTGTTGAGAAATGTGCCCATCCCCCCAGATCCCCCAGTCCTTCCCATCCACCGCCAGAATCTCATCGCCCAGTAGGATCCCCTGTTGGCTTTGAAGGGTAGGCCTCAGCCCTGCAAGCTCTGCAGGGCTGCCAGGCTCAACATTGAGCACCTGCATGGATCAAGGATGAAACACTTTGAAACGTTGGGACGGCACATCTCATCTTGATATTTCCTTGCCCAAGCAGTTCCACTTCAACCAAAAAGTTTTTAGTTGTCAACTGCGATCTTCAGCATTCAAACTCACAATGAATTCCCAACGATTTCGCCAGCACAAAACTGTCACAAGATATTTCAATACTATAGTTACTAGATCCATATAAGTCCTCTATCCATGACAATTGTTTCCAACTAAACTGGGTGTAACATCCATGCATCAACCAACCATGGTTTAACCAGCCGCGGCACGAGTGCCCCTTGGATCCGTGGCATGCCCTGTCGCTCCAGAGATCTGGAAAGTTTCTCTGTCCACTGATCCATGCTCAAGTAGATCCCCATCCAAGCATGCTTGGCGTGGCCGTACTTGATGATTTGCCTCAGAAAAGTTGATGAAAAGCCATGGCAGCCATGAATTTAGTGTAACAATGTGTAACATACTGTAACCAGGCCTTGGAGCAGTTCGGCAGTTGCGGCGAATGTCTGTTTGTTGCTTGTGGTCGAGGGACATCAAGAGAGTTTTGTGATGTTCGATTTATAGATTATGATTTATATATATTATATTGTATACATATATACATATATATACATATGATTATATATAGATTATGATTTATATAGATCATTTATATCTTTATATAAATTATATATATATGATTATAGATGTTGTTCCCATTCAAACCTCCATTTCCTTCACGGATTTCGCCCCATCTTTCCAGGGGACGTCACGATTCGGTTCACCGTATCCGATGGAATGGCAAAGCCAACTCCAGCGAAGGCACCAGAGGGGCTCGCAATCATAGTGTTCACACCTTACTCGCAATCATGGCTGGATTGTCAGTGGTGTAAGTGCATATCATCAATATATATATATATATATATATATAATCAATAAGATACAACATGATTTGAGTACATGGTTGATTGTCAATATTGATTTCTGCCATTCTCTAAAGAACATGAATATGTTACAGCCTTCTTTACTGTAGCTTAGATTAACATGCGTTGCGCATTTCACAAACCTATGGAAACCGCATTCGCTCTTGACACTAAACGTCATGATGCAGGTGCATATCTGAGATTGTTCCCGCATTTCCGCATTTGCTAGAGCTAACCATGAAAAAACTGAGATGATATGCATGGCGACCCAATGACCGATGAGATGATGTTACCGAAGGAAAAAACCAAATCAAGAAGAATAACAATGCGATGAATAATAACAATGACTATACTATAATATCATATGATAATGAGGAAGAGCAGGGTATGTATGGCCCTCATGAAAAGGCTGGGAGTACTTTTTTTTGTGCCCATGTTTTTCATTGTTTACATCCATAGATCACCACATGTGATCACATATCGTTCTGTATCATCATGTGCTATAATCTATATCTCTCTATATATAATTAAGTATATTATAAGTTATCTATGTACTATACATGTTCTCATTTCATCATCATAACACGATATAGTGCCACGATTTGCCATGTATCATTGATCATCATTTGTCAGGTCACAAATCATCATTTTTCTCATCGCGTCTTATCATGTCATAGAATCATTTCATGCTTCACCTTATAATATACATAATATAAGTTCGTTTGAGAATTAGGTATCCCCAAAATTTAATCGTGAATCATCATGTTTCCCATTAAATGGCCAATCTGGAGAGTCACTACGAGAGTCACTACTACTGGCATAAGCTATTTCCAGGTACCAAACTCGTACAAAAATCAACACAATACACCCATCCCATCCTACTCCACTGGTCGATTTAACTATCGTTATCCGATAATTCTCTGGCTAATCATATCCCCTCAGAAAACCACACAAAAAAGAAAATACCATCTGGTTATTTAACATAGCCATGGAAAATGACCCATTTATAGATGGTTTGCCTATTAAAAATGGTGATTTTCCATGGCTATGTTAAATAACCAGATGGTACTTCCTGGCTCCTGGCTCAAAAAAAACCATGGCGCCTATGAATCGTCCCCGGGCATCAAGTAACGGTCCACCGCTGTTGCCAGGGTTGATGGCTGCATCTGTCTGCACCAGACCGCGCATCATGCGTCCGGTGACGCCGCGCATCTCGCGACCCAAGCCACCTACGAGGGAAACGGGGGAGCCGGGGGGAAGGTGGTGTGGCTGTGGTAATATTATATTATATCTTATATTATACATTATATTGCATTCATTATGCTATATCATATCATATCATATTATATTATATTGTATTATATATATTATGCTATGTATATATGTATATATTCATCATACTACATTAAGATTGTCTATATGTGTGTATGTGTATATGTCTTTGGCCACCTGGCCACCTTGTCACCCCGGACACACTAAATGGCTGGGTTTATTTCCCCATTTTGTTCTATGACTTTCCCATTGAATTTTTAGAGGACAAAGATATATATATATATATATATATATGTTAGTATCTTTGAATATCTTCAAATATTCAATGGGAAGGATTATCCCATATATGACATGGAAAATAAAAAAATGTTCCAAACCACCAACCAGTCTTGAAATATTTAACATGCCCATGTTTAGCTTAAAGATCCTTAAATAATCTTAAAGGACCTTTACTTTCCAGCTTTGAACCAACAAATGCACGCCCGGCTTCCTTGGATTCCTTGGCCGAGTCACTGATGATACCGTTGGTTAGAGTTTGATCTAAACCAAATGGATTTCCAATGGCAAAGACCTTCTGACCAACCTGCGCTGGGCCGGAAAAAAAAGTGCGAAAGCTGGGCATGCTGGGCATGCTGTGAACACCCGACCCCGCTTTCGTTGGTAAATTGATGTACAAAACATGGTATTGCAACGTTTGAAGAATCTTCTCCAAATAAGTGGTGTCAACATAGTTCATGTAGTGTGGTAAATCCACTCGTAAATCCAATCATAAATCTAATTATAAACCATCCCCAATGACTCACAAGAATTGGGTTTTGAACGACAAACCATCCCCAACCTCACCAGAAATTGCTTAGAAGTTGCCAACCATGATGGTCAACATTGGTAAACCCTAAACCCTAAACCCAAGGTTTTACACACATTACCCTAGACTAAGCTGAGATATGGGAAATTATATCCGAGGGAACCATCGCTAAAAACCTTATCTGCTGCGTGCCTGAAACATGTTTCAAAAAATGGGGTTTACAACGTCAAACGTACGTACGCCAAAAAACATGGTGTTTAAAACATCAAAATTTACGTAAACAAAAGAAAATATTCGGGTTTACAACGTCAAATGTTACAACAAAATGGGTTTAAAACGTCAAAAAATTACGTCTACAACTTCAACATTTATGTAAAAAACCAAATGCTTTGACAATGTCAAAATTTACGTTAAAAAAATGGGGGTTGCGACGTCAACAACAACGTCAACCAGAGCCAGAAACCTCAGCTGAAACACCCAGGGCCGTTTGTAGAGGAAGGTGCCTGATCCAATATATATACCCATAAAATCCCATAAACTTGCCATCTGAATAGAATATAATCTAGGGGTACCCGCGGGTACTGTATCTTCAAACAAACACAATACAAACACATACTGGTAGCAACCGCAAAATATCGAAAAGTAAAATCCAGTCCAATAATAGTGGTCAATTGAACCTGTTCTGCATCTTTTTGGGGACTTACTGTTGGTTTACCCAACTCCTAGCGAAATAACAATAAATCACACGAGTTACTGTTGGTTTACCTAATTCCTACCGAAGAAAATAGTAAATCATATGTTTTTTCCTTTTTTACTTTCAGAATTATGTGAGGTTTACCATAAGTTTCCTCCATACATCGGGCATCGGGCGGCCTGCAGCTTGCTGGAAGTCCCGGGCTCCAGTGCTGGGACTTTGGGTCGATCGTTGCATTTGAGCACCGCCAGGTCGCCTGGGCCGGATGGAAATAGGCTGACAAAAAGGTCACAGGGGCTATATATTATATATTATATATATATATTAGTTTGCTGATATAAGATACCAAGTATCAAGAAATATCTGTTGACACGCGTTTTTTTACAGTATGCATGCTTGTAGTATACGATATTATATATGATGTATGACCACATTGTATATGAGAACATACTGATTCAAAACAACCATGGTCATGTCTTGTATTGGGCACGACTTGGCCATACATCTGGATGCAGTCCATATGGGCTTGTCCAAGAATAAGCTAACCCCCATAACCCCAAATAGAGAGTAAGTCCCTACCTGAATCCAATGGTGTGCAGCTACGTGGCAGTCAGGTTCAGCACCTACCAGTAGTGCTTCACGCACAGAATGGTCTGCAAAGGTAACTGTGGCTCGATCAGCGTCCTATCGGACTATTGGTAAGAAGGGAAACGAAGACTGAGGTTTTGGGCTTGGGTTGCTCTATCAAAAGTGATGAAAAAAGACAACCACCTGCCGTGGTTTTGATGGTTTTATCGACTATGTATGTATGCTGCATATTATATACAGATAAATAAGTCTGATAGGGAACAATAGTGATAAAACTCCACTATCCAAAATCTTGAATAGTCTTACACTGCTGAAACCACTGAACTGTCCCTCTCCTTGATGACGTGGTAGTTTGTGACAATATGCTCCTGGCGTGACAGGAGCTGGCTGGGTTTGTCCAAAAAAAATCCAAAAAGGCAAGCCGTACACCAAAAATCCAGATCAAATCATTCATTCTCCCAGTGAAAATGGATGAACATGTAACATGGATGAAAATGACCGTACCATGGGGGTACCCAAATGGGATTTGTGGAGAAGTTGTGCTGAAAAACTCTTCGGAGAAAAAGTTACTCTCCTTGTCCCAAAGAAAGCCACTCCCTGTACCCTGAGGAATCTCTTGTAGATCCACAGAAAGGCCCCAGGTGCCACGGATCAGGGCTTTCTGGTTGGCCTTGGCAAAGCCAATGGCCTTGCAATTTTCACATCCCCGGGCCCCAATAATAAGCCATTCCCAAAAATACACCAATTCCCAATTGGGGTTTATTATGGGGAAAAATTAGAGTAGCCACCAAAAGGCTGGTGAATGGGACGGTTTATTCTTCGGCTTATCACCCTAGGGGCTGATCTACCGCTTTTAACTAGAGCTATTCCTACAAGAAGCACCTTACAATTTACAACATGTGTAACATCTGGTACATGTCAACGTAGACGAGTTTACATCTCCATTTCCAACAGGTATGGCCTATGGCCATCCAAGTTATCTAATCCCGTTGACTACAAACCTCCCTTTCAACTTCAACTACGTACATTTATGTACATTTGGTAGCCCATCAAATTGCTTTTGCCCAGGCACGAAAGTGTTGATGTGCACCACTGAGCCACTGCATTGCTTGAAGAGTTCCACAGTCCTCCTCTCTTCCTCCGTCAGTTCCGTGTCATCCGCCCGCACGAAGCCACGCTTCGGCGCCAGCATGGCGCTGGCGCCGGTGGCCAAGGTGATCCCCAAGGTGCGGCCCAGGGGCCGACAAAAGCGGCGCCCCAGCGGCCAAGCGAAATAGGCGAAGTTCATTGGTGAAATTACGAATGGGTCACGTTGAAAAGTGACTTAAAGTGAAGGTTGAACATGAAAGTCCGAAGAAAAACGTTTTCTACAATTGCATGCTCAGAATTTTTCTAAACCTGTTTCTTTGTTCAAGTAGTTGCAACTACTATGACTATGATTCATGTAGCTACTTAATGCTGTTTGGGTGCAGGGAGAGTTGCAAATGAATTATGCATGGGGGACATTGAAGGACCCCTGTTGTGTCTTCTCATGTGCAACCATTCGACCCTCGTGTTCGGATCATGGTTCAGTTTCATGACCAAATGCTCACATTACGCCTCTTGCAATATGTGGTCCAGTTTCATTGGCTGCAAAGCAATGAGCCAAAAAAATCACGTGCCCTTCATCTCCTACAAGTTCTCCAAAATCATACTCAAAATCATTCCCATATGCTCCATGTATGAAATATTTGCTAACATTTGCCCTAAAAATCACCCAAATGTAGGTAAATATATATATATATAGACGCAACGCCCACCATTTGCTCCCCAGTTTACATGGGGTAGGATGGGATGGGGTGGAATGGAGTGGGGTGGGGATGTTAACGCTCAATCGACCATGTTCCCTCGACCATGCACAAGATGTTGATGCTACGCTCACATGGGGTGGGGTGGGGTGGGG
>Ga0126342_10013465_pt1 | contig 14489 bp, 20 predicted proteins | sample Cyp1metagenome_FD_92528 | JGI IMG/M metagenome (GOLD analysis project Ga0126342, IMG submission 92528) | Coral microbial communities from Lord Howe Island, Old Settlement Bay, Australia - Cyphastrea 1 metagenome | ecosystem: Host-associated > Invertebrates > Cnidaria > Coral ... | reverse complement strand
GGGCCAATCAACTGACTGGCTCAAGATCACCGAGCCCAATCTGGAGTGAAAAGGTGCGCCAGCATCTGCCTCTTGGTGGGGTTCTCCGGGAAGGGTCTCGGTCATAGTCTGAAACCCGTGGTTGGAAAATGCGACAATATAGGAACAGATTGAAATGTGTACCAAGCCCCAGTGGAATTCCGTTTCAAGTTTCAAGCATACAATTTCTCAGGTGAGCGGGGAGGAAATCAGATCCGTCATTTTGATACACTGCCATTTGTTGCCACGCGCCCCCCCCTTTGGCCTTTTCCAATGATCCAACCGACAAGACGTTGCTCAATGAAGTATTCGACCTTGAAGCAACTCGATGGGCAAAAGTTCGCTGCTGAATGTTTACAAGAGGCCAAGGTCCCTACACCTGGACCGTCCAAGCGAGAACGCTTGTCCGTGTTGTCCTGGAACGCTCAGTGACTACATAGGTTGACATAGGCAAGATGGGATTTGCAATGTCAAAGCTCACTTAGAATACGGCAAAAAAATAGTACCTAATGCCATAGATCCTGGAGAGGAGTGCCATTCCTGCGCAGCCACTTCAGATTTGAAAGAGGTCACGGCAATGACAGGAGCATCTGCCAAAACTGATTGCAAATCCATTCACCAGCTACTAAGAGGGATTCTCAACATACCAATTCTAAGTGTTTGAGCAAATAGGTAAATGATGCCTCACAAAGAAGGAAGCAAAAAAAAAACACAAGCTCGAGACTTGTCCTCTTCTGCTGCAGATGCTGCAGAAAGGCAGATTGGAACTCCATGAGCGATCCGTAAATTGATAGCAGGTATCAAGTATATAGACAGGGCTCAAAAATAGAATGCCAACGCGCCCGCAAAACAGGGAATTTAATACAGTATTAAATCATCCGATTTGGGGCACAAATAATTTTGAGCCATTACCCACATGGCCTTCAATGGCTTCACTCTAATCTCTGGTTGTCCTGAGCGCCAGTCTCTTCGTTAGATGCCAAGCGTTGCCTACACTACGTTGCTAGATGCTACGCTGCTTGATAGCAACATAAGCAGTGACAGCTTGAGAGCTGAATGGCCGCACTGTTCCCCAAGAATGCACAGAGATGAAAGAACTCTCCAGGAAGATGCAATTTTTGACCAATTGCGTATTTCAAAATACGTTGCTTGTATTTCAGACGTTTTACAAGATGAGACACTGCCTCTCCAAGCAACACAGTGTTTGCTTTTTTTCCGCAGAAAGGGGAGCTGAATCTGTGTCAAAAGGCGGTGTCTCACCACCATCTTCATCTTCTTCATCCATCGGCGTGAGAAGTTTCCTCTGGCATGGCCGACTGCCATGCTTCCTTACGACTGTGGCTTTGCTGTCAAGAACACAGCCAAAGATTTAGTCCCGCAGAACATGTTTAATAAGAAGGATACCCTTGCAAGCATCAGGAAGCCTTGATGTGATGACACCAAATCAAAAGGTAAGTTGATCCCAGATGCCCAGAAGCCTTTATTCAAAAATATGTTTTCCTGCAAAGTCTTGCCACCCAGAAGCCTTCTCGCGAGGAGCCCCAGTGGATTCCACCAAAAAAGCATTGGTTTTACTCTTCCTCTGAACTGTCCCTGAGCCGAATTTCATGCTGTCATGCTCCGCTCTTGTGCGTATTCGAAGGCACAGGTGCGCGACGTAGAGTTGACAGCACAAGCACATGCAGAGGAGAGCAATGTAGCCATGAATGCAATAGCTGCCAGGCTTCACCTGAGTCATGAAAAATTAGCCCTATCCCATCCCATTCTATTTTACTGGCTGCTTCATAGGTATTCCATAACAATCATTATCAATATCTTTTAAACACTGTTAAACCACATGGTACCCACTCTAATAACTAACCAAAAAGTGATAAGGTTGGTATTGTTTAGTAGTTCTAACATGTTTGAATGGTTCCGCCTTCATGCCATAGGACACCGGAAGGATGTCCCCAAAGAGCTCCAAGATCACTGACATCACGAAGCCGCCGAGCCCGGCTCCTAGGAATGCGCTCAAGCCCCAGAGGCCCATGTACCTGGACGCTTCGTCCGGATCAGGCATGGTGGCAATGCCCAAAGCCAAGTCGGCCGACATGTAGGAGCCCTTCCCAAATCCGTAGACTGCAAAGAAGAGAAGCAGAATCATCTTTTTCACTTCCAATTCCTTGAAGAAGAGGCAAACCCAAAACTGGGTTCCAATTGCAAGGAGGATGGAACCGAAGCATGCGATGCTCTGCGAGCGGATGGAAGTTCTGGTGAAAAGAACTGATGACAACACGCCGCCAAGGATTGCCGCCCCAACTGTGCTGAGCGACGCTTCGGCCAGTAGCAGAGCTTGGTCCTTTTCCGATGTTATGTCCAACCTGTCTCGCGCAAAGTATAGCAGGAAGCTCTTGGAAGCTGCAGAAGCGTAGTAGAAACCACGCTCCCACAGCACCAAGATGTAGTCAGTGCATTTACTATGACTCATCCAAAAGATCGTCCGCAAAGAAACAGGATTGCTGGGCAATAGCATAGTGTGGCTTGCAGCCTGACACGAAATGGTTCTCGGTCTTGAAAAAGCTGTGTTTTGTTGGCAGTAAATCAGTCGCGAAAGCATCGATTTTAAGTATATACTCTGATGTGCTCTGCTAGACTGCTTAGCTAGACAGGTCCCCCAAGCATCACAACTCGTTTGCTGATGCATAAAAACAAATATGAATGACTGAATCTCCCCGCTTCATGCTTTGAAATCTAGGCTTTGTGCAGGAACATCAGGCAGCAATGACCACATAATCTGATGGTAACATCTGCAAATGGCAGAGGCAAAGGCAATTGATGGCAATTGTAAAGAAACTCCAGGCGCAATGAATGAGACAAGTGATGAGCAGTTTCTCTGCCGTCAATGGCCTGTGCTCTTAAGCTGTTTGCATTTTTGGGCCCATCATCCCACCACGCCTCCTGGGCAGAGAAGTGGGTCACTGGGAGGAAGAGGTACGTGAGTCCCACTTGTATAGCATAAATGTAGGTGTGGTGCAGACCTGTCCAGGTGACACAAATTGGACTGCCTGACAGTATCTCCAGAAACGCAGCAAGTTGCACAGTACAACTGTTGGAAGATACAACAGCCGAATCAACGAGGCTCAAAAAAAAGTGATTTGGAATCTAACTTGGCCAGTTTTGGCCAAAGAGGTGGCCGAGGGCATAGGAACCCGCACCTGTCTGGGCCAGGCCCTGAAAGGAGAGCATCCCAAGCAAACCACCCGCCAGGACATTGATTGTCTGCAGTGAGGAGGCCAATCCGGTACATGTTGGATGAATGATATCCTCAGAGCAAAGCTGAGCAACGGAAAAGAATGTGATGATGAAACAACTCCAGAAATCAGCTCAATCAGCTACAGTGGTACCTTGCATTTGATCTTCTTGGTGCTTGTGTGTGTGCGCGTGCCCTTTAGTGGCAATGAAAGTTTTCCGCCTCAACTGAGTCTGGAGTCAGAGAGCAGTGCATTGTGCGCTGCATGTGCACAATTCCATGCGATCTGCTGCAGGAGCAAGCATACAGAAAAGCAGATTGGCGAAGAGTACGATGTGCTGGAAAGCCAGCACCCAATTGTACCCACCACAGCAAGTTGGGAGCACAGTAAGACCTTGGTTGGATGTAATTGGTGGGATTGGCACAAGATGTGTCCCAATTTCTAATTCAGTTTCCTACCTTTGTTGTCAAGAAGTACGAATTACATCCAAGAGTCCATAGGCCGCCTGCGCCCCATAGGGTGCTTGATTCTGTCCTGACAAACAGGACCCAGCACGTGGCAAAATAGAGACTCTGAGACCGTCAAGCAAGTCCATGAATTCCTTCACAATATGATGTTCAGCCTTGAAAACAATTCAAATCAGTTCAAGTACAATACCAGAGGTCAAAAATCCTTGCGAAGCAGAGAAAATCTTCTCCACACAAATTCTAGAGCCCAGCGGCTGATACCTGTCCAGCAACCGGTCCACTCAGCAAGCTCACAGCACCCAGAAGTTCCAGAAAGCCAAGGCTGATGGAAGATTGTTTGGGAAAAAAATGCTCAGCTTCCTTCGGAAGGACGAAGATTGTCATGGATGAAATCATAGCTCCATAGCTAATACTTAAACTCGTAATGCAAAGAATCTGCACGCTTGCAGAGATTGTTCCAGGTCTGGGGGGCAAACTCTCTTCAGGTGCAACCTATTGGCCACGCTGCGCTTGCAAGTAGAGGTATGTGATCAAAGAGCCAATGGTGCTGAGGCAGAAGCCAAGCCACAATCGTGCACAGAAAGAGATGTGCACACTTTGCTCATTTTGAAAGGTCAGACTTTGCACACTTTGCTCATTTCGGATTCCATCAGTTGAAAAATCCACCAAAATGTCTGGCGAAAAAATGCCTTGCTCCCTGACCTCCAACCTTCGCTGCTTTGGCTCTACTTTGTCCTCTGTGTCCTCTGTGTGCTCTCTGCCCTCTGTCAGTGCAGCGTCTGGTGCGATGACAGCAGTATGTGAAATCGTCGCTACTCGGGCAGATCCACTGTGATGCCGTCGCATCACAGGTCTTGCCTCAGCCACCAGCCAGATTGAAGCATGCAGCATGCATATGTCATCATATGAGAATCATATGTCAATGATGTCATTCATTGGAAAAGAATTCCCGACATGACTTGACCAAAAATTATTGGACGGTGTCCCGCCTTCGCTCGGTTTGGAAGATCTTCATTTGGCAGCTCGCTGGCTCGCACTGCAAGGAGAACCGATACAAGAAGAGCTGCTCGTTTGACCATCGAAGCTGCAGAGCCGGACGGATGTTCGAAGGAACAGGGACACCTCTAGGCCTATGGCTCGCCGCAGACAAGGATTCATGAGAAAACGAAAGTCCTGACAGTCCTGACATAGAAGTCTCGGGCCAAAACCATGAGATGTTATGACTTGTGACGTCTTCACCCTCTTGTTCAGGTTTTCCTGAGTCTTTCTGCTCTCTGTGTTTGGGCGCTTGGGCCGTCTGACTGTCATGGTATTAGAAGCCAAGTGAATCAGAAGCAAGTCGGATCTTTTCCAGCAGAGCTAAAGCTCAGTCTTGGCTGTAGCATGCCTCTGAGCAGATCGGTCTCCCAATGTGGCCGTTCAGGAGGTCCTTAGGATGGAAGCGGGACTCTGGGACTCTAAGAAGATGTTTGCTCTTGTTCAATGTGCGTCTGCTACAAGTAACTTCTTTCCAGCGCTCTCATCAAGCTCTTCCGTAAATTAAATGTCATACTTGCACATGCAATGCAACCAAACAGCGCGAGTTTCTTGTCGTCTTGCAAGCCTTAGAGCAAACTGTTCCACTCAACAAAGGTGCAGAATCATGCTGGTTTAGTTCTGGCGAAAAATGTTTTTTTTCATGTTTTTTCTTCCAGTAACAGCAGCATGTCTATCCAGCAGTTGACGGATCCATGCAGCTGTGCAACTGCATGCAGGTTGTGCCATTTTTGGCTTGCAGCTCCGGATCGACGCCCGCCTCATGGACAATTGTTCTTGATGCTGCTTTGAAGCTTTGTCTCAAACGCACAAGGGTTTGAAAACGATCCCCGCTGCATTGCCTCCAGCAAGACTTGCACCGCTTTGCTGTGGTGGTGACCTGAAGATTTTCGAAAGCACAACTTCGAGGCCCAGTCAACTTCAAAGGATCATCGCCAAGCAACCATCACCCCAGCAGGCACGATGAATCGGTGCAAAGCCGTCGCTATGAAACAAGTGCCTTGGAAGGTCAAAAAGAGCTGAGGTAGACAGCATCCTTTGACACACAGTCTTGTAGCCTAATATCCTCTGCAAGGCGTTACAAGGATGACTGAATTCTAGTGCTGTCGCAAAGATGGCGTTGACAGCAAACATTCAGGTTTCGCACAACCTTAGACCTTAGTTTCAGGTTCATCACAGACCTGGAATATTTCTGAATGGTTCTGGGAGGATTCAGAACCATTCCCATTAAGGGAATGGGTCAAAATCCTGATACTAATGCCCTGTTGAATGGTTCTGAACCTAGTGAACCTGGTGGACCTCAAAGACTGTTGATCCTGTTGATCCCCCCAATATGGTGTCAGTTTTGAAACATCCCCCTGCTGCAGGAATTTGGCGGAGATGCAGCTTTTCGGGACTGGAGTACTTTATCAGCACCTCGACCACCTGTCAGAATCACGAGCAGAATCACCAACAGATTGCTGATACAGTCATACACAATCCACACTTTTTGTCTGTCAGATTGCTCCTTGATATCATCTTGTTACATATACCAAGCCTCGGGATGACCAGTCCAAGTTGCAGCATCCAAAGGTTTGTACCCCTCCTTGCCATTGCATTTTGTCACTTCGTTTAGTTGAATTTTCTGAACAGTCTTTTGAAGGTGTTGTCACACAGCACTTTCCGGGCAATAACTGCGAAAGGAAAGAAGTCCAAATGTCCTTGTCTCCGATGGTGACATTACATCCTCTCTGAATGAGCAATTCCACGACCTCCACATCAGTACAACTCAAACTTGTATTTGATTCTGTTCGCAGATTCCTTTGCACTGGCAAAAACACCGGAGCTACTGTGCATTCCATGACAAATGGTATTGGGTACAGCACAATGCATGAATTCATGGACAAATCTACCAGCGTCATCCAAGTCTAATCGGTGCAGTTACTGAAAACTACATGATCAACATATGTATCTCCCGGGATATATAAATCCCGCAAATCATGTTCTTCACGATCACCATCAAGAGCATCAAAGGCATAAAGGACACTCACCACCACTAGCAAGGTAAAAATGTCACTACCAATCAAACTGATAGAACGGACCGAGTATTCAGTTACCCTGGTTTGCAGTTTTTTTGCCACAGGTTGAAGTGCAGTCGCAATTTGCGGTGGTAAAAAAAATTGGGACAAGCTCTCCATTGATACTGAAGGTTGCTTCAAAATGTAGAACCTCAAAGTCCCGTGGTTTGTTCTCATCTTCCCACTTGCTTGGAGCATCCCTTTCGAGGCTTCCAAAGTCCAGACCACACCTCCGCATGACCTGCGAGACTTGCTGCCATTACAGGCGTCTGGCCATCGTCCGTGCGGTAGTTGATCCAGGGACGAAGGCCTTGGGTCACTTCGGTCATGTCATCTGCACATCTGCATGTCGTCTACAGGCAGACCCTGCCTCCTCGATCCAGCAAGTCGGCCACCTAATCTCAAGCCACGAAAGAAACACTGAGGAACACTGAGGAGTGGAAAAGTTCCGTGTGATCAACTGGATATGAGGAGTCGGATACTAATGGACAGTTCAAATCACTGTTTTTTATATAGTTTCTAGTGGGTGGATATTTCGAACGAATCTCCTGTGGTTCCACCATGTCCGTTCCACAGAGGACAAGAATATCTCCAGACTTCCAGATCATCCACAGATCAGTTCCCTGCCTCCGAGGTTCTCCCTTCTCTGGCAGGGATATGCAGCAATGAGCTTGCTGCATGTGCAACCAACACAGGCAAAACATACCTGAAATTCATTGCCCCTTCCAGTCTCTTTGGACCAGAAATTCATAGAAATATGTTGAAATATCTAGACTTCCAACGCCTGCATTTCTCACGCCCTTCAGTAAAACGTGTTGCTGTGGGTGCCATGAAGTGCCAAGCTTTTGATTTCACCTCACAACAAGAGTGCTTTTTGGTCAAACTTTGGTGTTCCACTAAACTTCCAAAAATCATGTTGTATCTTTCATTGATGAAAAACTTCAACAAAACCATCCTGATGAATTCTCAGCCCAATGCTGGAAGGGTTTACTGTAGTGAACACTGACGGCTGGCGACAGAAGGTACGCAAAATACAGCACCAGATCTATCAGCTCAAAGACGTACATTAGAAAATGAGTCAATTGATGGGGAAAGGTATAGGTCAAAATTCTGTATCGGAAGAAATATAGAAATGTATAGTTTGCCAGAAGCTCAAAGCCAGAGGATGATAGCTCAATGAATTTGACCTATGTCTGTACCTACCTGACGTACTCACGCAAAGCAATTTCACTAAGCCAACTGATGGCAGTTAGACCTTTGGTAACAAAGGCCGGTCGTCACGCACAGGAGCCGCTTGTGACGGCAGCCACATTCAAATGGCAAAAATGTGGGCCTTCAAAACCGGTGCAAAGCCACCAGCCAAGCCACTCAATGGAATGCAGTGCAAATGAAGAGGAATTTTCTCAGAGCCCTGCCTTTCCATCTTTGTATTTGCTCAACTTCTCCGCATAGTGTTCTGGGTGCCTCTCAATGTGCTCAATGAGTTCCTGCCGCTGTCGTTGCAGCTCAGGGGTGGGCTTGGCCCAAACATCTTCAAACATGTTCCTGACAGCTGCCAAGGGCTTGGCCTCTGCAAGCTTCAGGGCATCCATGACTTCCAAACGGTATTCTTCTCGTAAATCTGCATCCTTTTCATCATCCCAATCGCTGGCCTCTTTCAACAACAGTTTGGCGCGGCTAATGGGCTCCAAACCCTGTCTCGCCATGCGTTTCACCTGTCCCGAGTCGCGATACCTTCCCGCATCGTCAGAGGTGCTGTGATGTCCGCGACGGTAGGTCATGAGCTCCATCAAAACAGGTTGACCTTCCAGGCAAAGCTTGCGAGACTCGGCAGTGGCAAGATACACTGCTGCCAAATCATTGCCATCAATTCGAATGGAAGGTATGCCAAAGGCAATACCTCTTGCAGCAATGCCATCCCCAGCATACTGTTCAGATGCAGGTGTGGAGATTGCCCATCCATTGTTTCTGCAAATGAAGAGGGTCTGAGAACGCAGGGTGGCTGCAAAATTGAGTGCTACGGCGCAATCTCCCTCAGATGCAGCCCCTTCACCAAAGAAGGTCACTGCGATACGTGGTTCAGAAGCCGTGCGGAATGCATAACCAGCACCCACTGCTTGTGGAATTTGGGTTCCAAGAGGCGAGCTGATTGCTTGCATCCCAATGCTGGCATCACAGTAATGAACTGGCATCTGTCGCCCCTTTCCAGGCTCATCACAGCGGCTGAGGCATTGGTCAACTACCTGCTGGATGCTAAAGCCTCGATGAAGGTAGGTGCCAAGCTCTCGATACTGGGCCCAAATCACATCTCTTCTTCCCAGCTGGGCAGCAGTACCAACCTGTGCAGCCTCCTCACCCGTGCCAGTCATGTAGAAGGAGATCCGACCCTGGCGCTGTAAAGAGTTCAGCACAGAGTCAACCACGGCGACCTTCACCATACATTTGTACATGTCGAGGTACGCATCGAGGCTGCAAGGTAATTCGGCTCCATTCACTAGACAGCCATCTTCACCGACCAAACGAAGCACAGGTAATTCTTGTCCAGATTTATGAAACTCTGGTTCTGGTGCCAGCTTCCCCTCATGTAAAAGTCCTGCGAAGGAACTGAAGCGTCGCAAGCGTGGCAAGCGTAGCAAAGCCCAAGTCGGAGACGTCGGAGTCCTGCATCTCAGTGTCCAAAGGCTCATGGCTCACACCAGGGTCAAGAAACAAAAAGGAGCACTGGAAGCATCGGAATTCACTGTCTTCTTCCTGTCAGTTCTCTAAATATTGGTCATGCTTACAGGATGATGTCGATAGTAGAATAGTCCAGGCTAATTACAAGTTCCTGAATTGTCAGTAGAGATGCATTATTCATACTGCCATCTATCATCTATATATCCTCTTGAATCTTTTGACTTGGGAGCTTTGACTCAGCAAATGCAACAAAGGCAACTGGTTTCACAGCGAACATATGCGAAAATGCAAGGTACCACACCTACAAGATATCTCTGCACACACATGATCAGCTCAATGTGGCGATTTCTGAGTGACTGAGGTCTCTCTTCATTACACGTGGTCTGATGCAGCCCTTTCAGCTGGAAAATACAGGACCACGCAGGACGACTCTTCTATTTCAAATGTGGACTCTGCTTCTATTGTTTGACCTTCTCCTTTCCTGTTCGAATTTCAACAGCCGAAGTCAAGGATTGAAGCAATTCCTACATGATTTCTTTTGGAGTAAACCTTCAAGATGTCCATTCCACAGAATGCTTGACTTCTGTCTGTGGGCCACTGCAGCTATCACATCTTTTCGAGGTGCTCAGCCTACGCCGTCCACCGCGATTTTGTTTTTCGCAATTCGACTCGCATTGGTCTCCAAAGGAAAGAGTTGGTATGGGTTTGTCTGAAATTTGGTGGAAAGCAAAGCAAAACATGATTTATCATCGTTTCCCTCTGAAAAGTGAAATCTGGGGTATCTCCCTACCCTATTTTTGGACAAACCAAGAATGGCATCCACCATCATTGCTGGCCTTTCACATCGGAGCCTCTTCTTCCTCAGGCAAAGCTTCCTCAGCAAAGCCTTCTTCGTAGGCTTCTTCACCCTCCATGCCCTCCTGAGCTTCCTGTCGTGGTCTCATCAATGCTCCATGGCATGATCAACCAAAAATGATGAAAACTCAATGCACAAAGGTTTCTCAAAAATTTGACCCTTGGTTGATTGTTGTTTTCCCCTATGAAATACAATATTTTGGTGTAAATTCCCATTTTGAGACAACCTTTCAAATTGAAGCACTGCCAAAACAAAGCACCTCTGGAGCTTCTTCAATGCTCTTGCAGCCACCGCCACCCTTCTCTCCCTTCTCGTTCATCTTCCCTGTAGGTCCAAAGGGTATACGGTATACGGTATATCAGTTTCAACTCGGGAAACAGACCAGCTAACAGGAAGCAAGCACACTGAAATTGAAAGTCAAAACCATGACCCAAAGGATGGGTTGAACATAGAATGCGCTCAAAAGGCCTGACACCACGGCATAGACTATCCCGGCTGAAACCAGGTTGAAGGCAATCAGAGCACCAACAACACCTAGCAAAGTAATGAAAGCTGTCTCTAGAGAAAAGTGTCGGGTGATGAATACATAGTAGAAAATGTGAATTTTCATACCACTCATCTCACCTCCGGTCTTTGCTGGTGTGTACACAAAACAGTCTGGGTTCTCGACTGACTGATGCAAGCCCGTCTGGAGGTGGTTTCCTCAGCTTTCATTCACAACATTTCGTCGCCCCTAGTTTTCCTTTCACAACTGGTCAGCAAGGAAATAATGAACCAAACCGAAGTTAGCTGGAAGATTGGATAAGCTCTGTTGCTGCCAGCAATGTTGGTTAGTGACACAGCATGACATTGAAAGGGCTACGGCTATGGAAGAGATCAGATTGATTGAGCCAAGCATCATGTCTTGCATGGGTCCTACTTCACCTGGTGGTCCTTTCTCACCCTCAATTCCTGCAAACAATGCTCAACTGCTCAACTGTTCAGCCAGCTCCATTCAGCGTTGCTGCCAGCAGCCAGCAGCCAGCAGCTGCCAGCTGCCAGAAGCTCCTGTGTCACCCTTGGGTCCACGGCTTCCTTCAGGACCTTTAGGTCCAGTTTCGCCCTTGTCTCCTTTGGGCCCTTTGGCTCCAGTAGGACCTTGACCTATGGCCACGTCTCCCCACCTGGCGATTTGAGCGATTTGGGCAACGTCCTCCGATTTGGACAACTGGTTGTGGCCATAGTTTTCCCTGCCTGAAGTCCCCAGATCCACTGGAGTTGCCTGGACTTGACGTTCAAACAGCAGTTCAGTTGGTCAAACAACTCCAATGGCTGCAACGTCAACACGGGCAGGCAGGGCTCATCATGCTATTTCGCCATTCTGTGCCAAGTTCTCGAAGTTCAGACAAAGGAACCTTCCAGCAAAAGAAAATGTTGCCCACAAAAGAAAACGTTGGCCAACTCCCGAATCTCATGCAGGTGTTGCTTCAAAGAAACCAAGAGGATCCACAATTGACTTCTCTCAAGGAGTTTAGTTTTGGCTCAAATCAAAGAGGCCCAGCTTGCCAAAGCCTTACCTCATCCAAGACGTCAACTGAATGCCTTCGTTTTTCCTGCAAGAACAGGTTCCGTTTATTTTTTTTCCTATAATCACATGTGGATCTGCTCGAAAAACCAAATGAAAGCGAACCCCCTTGCCTGGATCACATTATGGTTGCTCGAATGGTGCCACGCTGAAGAGCCTCTTGCATTTCTCCTTCAGTGCAATTAGCACTGAACAATGTGCGGAAAAATGAGTTTCAATCCCTCGCCGGTGCTGCCAATTCCTGAACCAACAGTCTGCAGCCCACCTTTCAATCACATCCAATTTTTTCCATGCAAAACATGGGCTCCTCATCATCTTTGATTCCTTGGGCAAAGGATATTTGTTTCATCTACACACTTACAATACATTGCATTACATTACGTTACATTATATACATGACATGACATGACATGGCATTGCATTGGATTGCATTGCATTAAATTGCATTAAACACGTACAGTATGTATATGCAAAAATCATATAACTATAGCTGATGTTGCCTTCAAACATCACGCCTCCACTGAGCCATCCGCAGATTCCCAATCGCGTGTTCTTCTGGTCTGGAAATGCGACCTCATGCTGAGCACGCAGGCAAGAACTCTGAGTTTTCACAAATTTCATCCTCAGCCAACGAAGAATCGTCAACTCTGCTGTCAAGGATCTTTGCGTGTTTCCTTGGATGTCCTTGATAGTTTCCGACTTCACCAGCATCGTCAATTGAAGCCCATGCCTATCAGTCAAAACGTTCTGGTTCTAGTGCCAACATATTTTAACTACGTATATTTTCACAAGCAAAAAAAAGTTCATCTCCAACATGTTCGCTTACCGTTGCACAACCTCAGAACATAAAATATAAGCACCAACCAAAAAAAACTTGAACACCACGCTGATTCGCAAACTGAAACTGACAACTTTGGTTCGATGTTTTTTTTCGTGGCCTCTTCACTGCTGAGTTCTAACGCAACGGCTCGGAACAGAATTGCGGCTGTCATCCACCCGATCACCGTCATCACCTTAGCACGATTTAGCCCGATGCATGGTTTTATGAAAGACTGGGAGAAAGGGAAAGGTTTGGTACTGAGCCCCAAACAAGCACAAATGGAGACCCGCAACTAGCGGGAAAGGATCTTGATGTGAAGAACTATCTTGGTCATGCCCCGGGGTTTGAGCCATATTTGCCATGGAACAATGAAGCATCGTTAGCTCACAAATACCGAACAGCAAATGCAGGACTTTATGATTACGGTCAGGGAATTACAGACATTAGGGGAAAAACATACTTTAGCACCGCATTGGTTCAACGCCATGTATATTGTTTCAAACAAGCAACCTGAAGAACAAAAATTTTCTGGCAAAACATGTTGGACCAGGTTCTTATCAAACGTTTTTTGAAAACACTTTTGTGGGAGACTCCTGTAAGCCAATTTCTGAGACACTGTGGCAACACATTCTTGTGGAGCAATCCTGTAAGGCGCTCTTTGTGACAATTTTTTGCAAACATTTTTGCAGGACAATCCTGTGGGATACTTACGAATGTAAGACACTTTTGCAAGACTGTATTGTGCAAACATTGCAAATTGCGAAACTTCAAGGTGCGGTACGGAACCTTTTGCTTGATCCATAGGGCCTCACAAATTCCATGCGTTTTGCATGACAACTGAATGGACACATGTGAAAATGCTCAGCTGAGAATTGCAGTGTGCTTCATCCTTGCACAGGGGCCACGCATGGCTATGAGTAGGGTGCACAAACTTTCGGACTCCTCCTTGCAATTGATGAGCAAGGCTAGCAATTGCACCCTTTTTGCACGGCGTCTGCGCTTCAAGACTCCGACTCCACCGCAAATCTTTGAAATTTCCTTTGGACCCTGGCGGGATTTGGATAACGGGGAGTTCCCCGGCATGAAAAGTTACTTTGCTTAGCACACATGGCATTTGGATATCTGGAAGTTGCCATCATTCCCCGGCATGCAAATTCACGTGCACTTCAAACTTTCGTGGTTTCATCTTGGCAAATAGGCCATTTCTCTGAGCTGGTTGGCATATTGTTGGTACCTTGTTGCAAGGTTTGGATCTGATTCACGGTGGCGGTCAATCAATGGCTGCAAATGGTCTGCTAATCCCAGAAGCAAATCTCTCTTCATCTCCTGGGGCACCGGCTGGTGCGCATTCACCAAGTTCAAAACACGCATCACGCCATTCTGAAAAGCCATGAAGAACCACTGCATCATTCATTCCATTGCTCACGGCTGAGGCAGTCATTGAGTTCATGTCTGAAAGTTGTTGTAATCTGCCTCAGGTCGGAGACTTCAGGTGCAAAGACTGTCTCCTCATCAATTTTTGGTTTTTTTTCTTTTTTTTCTTCTTTTTATTTTTTTCTTTTTTCTGAAAAACAGGCAACGTGCTCACACCTCAGATTTTACTCGTCGCTTTTGAGCCACTTGTTGGGCCACGGGCAAGCACGGATTTGTGCGTGTCATCCTTGCACCAAGAGACAGGACATGCTAATCTTCTCTGTATCGTTTCAACTGCCTACAACCTATCACATGGGTGTGAGTGCCATGACTGAAGTTTGACACCCCACCTT
>Ga0126342_10013464_pt1 | contig 14489 bp, 19 predicted proteins | sample Cyp1metagenome_FD_92528 | JGI IMG/M metagenome (GOLD analysis project Ga0126342, IMG submission 92528) | Coral microbial communities from Lord Howe Island, Old Settlement Bay, Australia - Cyphastrea 1 metagenome | ecosystem: Host-associated > Invertebrates > Cnidaria > Coral ... | reverse complement strand
TTAGTAGTCCTACTCCTTCGATCGAAAGTGTTCATTTGGTGCTTGCAATGGCAGCGACACGGAAGATGCTTTTGCGTGCATTGGACGTGAGCCATGCCTTCATGCATAGCCCATTGGGAACTGTCGTTTTTGTTTGCAATGCTTTGTTCCTCTGCCTTCTGCTGTCTTTTCATGTGTGCAAATCCCAGACAAACCTTGTTAATGTCTGCGTGCAGCTCATTTCATTGAGGAATGAGCACTTTTTTTGTGACACCTTCGATGTGCTGTGTTTTCATATGACAAACTCACAGGCATCTTTGAACACATCTCTGTGCTGCGCATTCTATTGGAGAAAGCCATTCCATGACCACACTCTCGACCTGCTGTGTTTTCAATGTACAAACCCCAATCAAACCTCAATTCTAGGCAGCGGAGGAAACCTACAGTTGCCGCGCGCAAAAACAGAAAAAAAAAAGAACTTTCCTTTAAAATCCTGTCGCACCTGCTGGCATAGTCCGGCCCCATAGATTTGAGATTTGAACAAGGCTTGCTTGAGCTTTGTACATTTGAAAAACCAGCATGCCAGAGCTTTGCCACTTGAAGTGTTTCTGCAATTGTGAACTGTCTGATTGGACGCGTATTCCGAGTTTGTTCGAGGTTTGTACATATGAAAACACAGCATGCTAGAGTACTGGCAGCCAACCTGCTTTTCTTGAATCTTTTCCCGGCGGGTTGATGCTTGCTTATGTTGCCGGAAGCGTTGGCACAGACCTCAATGTTTGAGAGAGAATGGCATGTCCATGTGTCTCACAGGCAGTTTGCCATTCAGCAACTACTGCGTCAAATTCAAATCATTGACAGCTTGTCGCCAAATTTCGTAAAGCCCATGATGCCACGCCACAGCAGGACACTTTCAAGACACCAGGACAAGCTTCTCCAAACCTCAGCAACTTTGGAGACACTTGGAAGTACCTCTGCAGTACTGTCGGACTCATTGGAGAAGGAATTACGACCAGATTCGGGATTTGTGTCGCTGCACACCTGAGGCTAGGTTCTCTGAGGGTAAAAACTTCTTTTTAAAGTGCATGCATTTCTGCTTTAAAATGCATGCGTTTTTCAAGCGCACCAAGACATGCAGAAGAAATGCAAAAAAATACCAAGGATCTATTTATTTTCCCAGAAAATACAAAAACAAACAGCATAAGCAAGAAAAAAACTGCACAAGCAAATGAATTTAACGGAAGCAAGGTCTTGATGCAGGAATATTATCCCCGCGAGAGGCCACAAGCAATATGGGGGAAGTAGGAGAATAAAGCATTTTAATGATGATGATGATGTTGATGATAATGGTGATGTTGCTGAGGATGGTGAAGATAAATATGTTTTGCGGAAGACAAGACAAGACAGGCGGAACAAAGCGACACAGGACCACGACTTCTGACTGCGTGTGCGTTCACTGTCACCCCCCGATACAGCAACAGCTGCGGACATCTGCGGACAACTTGTTTTAACTGCGGACAGCGGGGCGCGGTCAGTGATGACGGTGCCAGGACAGCCATCGACAGGATGAAAAGGTGGATGATGATGATGACGATGATGATGATGATGATGAGAATGATAATGCGGAAGATGAAGTGGATGTGAAAACGTGGAGGATGATGATGTAGAGAAGGGGGAGGGGGATGTTGAGGGCGAGTGATGATGATGATGATGATGATGATGGTGATGATGATGATGATGAATGTCGCGGCCCAGATTTGGCTCAGAACGCGGACACACACACACATTTTGTGCGAGCCCGCGCAGTGGAAATGCATGTCCACATGTCACAAGAGTCATCAGAAGAGCCACTTCATGGGGAAAATTAAAGGAAAAATGCCACGGCCCAGAAGGCGACACACACACACACACTTTGGGGGCAAGCCTGCACAGTCGAAATTCATGTCTACATGTCACAGGCGACATCAGAAGAGCCACTTTATACGGAAATTTACAGGAAAAATGCCGGGGCCCACAGATTGGGCCCAGAACGCGGACACACACTTTGTGCGAGCGTGCGCAGGCGAAATGCATGTCAAGATTTCACAAGAGCCACTTTAGACGGAAATTTACAGGTAAAATGCCACAGACCAAATTGAGCCCAGAACGCGGACGAACACTTTGTGCGAGCCTGCGCAATCGAAATGCATGTCTGCATGTCACAAGAGTCATCAGAAGAGGGACTGAAATTTACAGGAAAAATGCCGCGGCCCAGATTGGGAGCAGAACGCGGAAAGACACTTGTGCGAGCCTCCGCAGTCGAAATGCATATCCACATGTCACAAGAGACATCAGAAGAGCCACTTCATATGGAAAATTACAGGAAAAATGCCGGGGCCCACAGATTGGGCACAGAACGTGGACACACGCTTTGTGCGAGCCTGCGCAGTCGAAACGCATGTCAAGATTTCACAAGAGCCATTTTATAGAGTTATAGAGGAATTTGCAGGTAAATTGCCGCAGGCCAGAGTGAACACCTTGATCAAGCACCGGCCTTTACAGCTACCGTAAGAACCCCTTAGTGTGGACACACTGTTTGAGGAACTTTGTACATGTAGCCGGTGCTTGGTCAGACATGAGAAAAACAAGTTCTGCTGTGTGTACTTTTGATCATGAAAAGGGCGTTTCTTCATATGCTGCAGGCTACAAATGTGTTTGCTTGTTCAGTGCCACGTTCGAAACAAGTTTGTGCAGGTATACCCTATCCTGTGAGTTGGTTGACGCGTGAGATCATTGCTCCAAAGACACTGTGAGCCAAAGCAACATATCGCGTAGGCGTAGATGACTCTGGCAACAGGAGAAGAGAAGACGTGACAAGAGAAGACAAGAAGTAGAACGCAGAAAAACACTTTGTGCGAGCCTGCGCGCGTCCCAGAATGAACCCAGAACGCGGACAACCCAGAACGCAGACATACATGTTGTGCGAGCCTGCGCGGTCGCAACGCATGTCAATATTTCACAAAAGCCACTTGAAAATGCCACGCCCCAGAAAAAATCCAGAACGCAGACGAACACTTTGTGCGAGCCTACGCAGTCGAAACGCATGTCAAAATGACACAACAGTCACTTTTGATGGAAATTTACAGGTAAAATGCCACAGACCAAACACGCGCCGCAGACTTGGTGCGAGCCTGCGCAGTCGAAATGCATGTCAAGATTTCACAAGAGCCACTTCATATGGAAATTTAATGGCAAAATGCCGCAAACCAAATTGAACCCAGAACGCAGACGAACACTTTGTGCGAGCCTGGGCAGTCGAAACGCATGTCAAGATTTCACACGAGCCACTTCACACAGGAATTTGCAGGTAAATTGCCGCAGGCCAGAGTGAGCACCTTGATCAAGCAGCTACCGTAAGAACCCTCAGTGTGGACACACTGTTTGAGGAACTTTGTACATGTAGCTGGTGCTTGGTCAGACATGAGAAAAACAAGTTCTGCTGTATGTACTTTGGATCATGGAAAGGGCGTTTCTTCCAATGCTGCAAGCTACAAATGTCTTTGCTTGTTCAGAACCTCGTTCCAAACAAGTTTGTGCAAATTGGTTCATGAAGACACTGTGAGCCAAAGCAACATATCGCGTAGATGGCTCTGGCAACAGGAGAAGACTTGAGAAGAGAAGACAAGAAGTAGAACGCAGAGAAATACTTTGTGCGAGCCTGCGCGCGTCCCAGAATGAACCCAGAACGCGGACAACCCAGAACGCAGACATACATTTCGTGCGAGCCTGCGCAGTCGCAACGCATGTCAACATTTCACAAAAGCCACTTGATATGGAAATTTTCAGGAAAATGCCACGCCCCAGAAAGAGTCCAGAACGCAGACGAACACTTTGTGCGAGCCTACGCATTCGAAACGCATGTCAAAATTTCACAAGAGCCACTTTAGATGGAAATTTAGAAGCAAAATGCCGCGGCCCAGAGTGACCAAGAACCCTGATCAAGCACCGGCCTTTACAGATACCATAAGAACCCCCAGTGTGGACACACTGTCTTGGGAACAAAGTCTTACAAGTATGTTATTTCACCCCACAAGTATATTTTGACTGTCACAAGCATCTTTGAAACATCACTAGTATCTTCACATGTCCCAAGTAGGTTTAACATTTCACAAGTATCCTGAAGTCTGACATGTAAAATTTTGGTTCCTAGCGTGAAAAAATTGACAGTTTTGTTTTGTTGAAAAACTAGAAACGAAAAAATGTTTTTTCTTTTTAAATTAATGTACTTGGTTTGTATTTTTTTTACTAGGCTAGTAAATTAACTCACTTGGTTAGCTATTTTTCTAGGCTAGTAAATTGCAAAATTTACTGTATTGGTCCCTAGTAAATTTTCCTAGTAAATTTGAAAAGTTTACGTGTTTTAACCGCCAACTAAAAACACTAGATTCCGAAATTCAGGGGCAGTTTGTCAAGCAAACCTCGATGGTGAATTTCCTGACCGAGTTCCTAGATTGCAAACATGGCATATCCTGGAAGACCGTGTAGATTGAAAGAGAACGCGAATTTGCAGGAAACATTGCCTCGCCGGGCACATCGCGTCATTTCAGTTACCGGCCCCAGTCAAAGGCCACAGAAAACACTGAGTTGTTGCTTCGATGACCTTTGGCTGTTGGGTTTACTTCCAGCCATCTTGGCCGTATCTTGGATCATTCAGCGCTTGAGCTAAACAGGCCATGTGCAAAAGGGTTTTTAGATGAAGGCCTAAGGGTTCATTTTCGTGGTTTGGACCCGTCTAGATTTTGCACAACTTGTATTGATGTGTTTGGAGTCACTCATTATGTGTTGTATGATTTTTGGGCAAACATTTTTTTTTCATTTTTGTTTCCTCATGTTTTCATGTTGGATTTCACAAAAAACATTGCAATTTTTGATGACAATCGCGTGGAACTTTTGGTTTGGGTTTTCTGATAGTTAGTTTTCCAGTGGCAAACCTTGGCCGGCGATCGTGTTCAAATCATCACCACGATGTCACATAAACCCATCGATTTAGACGGACAAACAAATCCATTGTATTTGGCAAAATCGCGTCGAAATGGCACCTTGTTTGTGTTTTTTCCAAAGTGATGTTAGTCGTTGTATGCTGTCATTTTTTCAACAAATTGATGGTTCCATCTGTGCTGTTTGGCCCCAAATGGATTTTTGTACAGTAGATTGATTGATCCACGCAGCCAATCTGGGTGGAAAGGTGGGTATTTTGATTCTTTGACATATGTTGCAGTGTTGCCACAGTGTTCATTGTGATAGACACTTCACTTCCATATGGCAGAGACACCCGGCTTTGCTGCAAAAGGTGAAAACCACGGGAACAACAGGACCGCAGTCGAGCGATGACTCGGTTGGCGTGGCATCATGTGTGATCCTTGGTTTGGGTCTCGCACAAAAACACATTTATTGCATCGTAGTATATAATGTAAGTGCATAATGTCATGTGGAAATCATTGTTTTTGCGTTCTTTGGGATAAGTGAGCACTACAGGTGGGTTTGTTATTTTGTTTGGATTGACAGGTTTTTGCGACCCTGCTTTTCGCGGGGTCTGCCTACATGATGGAAGATGCGACCACAGCCTGCTTGATGTGGCAGGCAATTTTTTGGATGATTGTATGTTTGGACATTGTTGCAGCAAACAAATTGTCCTTAAACGACGTTGTGCAGGGAGATGGATGCGAAAGCATTACAGATGAAACATTGTGCGTTTGACCCTGAGTGATTTCTCGATACACATGAACGTCAATGGATTCAAGGCGTTGGTGATTTTATGATTGCATATGTTTGTTATTGTATTGAACAGTTTTGTGGTGCTTATTCCAAGGTTCACAGTCGTGATGGTATGGCGCATGATTTTTTTGGCAGCGTCCGATTAGGCGCTCGTCTGTTTATTTTCAATGAAACCGTGAAACATCGAGGATGCTTTGATCGAACAAATCTTGATATTGTCGGTATTTTCAGACATGAACTTTCAACATATGTTTGATTCCAGATCTTGTCAGGAAAAGCCTGCGGTTGGCATAAACGTGGCATTTGTGAGTATGTGGCTCAAATTGAGCACATGTTTGTGTTGAAATGCAGTGCACTGGCAGTGCACGGTGCACATTTGAGGCGAGTTGATGAATGGATGCGGAAACGGGAGGATCCAGGTCGGAACTCGCAATTCGACACAGCTGACACAGCTGTAGCACAGTGGTTTTTGCGTTCCTGATAAACCTGGGATGTTCATGGATGTTCTGGATGTTGCCCCAATTGTAGAATCCGCAAATGTTTTGAGGTGACTACAAAGTTGCCACTTGCAAGGCTGGTGTGATCCTGTCTTGCCAACACTTCAAATGATTGTATGTTTCCATTCACAAGAAAGGACTTTATTCGCAGTTCGCCTTGCCTTCTTTTCTGAGGATGGAGAGACGATTAACACCACCATTGCAGCAGTGCAGCCCCCCGCGTCCACTGAAACGCACTCAACTCCAGGAGCCCGAGTCAGGCTCTCAGATGCTCTCAGCTCTCAGACAAAATGGTTGTGCGATGCATGTGGTGATACAGTGGGGATATATCGTATAGACATGTCTTCCCGGACAAAAAAAGGCAAAAAATACAGTAACCTGTGTATATACATTATATGTAAATATGCGAATCGGAAACCACAGCACTCATCCATAGCATTTCGCCATTTTCCACATGGAATTGTCATGTGAATCTATCCTCTATACTTGAGGCCCTGCGGCTCAAAAGGATTGCCCGTTTTGCTTCGCATGGTAGCGGGGCCCATTCCTTGAAGGGATGTGAGTCTCCAGCTGCCTTTGGACATTTTTCTGCCTGAGAGGTGACAAGTTCTGGCTGGGAAGGAACCGTGGATTGATAGAAACTGAAGTTTGTCTGCCGTGGCGTACATTTCTGGATAACATTTGCAGCTTGTTTCAGGTGCATTTATAGACTCGTTGGGCTTTGGTACTGACTGGGGACAGCAATATTGAACCTTTGGCGCAATTTTCCAGAAGTGGCTTAGTCTTTGCAGAATTTTCTGGTGAGAGATGGAACCAACGGTGATTCAAACAGCGCTACTCGAAGTAGCAGACGCTACAAAAGCAGCAGCCCAGGCTGCACAAGCGGCTCAGGCAAGTGTGACTAGCAGTAGTGGTGCCTCTGGATCCAAAGGTTCAGTTGTGGATTTGGCCCAAACTTCTGAATAAACCCAGTATCTTCGAAAACAAGAATGCCGAGGAGGACATCAAGTCTTTTCGAGACTGGCATTGGCAGTTATGCCAGTATGTGACAGCAGTGGATGAGGGTTTTGCAGGAGAGTTGCAACAACTGAATGATGATCCAAGCAAGAAATTAAGTATGGAAACGGCTTCAGCTGAGACCCGACACAGATCTACAAAGCTTTATATACAGTTTGCTGGCTTCTCTTGTGAAGAATCGTGCGTTGAGCATAGTGCGTGGAACGGCCAACTCAGATGCCTATGAGGCCTTGAGGCAGTTGATCCTTTATCTACGTCCTAATACTCAAACTTGTGGCCTTGCTTTGTTGCCAGCAATCACATCATATCCTTCTTTCAACATGTCAAAACCACTGGTGGATCAGCTGATTCGACTTGAGGAGATGTTTGACGAGGTGATAAAAGCTGGCACACCAGTGCAGGAAGAGCTGAAGGTTGCAATTTCTCTTGAAGGCAGTGGGTGGACCTTTGAAAACGCAGTTGAATCTCATGCTTGATGGGTCAGCAAGGTACATCAATGACAAGGAGCAAACCCAACGCTGGGGTCGCTCTGAGCAGACGTGGTCTGGCCTGGTGCTTCCTTCAGATGATGTTCACCCCGATGAATCAACTCCAATGGAGGTGGACAGAATTGGTGAAAAGGGATAGACGAAAGGCAAAGGTGAGAAAGGTAAACACAAAGGAGATTCGAAGGGACCATATGCTGGAGTGAAAGGCAAAGGTAAGACAAAGTCCAAGGGCAAAGATGGTGGAAAGTCATCTGCAAAGGGTGGCAAAGGCTTCAAAAGGCAAGTCGTATGAGCCAAAGGCAAAGGAAAGTCAGACAAGTCTGGCAAACAGTGCCATCGCTGCGGTGGATATGGACATTTTTCAAAGGATTGCTGGGCAAAAGTTCGACATGTTCAAGGTGGAGAGCAAGCTCAAGGATCTCCATCGTCAACTGGTGGTGGTTCAACTGCATTCACCAGTGTTTCCAAGCAGCAACCAGCTTCAAGTTCAACAAGTTCACAGCTGCAGCAGCGCACTCAGTATCGTGTTTCACAGGTTTCATGCCATTTTGGCACAGTGACAGAAGATGTAGGTGCAGAGCCATTAGGCATTAGTGTTTGATTCGCGCCATTTCTCCTTCCAGTTCAGCGTCCCTTCATGCCGTGCAGCAGTTTTTCATTGGTGAAATCAATGATGTTCATGCGTGTTCTGGGAATGTGAGAGTGGTTGTAGAAGAAGTTGAAGATGGAGGTGAAGGTGATCTTCAAAGTATTTTGCTTGCTAGTGGTGCAGATGCAGCGGTTTTTCCTGAGCGTTTTGCAACAGCAGGCATGGAATCAGGTCATCCAAACCTTCAACTCCGTTATGCCCAGGGACACCAAATTCCAGTCCTTTGCATGCGTGACTTGAAAATTCATTTGAGTGATGAGCTTGGGCGCAAGATTGTTCTTCAAGAGCATGTGGCAATCAGCGCGCACGTTCAACAGCCCATAAAATAAGCTCATGGAAAGTGGATGGGTAGTTGATGCATGTGAGCAGTCATTGGTACACAACACAGGTGTCAAGGTGCCAATTGAACTTCAAAACCGTTCAATGGTTGTCAAGGGTTTTGTTCGAGCAATTTGCCGCAGGTGAGTCTTCAAGTCAGGCTTCAATGGTGCGTGCAGTGCGTGCAACAGTGCGTCCAGAAGTTCTCCAAGGTCGGATTGGTTGGAACTTGGATGATGCAGGCATTGGCATTGGAAGACGCATTTCAGAGACTTACCAAGATCCAACACTTGCTTTTCCTGGCATGCAGGGTATCACGGATAGACCCACACTGGTGAAAGGTGATGACAATCTATGGTACGTTCTTGAGCTTTGTGAACCCCTCCGCAGTCTCATAGACATGAGTGTAGATTTTTTTGGGTATGATGGACCGCGTGAGGTCTTGACTTTCATCACAGAAGGTGAAAAGCCACCAGCGTTGCTGGGTTTTACATTGGCTGACGATGATGCTGACAATGTGCCCACGATGCGCCAATTGCTGAAGTATGTTGTCTCCACAAGGTTGTCTTTTGGATTACCTACAGCATACTCTCATGGAAACTCTTTGGAGAACACCACCGGTCGTTTGCGGCTGCTTCCACATTGATGATTTCCTTGAAGTTGAAAGTAGGTCTGGACTTTTCAAGCAATCACCCACTTTGGACATGGGCCCACTGACAGACATGCAGCATGGTTGATGAACCATTAAGGAGTTTCAAGAAATTTTACCCCATCTGAGCTTGTCCACAAGAAGGCCTACACAGGGGCCATTGCGCAGTTTGGTGAACCGGTTTTTGTCGTTTGTCGAAGTGGAGCAAAAGGCACTGCAAAACGGAGAAGGATGCTGTTTTTTTGGGAAAGGTTGAAGGACAAGATTCTTTTCTTTTGTGCAACGGCAACCACCTCGTTTTGACAAGAAGCATTCGCGGAATTTCATGTGACTGGGCAGAGTTGTACCAACACAGGTGAGACGTGAACCATTGTCAGTGACTTTTCAACTTCCTCAAGGTGAGATTGAGCCCAGTTCTTTTCATGATGCTAATGCAGAAGCTTCAGAAGCTGTTAGAGAGAAAACCCGAGAAGAGTTGCGTGAGGAGTCAGAGCGTGTTGACATGGGAGCAGAGGATGCCAGGCAAGACTTGCCTCAGCTGTAGGATGATGCACCTCCAGAGCTCAGTTTTGGTGGAGATGTTTTGGAGGACAAGGACGAGGTCATTGAGGCTGGAGATGAGATTCAGGTTCATGCTAGCGCAGGAGGAGTAGCTGGCACTAGTGGTCAAGAAGCTCCCACAACTCCAATCTTTTCTGACATTGTTGGTTCTCCTGATGCTGCGCATGTTTCTTAAACTCCAAGAGGTTCTCCCACAACACGTGCTCATGGGTCTGATGAGATGGATGATGACCATCAGTCCAAGCGTACAAGGGTTGAAGATAGCAAAAGAGCAAGACTTCAGCGTATCATGGAAGAGCATGCAGCTCATGTGAATGCAGTTCAGTTTGGTGGTGAAGAATATCACACGATGGATGACTACACCACTGATTTGGATGTTGAGAATCAAACTGAGAGTTTGGATCTTTGGGCAGATAAGGACACGTTGCAGTTCAAGGATGTTCCTGAGGACTTGTGGAGTGATTTCAACATGGAACGCCAACCCGAAGAACCACCTGAGGGGGTTAGACGTTCTGGCCAATGAGGTTGAGATTTCACGTTTGCTTGCGATGGAGGGCATTTCTCACAACTGGTGCAAGATTCATTGACAACGAAGTTTGTTCATGATTGGCGTGCAAAGGACACTACTATGCCCAATGGTGATGTTGTGAAGAGATGGTTGAGGCAAAGTCGTCTTGTTGCTCGAGAGTATGCCTTCATGGAGCGCAGGGATGACTGTTTCAGCCCAGCAACATCAACACATGTGATGAACTTGCTTCCAATGCTGTACTTGCAACGTTGTGCAGAAAGGCGAGGTTGTGAAGCTCAAACTTCAGAGCATGTGCTTGCCACAGCGGATATCAAAGATGCATTTCTTTGCGTGCCTCAGGAGAAACCTTTTTCAGTGCAACTTGGAGGTCGAAGGTACATCATCGCGAAGAACTTGCCAGGGCAGAGGTTAGGTGCTAAGGCGTGGTACTGGCACTTTCGAACTTTTCTGTCTTCCACATTTGCATATGAGTGGTGCGTTGAGCAGCCTTGCTTATGCAGAAACAAAGACTCAATCGGAAAATTTTGGGATGAGCAGTTTGTTCCCAAATCCAAGGAACAGTTTGCAATCAGCTCAGCAGTTCTTGGAGACAGTGGCAACTCTTTCCTTTCTCAAGCGTAAGCTGGTGAAGTTGGAACAGGGCATTGGACTTGTGCCTGGAACAAATGTTCCCAAACGTGTTGAGAACTTTGAGAATTTGAGAACCATTTTGGCCATGTGCGTGTTCAGAAGGTGTCGTACGACAGCTCAATCCAGTTGCCAGATGTTTCAGCACATCTTCATTGGTATGATGCCTGGCCTATGCTTATCAATCTGCAGTTGGTGGTCTTCTTTACCTTTCACGGGACAGACCCGACCCTTTGTTCTGTGTCAAGGAGCATTCGTCAAAGATGGCTCAGCCCACTATAACTGCATTACAGAGATTGAAGAAAGTCATTGGCTACACCAAAGGGACACCAGAGTTCTGCGTGGTGCTGGAAGAGCCTACTGGAGGCCAAGGTAAGTGGAAAACATCAAATTATGCATTCTGGATTTTGGAAAGTGCAAGTGACTCAGATTGGAGCTCAAACAAGGAGCATCGTCGATCAACAAGTTCTGGAGTCCATCTTATCAATGGACAGTGTATGTATGGCAGTGCACGGACACAAAGAACAGTGAGTCTTTCATCGTGCGAGAGTGAACTTCATGCGATGATCAGCTGCCTATGTGATGGAATTTACATTCGACGTTGTCTTGCTTTCCTGTCCAGCTCTGAAGTTCAACATTTCCTGATGACACACTCGTCATCGGCGCGTCAGCTGGCTTCAAAGCAGGGAGTTGGCAAGGTACGCCATCTCAGTGGGAAACTTTGGTGGATTCAGCAGCATGTTTTGAGTGTGAAGTAACTCTACAACAGCTGCCAACCATTTGGAACATAGCCGACTTGGGCGCCAAAGCTTTGAATCAGCGAAGAGTGAAAGTACTTTTGCATGAGCTCAATGTTTGTGATGGACCTGAATTTTTCCCAGTAGGACAAACTGAACACCAAGAACAAACCGAGAAACATGGCTCGAAAAGACAGATGATGCAGCTAGCGAAGGATCTCATGCGTGTGTTTGCAATGATGGGCCTTGGGTCAGCTGGTGCGGAAGGACGTGTGAGTTTTTCTGAGATGGATGAACAAGATTTATCATCTGGTTCCCAAGGGCAATGCAGCGCAGAGACATCAATGAATGACAGCGGATTCGCCAACTACGTTTTCATTTTTCTGCTGGTGACAACATGGTTTGTTTGTTTTCGGACTTGCTGCATGGTGGTTTTTCAGAAGGTGGAAGCGTGAACTTCAGAAAGACAGCGCTATGACTTAGCCTTGCAGTGGCTGAGTTGGACACAGAGACCATCAAGGTAGACTCACCCATGTCGAATTTGGACTTGGAGAAACGGAGAAACTGCAAGGGATTTAGAATTTCTGCAGCACTTTGCGAGCTCAATTCACTATGGCTTGGTGGAGATAGGTGGATTCAGAAGATACATTGAGTTGAGTGCAGCACAGAACAGACACATGTACACCATCAAAAGAGGAAACATGATCTCTTTGAACGTGATAGGTGGTGATCGGTACATGCGCCTAGTTGCGCAGCACTCAACAGGAATTCATGGAAGAACAGACACCACGGATGTTGAAGTTCCCGATGATGGCGAAGGGAAAGAATCAGAAACGGAGATAGACACCGAGGTGATAGACACTCAGGTGAGTATCCCTGGAGTCAATACTAGGGAGCACATTGTGACCCGGCTCAGGGAATTCATCAATGAGCCTCTTGCAGCAGAAGAGTTCTGAGATGCTGCAGCTGTCCAACAGCTGGTGCTCATGGTCTTGGACCGCGGCATTCCAGGACAGCCCTTAGATGATTTGGAATTTCACAACTTGCTGCAGGACGTGGTGACGGGACTTGATATGCACTTTCGAAGAGCGAACCAACATTCTTGATCCCGCATGGCTGTAGTTTTCAGTCGATACGTGGCAGAATTTGAAACTCAGATGCGAATCAGATGACAGAAAACCTTTGACAAACGCATGGAAGACTGGGCGCCAAATGTGTGGAAAGCATTTGGAGAAGAATTTCAGCGTGAAACGCGAACTTCGATGGACCTACAACTAACTGTGCTGTGGGTTGGTCAGAGAGGAAAATAAATGGCCAAACTGAAACTTTGGCATTTTAGGAGGAGTGTGAATCAGAAACCGCAGCACTCATCCATAGCATTTCACCATTTTCCACATGGAATTGTCATGTGAATTTATCCTCTATACTTGATGCCCTGCGGCTCAATAGGATTGCCCGTTTTGCTTCGCAGTATAAGATGTATATATGTACATCTTGGCACAACATGTAATTAATATGTACATATATGGATATCTACATCATAAAACAAAACCACAATCTCTGTATAGGACATGGGCAGGAGATAGAGCAACCAACACATATATATTTGGGTAATCCTAGACAGGAACAAAAAAGTGACGTTTGAAACTGAGGCTCACATGCCGTGGGGCGCAGTAAAACTGCAGCCAATGGATGGTGGTAGCAATCGTGCTTGCCGTGGAGTCACCCAAGGGCAGACAGGGTTGACTTCTCAGCATCCCTAGCATCATCAGCAATGGGTGTGATTTGCGATGAGAACCAAATGAGAACCTGATACCGGGTTCCCGGTATCAACAAATGAGTAACCAGTGGACACTTGTGACACTTCACCTGAGACAAGGTTTGTGTCCCGCCAGTACAACTTGTGGAGCGCTGCTTGTGGTTTCAGTATGTTAAAACAAAGATGCAATGCTTCTGGAACTTGTGGATTGCGAATAAACAGAATTGCAGAATGCAAATCTGTGCTGCGTTGAAGGACTGCTCAAACTCTTGACGACTGCAAGGTGCATACATTTCAGTTTCCGCCTTGCAACCTCTTCCCAGATGAAACACAAACAGATGCAACCTCCACTACACGAAATTGTTTCTTCAACCACTACTTCTGCTCAGCCTTGTGCATGTGTAGGGTGTGATTCAGCGCCTTGTGGTTCACGATTCGATTTATGATTGGTTTGTATTCAATTTGCATTTCGGACCTGTGACAGGCCTTATGTACTGGTCCTTGCACCGGTATTGAGTTCCAAGCTTCCAAAAAGTACTGCGAGGCTACGAATGCGGGGCACGGCCTGTATGGACAAATTGTAAGGCGTTCACTGCTTTCCTTGGACTTTCTTTGGACTCCCTGTGACAGACCTGGTTTGGCGACATCCTTTTCTCCACCAAGAGCGATGGTTTTGAGTGCACCAGAGCTGCAGAATTCTGTCGCATTAGCGTGAACTACAGCAGCACCATTTTCAACATACAGATGCTTTTAATACTCATCAAGTCTTTCAAACACATGTGGACATACACGAAGACTCATGTACATCGGCCAGACAGCCAGATAGCCAGACAGCATAAATAACATCCATCCTTACATGCACCGATCATGGAGAACTTGACCCGTGGATAGATAGAGACGGATGGATGGATGGATGGATGGATGG
>Ga0126342_10013463_pt1 | contig 14491 bp, 14 predicted proteins | sample Cyp1metagenome_FD_92528 | JGI IMG/M metagenome (GOLD analysis project Ga0126342, IMG submission 92528) | Coral microbial communities from Lord Howe Island, Old Settlement Bay, Australia - Cyphastrea 1 metagenome | ecosystem: Host-associated > Invertebrates > Cnidaria > Coral ... | reverse complement strand
TGAAACAAATGATTGGGATAGTTAGTTGGGCAAAAGTCCCGTGACAAAAGCTTCAGACAAAAGTGCTGTCAACTAGCTGTTTTGAAATGTCATGGTGGGGATCACTCGAAGTAAAGTAATTGTATTGTAGCCGTTTTATCATGTTTTATCTAAAACACTGGTGTCTTCGATCTTGGATCTTGGCGTCTTCGCTCTCGAGCTTCTCAGAATCGGATCTCGGGCGCCAGGTCCTGCCCAAAATGCCGAGCGATGCCTCGCCATCCGCCGCTCGACTTTTGGCAGAAGCTATCGAGGCCCTGGTATTCTCAACATTTCTCAACATTTCTCAACCTGTTCAGTACAGTCGTGTTCATGTCAAATAGGTGTTGTCAGGATCTCTCAGGTGGGTTGCAGGTTGAGTGGCTCAGTTGTTGTTTCATCATGCAGCGCAGTGAAAATGTCTGAAGCGTCAACGGGAAGGACCTCAACGGTGCCCCAGTTCCAAAGCGAGATCACTTTTTGCAACGCTTTGTAAAAGCTGAGAAGCTCTTGAGGCCCTGCAAACATACAGAAACAAGGTAAACAAACGCGCTGCACAATGGGCTTCGGAGACTGATTTGTTGCACCGCAAGCAAACTCAAAATCAGACATTGATGCAGATGGACTATATATCATACAAACTATTAAATAATAATAGTTTAAGATTAAATTATGATATCATTTAATCTTAATCATACTCAATACAGCACTGGGAGGGCTTTTGCAGAAGCCAGTTGGAGCCAGGTTCGTAGATTCTGGTGGAAAGTTCTCCAAAGCTGAGAGCCTCTTGGCTAGCCTGAATTGAGTCTTGGAAAGGATCCATGAAGATAACTGGCGTCAAGTATTGTTGAGACCACTACCTATATTTGTAATAATCATTATGATGCACTTCTTGGTGTTCAGATGTAGTTCAGGCACTTATACAATCATGATGATCATGAGAGTGGTGGTGATGACTATGATGGTCATTCTTGTTTTCATTACCATTGTTTTCATTCTTCCTATCACAATCATTTTTGCCGGTGTGATACTTACAATGATCACCTTTGACGATCACTACATGTCATGCTGATGTGGATAGCTGCATCTTGACTTCTGATTCCCCATGATGCAGCGACTGAGGCTATCTGGACATTCCAGACCCAGTGTGGTTTTTGTACGAAGTCATTGGTGCTGAGAGGTATCCTAAGAAGGGGATGAGGATACCGGAATGGTGCATGTCAAGATCGGTGGTAGAGAATGTCTTCCAGGAAAACTACAAGCGGATCAATGTCACTTGGAGATTTGCAGTAAGAAACGGTCCCTCAATTTGCAGTAAAGTTCTTCTGACATGTCTCAAAACTGCCTTGATTGTTGGGGGCAGTCTTCCAGGAGACATTTGACAATTTTGATAAATTGGCAGGAGTTTAAGAGCTTGCCTTAGGGCCCTTAGTTTTGTCTTCACTGACAAGTTAATTTCTTGATTAGGGAATTGAGTTTGCTTCTTGCCTTCATACTCTCTCTCTATCTCTCTCCCTCGCTCTCTCATCGAACCGGGGCCGACAGGGTTGGAATCTCCTGCAGATGTGCTTTAGATCAAAGCTACTTGGCAGCCAAAATTCAGTTCCCACTGTTAACATGACATCCTTGCTGTTCCACTGACAATCTATTCGTTACAGCGACTATGCAGGTAGTTCCGAAGAATCAATACCTTCTGCATTGCCTTGCTCAAGTGTTCTAAGAACTTAGAGTGGTACAGGCTATCATTTGCTTCTGACAAGAACTTCGAGTTACGTTGCGTTGAGGTCTAAACAGCACTGGCCTTTGCTCTGGTATCATTGGCCGCCCTCTACAAAGTAAGCATTTGGGAAGGGGTGACAGCGAGACATGAAAATGCAGCGTTTGGCGCAGAGATCAATCAGGATTGTGAGGCACATTACACGGAGACTGAAAACCGAGTGTTTGAATCTGTTTGTCTCCTGGGGCTAGGGGTGACAAAGGTTGATCTATCAAATTGTAAATTGTACACCACACCGTCCTTCTTCACTGACCTTTGTTTTTGTGGCTTGTATGCGGTCATTTGGAGATTCTATGCGGTCGGTCGTTTTGCTTGTACATGCACGATGTCTAGGGTGTATTTTGGTTTACCATCCTGTGGCGTTGATCGTTTTCCGCGAGTCCAAAGCATTGGTCTTGTGGTGGATCTTGAGTCCAATTATCGGGAGACCTTTCAGAATAGAAAGCCTTTGCTCATGATCAATTGGGACGAACAAACAAAATCCAAGTGATTCAAACATTGACTTGATCTCCCCCGTATGTCCAACTGCCTCCAGAGTTATACACACTGCCTATCCATACGGACTCTCCAAATCGCTGTAGCCGAATTGCTTCAGAAGACTGTGCTGCAAGATTGCAATTTTTTCCCAGCATGGTTTGGCCTGATTGACAAAGTAACTTCACCAGAAGCTCTTACATAATTTCTGCTGTTTTGTCCCTTTTCTCAAGCATAAAGCCAGGAAGAACAGAGAGTGTGTTGTACTTTGGACTCAGTACTGGTGTATGCAGCATGGGAGAGATATTGGAGGTACGGTAAGACTTATCACTGTTCTTTGCCGACTCTCTCGGTCCTGTAGGGGCTGTGGCTTGATGCCTGACGCCCTTGGGTGTTGAATGAGCGGCATCATGCTATGCAATCTCTGCGTTGCCGAAGAGGACTGAAGGTAACATGATCAGAATGGAAATTCTGCACACCAGCCGCAGCACCAATTCCATCAATGCCATCCATGCCCAGACAGTTTGCAACAGGACTGGAGTGTGCCGACCTCTTTCTGCAGGTCGTTGCAGCTCTGGGCATGGAACACCTGGGTATTTTCCCTGGATTTTCAGGTGGAAATTGAGCACGCCGGAGTGGGCATCCACCCCCCACAAATGAGTGAGACAAGCAGCTATGACACAAAGAGCCCTTGAAAGATGCTAAGTATATCACCTGCCATTGCGTATAGCAAATTTATGCAGATTTAACCGTGTAGGACAAGATGACCACACGCAATCAGCTCCCCAACTGCTTTCAATTCCATGCCGTGTTTCGTGAAACATGACAAAGTAAACATCTCACAGGAACGGCTCAAATTTGTTTGCCCTCCGGACTCCGGACTGGATGGTTTGACCATATCTCAATTTCCACTGACCCAGAGCTACCCCATTTTGGCTCGCACCCAGCGTGCCAGCAGCGAAGGTCCGCCGGCACGCCTCATCAGAGTGCCCGAATGCGAAAGGTGCGAACGGTGAGGAATGGTTGCATATCTTGCTATCTAGTGTGTATATACATATTATACAAACATATACAAACATATTATACAAACATATACAAACATATTATACAAACATATACAAACATATTATACAAACATATATATTATAGACCGACAAGAATAGAGTATATGTCGAACATGTACATCCATACACTGTATAGAATTACGTATATAGATCGGTTGATCGATAGATAGATAGATAGATAGATAGACAGACAGACAGACAGACAGATAGATAGATAGATACAAGACATGAGTATCTTAGTCTTTGTTTTGGATCTATACTTTACATATTGTTTCTAGATTCTGAAAAGTCAACAAGCAAATTACATTATCTAGTGGACATGTAAGAAACATAAGTATTTTTGGCAATTGCAGAGACTGGGACCTACAGGTTGCCGAGCCTGCAGACGCGTACTGGGCTTGCACTTGGGCCCATTGGAACGCACGCGCCTGCGGGAGGCATTCCGACAGGTGCGGCCGCCCAAACATGCCAAAAATGCTTGGCCAGCTGGTGCCTAGGCTTGAAGTTTAATAACAGATGACCAGGCGGCGTGGCAGCACCACCCCGACTCAGCTTCGAAGCTTGCGGGCGCCAACTTTGCAGAGTCAGGGCCCCGGCAGATTCTCAGTTCACAGTTCTTTCATGTTTTTTTCCATATGTTTTCACGTTTTTTTCCCATTGTTTTTATGATTTTTCCTGTTTTGGTTCATGTTTTCCTGTCCCCAAATGCAGCAGCCGCATCATATCGCATCATCCAATGATGAATGGTGAGTGACTTGCGTTCCTCCATGAGGCTCCGTCGCTGTTACGAGATGCTGCTGCACTGCTGCGGCAAGATTTCAGAGGGAGGCCGACCTGAGTCATGTTAATAGAGCTTGAAACAGCAAGTGGTTGGAAATGGACACATATTTGCAAGAATTCTCTGGTATTCCTTTGGTGATCTTGCCTTGCGCATCCTTGCGCCAAAGACGTTGCTCGCACGCTTTTCTCAGAAACCATGCTTTATGAGCTTGGACAGGCTCAAAATCAGACCTGGCAAAGTGGCTGGAGGAAAGAAGAGTTGCTTTCTGTGTTTCTGGTGCTGATAGCGCCACTGACATTTGGAGAATTATGATGAACTATGAACTTTTTTGGCAAACACCCATCAAACACCGAAGAAATTTCAAGAATTCATTCAATGGATTGGTTAAGGGAATATTGTCAGGAAATTTATTTCATGGGAAAATCCATGGTTTCCATTGATTCCTTTAGATTTTCCCTTCACCCAATCTATTGATTCATATGATCCAGAGACATTTCCGAGTCAGGATCGGCAGACAGCGACCGTTGAGATTGTCAAAAGGTCGCGACAAGGTGGACCTGTTATTGTATTGACAGGAAAAGATCTGCATGATAGGTAAATATAAGCTAATCATGGCTAATATAGGTAACATATGGCAACATGCTTGTTTCCCACCGTTTGGGAATGCTAACACGGCATAGGAGCAGATGTTCAGAGTGTCATTATGGTGAAGACCTTCTGCCGATGTATTGCAGGACGTGTCGCCCGCCAAAGCGCTGGCTTAGTAGGGTGCCCCAAAGTGGGCAGCCCTAGGGGGCATCTCCTCCATTCGTCAGCATTCTCTTACAAGTGAATTTCTTGATCTATTTGATTTTGAGAGTTGCTATGGCAGCCATGCACTGGAAATTGAAATAAGATGGTGATATGAAACTTACCCTCTGGTAATTCAACATAGCTATTGAAAATGGCCATAGAAATAGTGGATTTTCCCATTAAACATGGTGATTTTCCATAGTTATGTTAGTTTACCAGAGGGTAACAGCACGTGCTTTGAAGCGTGGCTGAGGCCTGGGACGCGCGCCTCTCAGCTGCCCGAACAAAGGTACACGGCCCAGAAGCATTGGAGGCACGGAGTCATGGTCTCATTTGGGGGTTGCCTAAAATGGGCGTAGCCCTAAATCATCCAGTCATTAGACCATGACTGAGTGATTGGGGATTCCACGGGATCCCAAAGACCACATTTTGTGAAGCCAAGAGATCCAATCATTTCTCAGGCTGCAAAAATCCTGTCCGAAGGTGGTGTTGGACATTGACCTTCCCAGTGAGTTGCCACGGTTCTTGTGGACAGCGGCAGCTGAACAAGGAGAAAGCTGCTAGATTTTCAGGTACCTGAAAGTAGGGGGGGTCCATAAATGTGGGTATCCCAAAATGGATGGTTTATAATGGAAAATAGTCAAAAATTGATGATTTAGGGCCAGCACCAATTTTAGGAACATCTCAAGGCCGAAAAGCCACTGGCTCAACCACCCTATCCAGATACACCGATAGAACCAGATAGAGCAGTTTGGATGGATTTGGGGTAATTTTCTGGGGGGGTACATCCTGGTTTGTTCCAATGCAAAATTGAAAAGCGGTGGCCGGCCTGAAAATTGAGGCAGCAAATGGAGCAGACTCTCTAAATCCTGAAGGGGTAAGATTCCAGCCAGGTCATCGTCAAGAATGCTCACATCCCAATCACCATAAATAGGTGGTATGTTTACCATTCACAAATGGTTGGTTTATTATGGTTTTACGCCACCTATTAGTTTTCAGCTGATTTGGCGCTGTTTGTCTCCGGTCTTGACGAGGAATCGGGCCACTGACTGGACGCGGCTTGAGATTTTGCGGATCCTATCGTCGGGGGCAAGACTTTAACGTGCTGTGCTCAGCTTTGACGGTAGTTTCTGATACTTATGTGAACGACTTATGTGTCCATTTTTTAAGAATGCAACTCATCAATGTTATGTCCTCGTTGCAATAAGTTGCACTTTATCATTTAGCCATTGGCCTGGAGTGGTGTCTATTCAGACATGGTGTCGGCCTAATTGCAGGCTGCAGCGTCGTATGTGAATCGCTTCGGTTGGATGCTGAGATGTGATCTAACTGATGCGCATGAGGATAGGAGTTGTGGAATTGTCGAAGACGGCAAGAAGATTCTGAGTCACATTGTGATTCAGTGTTTCTGTTGCAGGAAGACAAGGCTGAGGATCACTTAGGATCACAGTTTGCAAGCTTTCCTATTGCAGACTAGCGGCTAGCGTCTGGATCAACACAGAAACACAGCGAGGCTTTTATCTTTTCTGGAGCCAGCTCTTCAGTGACTGGAAGATTGCGAATCGATTGTCTGAGAAAGGCTTGGGATGCGGAGAAGCCACGGGTTGTGCGAACTCGGAGACCCTTTCAGGTGTACAACAACCGTTCTGCAAAACTATCAATTAAAGTGACAAAGCATCGAACACATAAGACACCCAAGGAGGAAACACTTAATCGACAGCATTGATTCACGTCTCAAAGCAATTTATGCTGAGAATGTGGATGAGAATGGCACACTGACAGGTGCCTGTACAGCTTTTGTGGATGGTGGCTGCTAAGCTGCAGATGAATTGCAGATGAACCATCTCGTTGCGAACACGTACGACATCGTACGACCGTACGGTGCCATGTTTCTGCTGCCTGAGGGCGAGACAAGCCTCCTTGGTCTGTCCGGGGACCCTGTCATGATGAGTTTCACATCGCTTTCTTCTGCTTGTTCTGCACCTATCAACCGAGTTTCCTATCCTTATTATTCCTTATTGCTATTTACATCTATTTACTACTAATTACTTCTTTTTGAGGATGTTTTGACATCTCCAGTTATTTTTTTAATGGTGGGTTTTTCATCTTGCCATCAATTCAACATTCAGGGCATTTTCTCGTGTTGGTCCTTCAGGCCATGCAGAACGGACGTGTTGCGACGTTGCAGTGGGTTCGGGAGCCAGGATTTATCGTTCCCCGTGGAAGATCTTGGAGCGATAAAGGCACCAAGGAAGATCAAGGATGTGAAACAACGGAAAACCTCTTTGCTGGTGAAGTGAAAGGACATGGCAACAGTTTATCATATCAGTTATAAGTTATATCATATTGTATATATATATATATAAATATGTTCAACTTGTACATCAACTATATTCATATACCATTCTATATTGTTTGCTGCTGGAAGACTGGAAGACACATCTTCAGTTTTCATAAAACAGCTAGGGACGCCAGAGACACTGATTTTTTTTGTGAAGTTTTTGGCCTCAGGCAGTTTGGGATCCATCCACTGAAAGCTTTGCCAAGCAGCCAGTGCTGGTGAGGCAGATGATGGCAGATGGATAGATTTTTTTCCCGAGAGCGTTTGAGCGAAGGGTTCTTCTAAAAGTGGAGGTCTTCTATACATCTTCACATCTTCACAAACTCACACCTTCACATTTTCACATCTTCTTACCTTCACACATCTTCACATCTTCACATACTCACATCTTCTCATCTTTACATCTTCTCTCTTCACATCTTTACATCTTCACATCTTCACATCCTCACATCTTCACATCTGCACATCCTCACATCCTCACATCTTCACATCTTCACATCCTCACATCCTCACATCTTCACATCTTCACATCCTCACATCTGCGCATCTTCACACATCCTCTCTCTCTCATTCTCTCTCTCTCTCTCTCTCTCGCTCTTCACCTTCACGTCTTCACATCTTCTTACCTTCACATACTCACGTCTTCACATCTTCACATCTTCACATCTTCTCTCTCTCTCTCTATCTCTCTCTCTCTCTCTCTCTGTCTCTCTCTCTCTCTTGCCCTGTCACGGTCTCTCTCCTTCTTTTTCTTTTCTCTCTTAAGGCCGCAGGCAGTGACGACGAGGCGCCACGATATGGCCACCCTTTCGCACGAAATGAGGTTCGAGTGTCAAAAACTGAGGGGTTGTTGCGATTTTACCGCTTCCGTGGCAACCTTTTCGCACGAAACGAGGTTCGAGTGTCAAAAACTGAGGGTTTTTGGATGTTTTTGGCGAGTTTGGTTGGTCCGGCGGCGAAACGAGGTTCGAGTGTCAAAAACTGAGGGTTTCTTGCGAGTTTGGTTGGTCTGGCGGCAACCCTTTCGCACGAAATGACGTTTGAGTGTCACAAACTCTTTTTTTTTGCGATTTTACATCCTCGGCGTCAGCCTTTTCGCACGAAATGAAGTTCGAGTGTTAAAAACTGAGGGTTTGTGTGCAAAAGCGTGTGTAAAAGGGTCTGTGCGCAAAAGCGTCTGTGTGTAAAAGCGTTTGTGTGTAAAAGCGTTTGTGTGTAAAAGCGTCTGTGTGTTAAAAGATGTTAAAAGTGTCTGTGAGTTAAGGAGTCTGTGTGTAAAAGCGTCTGTGTGTAAAAGCGTCTGTGTGTAAAGGCGATGGTGTGTAAAAGCGATTGTGTGTGCAAGTGTTTGTGTGGTAAAGGGTCTGCGTGTACAAGTGCTTATGTGTAAAAGTGTTTGTGTGTAAAAGCGTTTGTGTTTAAAAGTGTTTGTGTGTAAAGGGTCTGTGTGTCAAAGCGTCTGTGTAAAAGTGTTTGTGTGTAAAAGATGTAAAAGGGTTGTGTGTAAAAGCGTTCGTGTGTAAAAAAGATTTTGTGTGTAAAATTGTTTGCGTGCAAACGTGTTTGTAGAAGCGTTGGTGTGTAAAAGCGTTTGTGTGTAGAAGGTTGTAGAAGCGTTTGTGTGTACAAGCGTTTGTGTGTAAAAGGGTTTGTGTGTGTAAACGTGTTTGTGTGTGAAGGGGGTTTGTGTGTAAAAGGGTTTGTGTGTAAACATGTTTGCGCGTAAGGGCGTTTGTGTGTAAAACGTGTTTGTGTGTGTAAACATATAGTGTGTGTGCAAAAGTGTTTGTGTGTCAAAGCATCGGCGTGTAAAAGGGATTGTGGGTGAAATTGTTTGTAAGAGCATTTGTGTGTGTAAAAGTGTTTGTGTGTATAACGTCTGTATATAAAAGCGTATGTGTGTGTGTGATACAGTCTTTGTGTAAAAGCACGGTTGTGTGCAAGGCATGTTTGTATGTATGAGAATGCTTGTATATGTGAAAATGTCCGTCTTAATTCTTCTTCCTGTGTCTCCTTCGTGTCATCTTTCCTTTATTCCTCCTTCAATTTCTTCATATGATTCATGCCATGTCTCTTCTTTTTAAGCATCATCGTATATGTATATTTTTATGTTTCATGCCATAAGATCTTCATACTTACACCTCTCACTATGCTCCTCTAAGCTCTCGGGCCATCCGTCATCTAGTTCATTTTTTTTCCAGAGTGTATCGGAGAACTTGAGGGACACTTGGCCGAAAACCATGGGAACATAATAAATAAATAAATATATATATATAATATTATATAATATATAAAATAAATGCAGTATAATATACATATTCATATCAGTTCAAATTCATTGCGCCTATATTCCACTAATATCTACTCCCATCAAATTCCTAACCCCCAAAAAGATAGGCAAGTTATCCCATTCATTTTTCGCATATCAACTCACAAAATGAAACTTAATTGGCATTTGTCAAAAATGCAAGAAGAGGAGGTGGAAATTGATAGGGTCCCGCAACACAAGATTCCTCTTCAAGCTGCCAAGGAAGAGGAGGCGGAGACGCCGATCGAAAAATTGACCCAGGTTGTTCAAGAAAAGGATTGAATTCATCTGGAGAAGGAACCAAACGGGCAGTTTTGACAGGGGCTGGAAAATTTAGCTCGAATATCAGTGGGCAAAGGTGGCGTGGGCTGAGACGTAGGCTACGCGACGCATTGTCACAGCGATTTACCAGGCGGCGGGGCGATTCCGATTGTGGAAAGCGCAGTGTGGATAAGCGCAGGGTATCTACCTATCTACCTATCTGCCTATCTACCTACCTACCTACCTACCTACCTATCTATCTATCTATCTACCTACCTATCGTTCTATCGTTCTATCTCTCTATCTCTCTATCTCTCTATCGATCTATCGATCGATCGATCGATCTATCTATCTGCATGTCTATCTGCATGTCTATCTGCATGTCTATCTGCATGTCTATCTGCATGTCTATCTGCATGTCTATCTGCATGTCTATCTGTTCTATCGCTCTATCGGTCGATCGATCTATCTCTCTCTCTCTCTCTCTCACGCTCTCTATCTCTCTGTCTGTCTATCTATCTTTCGATCGATCGATCCGCTTCGCGCAGATGGCACGGCATGACTCCTGCAGCTGGACGGCAAGGATGTGCTAGGTCGCCATGTCATGATATCAAGGTGCAGCATGCTTTCCAAGCGCCCGGAAGCTGGCAAAACCCCACTGACGCACAGCAAATCAAGCACGCTGTGGACGTGTTGGGCAAGGAGTTTTGCCCGCAGGGTCTCATCGTGATTTAGTAGACCACACAGACCTTGCAGGAGTCTGGTTGCAGTGCCTCCACGCAGCACTTTTTTGGGCACATGCTGCTCTCATGTTTACCTTTGCTTGCCTTTGGTGTCATGGCACCAGGAGGCCGAAGAAGGAGCAGGCCCAGAGGAAGCCAAGATGGTTTCGTAAGAGAAGAGGACTTCCAATCATCAGAAGCCGAGGAAGAAGCATTTCCACCAGATTCGGACAGCATCTTCATCAAGCTGATCCCTCAATCTTTACCGAAACATTTCCAACTGGATTTTTGCAGCATACCTGGCCAGCTAAACAAGAACTTCAACGAAAGACCCGAGCTGGTGCTAATGTAAATATGCCTTGCGCAATCTTCGTGGAGAAGCCTGAGGATGAAACTTTGGAAGCTTTCAGAAGAAGGCTTGCCAAGCCCTGTGGGAAATTGGTATCGAAACACCACAAGCCACAGTGGGGGAGAGCATGATTCTAATTATGCAAGCTTCATCAAAGTGCGTAGTGAAAGCGGGCGTTAACGGGTCCAAGTTGGGGCCATCTTGGAGCTGAGTTGGGCCGAAGTTGGAGGACTAAGTTACTGAAGTAGAGGCCTTGCTGGCCACAGTTGAACCCAAGTGCAGCCGATGTTGCGGCCATGTCGGATAGAAACGGTGCATTGGGGCGATGTTGGGCCGATCTGCCAAATTCGCAAATTATCACAGCCCCCTGCACTTTTTGGCGGCGGCCTGCTCGATTCGAAACTGCCCCCTCAGCTGAAGCTGCACCAGTGAAGAGAGGATTGTTTGAATCGATCGGCTCCGCCGTTAAACTGTCGGCACATTCGGTGGGGGAGGATTTCCATACAAGTAATATCAAGCAATACTGTACATGGCATGAGGATGCCAACCAAGCCCCAGTCAGAAATAAATCTTTTGCCGCCTCAAACATCTGACATCTCTTTCTCTTCCCATCTTTTGTCTTCAAATTTCCTTGTCATTTCTTCTCATCTCATCATCTTGTTTGATCTCATCTCAACTCAGCTCTTCTCAGGTCATCTCCGCTGGTTTCAGCTCTTCTCAGGTCCAAAACATGTTCCAAAACCGGACCGACGCCCAAAACCACCAAAAAAACAAGTTATAGAAACTTTCTTGGAGGGAAATTGTGAAAGGTTTAAAAGGTACCTTGAGAGCCAAAAACGAGAAAACTCGTCGAAAACTCATCGTCGCAACTTTGGTGTAGCCAGCCCACCGCGAAGTGGCAGCAGCGACTTGCAAAAGACAATCGAACTACGTGTGCAGCAGCAACACAGAGCAAAATTGATGCAGCCAACTTACTGCGAAGTGGAAGCAACGAGTTGCAAAAGACCATGTAACTATGTGCGCAACAGCAACGCAGAGCACTGTGGACGCAGCCATTCCTTTGCGAAGTCGAAGCGGCAAATTGCAAAAGAGAAAAGATTACGTTGGAAAGAGCATGCCGGGAAACCCTTGCACCGCCGGTTTCACTGCGGGGCTGATCCGAAACGGTTCCGACCACCGGGGCACGATTGTTTCTTGCAAAGCGTAGGATTTTGTTCATCTGCTATCTCTCGAGAACGGATTTCGTGCGAGTTGTCCTTCAAAAACGACAAGTTGAAATTGTGAAAACGAAGCTTTCGTGCAAACATGTGCAAACATTCCATCAAAAAATGCAAGTTGAAGATGTGAAAACGAAGTGTGAGTGAGTGCGTGCCTGTGTGAGTGGGTGAGCGCGTGAGTGGCTGAGTGCGTAAGTGAGTGTGTGAGTGCGTAGTGGGTCAGTGAGAGGGTGGGTGACTGAGCGATTGAGCTTGTGAGTTACCACGGAAGTTTCTCTTCCAAATCTCCTTTGATCATCAAAATTCTTTAATATGCATTCCCCAAAATGCTTAAGTTTTCATTTTGTGGGTTGGTGTGTGAAAAATGAATGATATATATATATATATAAGTTGCCTATTTTTTTTAGGGTTGAAAACTGGATGGGGGTTTATTTGTTGTTGGGAGATAGGCACAATGGCTTCTAAATGCTTCTAGCTATATCATACATTATCCAAATAAGAGGTTCTTCCTGAAGTATATACTAAAAGTTGATGTTGGGGATCAGTTTGACTGTATGTTGTTTTGTCCTTTACTGTCCTGCGTGCTGCGATGACCAGGCCGCTTTGATGCTGAAGTAGCAGCAGAAAAAGACACATGCTGGAGCGGCCTTTGCACCGTGCCAAACATGGAGCAATGGGGGGTCCATTTTCAACGTGGAGTTAAACCAATCGTGAGAGAGAGAAAGAGAGAGAGAGAGAGAGAGAGAAACAGAGAGAGAGAGAAAGAGAGAGAGAGAGAGAGTTGAACAAATATAATGGGATATATTGTCATCCATTTGGCTCAGGTGTCTAAAATGCGATGTGTGCGCCCATATGACATTTCAATAGATTCAATAGGGAAAATTAGGGCCCATATTTTCAGACAACATCGATGAGAATGGATGAACACCTATCAGACCATATGGTCATGTGTCATGATGAATGGATAGACAGTGCTCATTGCATTGGATGTTCGTTTGGCATGTTTGAGTACGAACTTTAGGTGATGCGAATGGTTCACTTGTTTTAACATCATTTGTTTTTTATCGAATTGCAGAGAGAGGGAAAATGACCGCCAATATTTTTCACTTGATGGGTCGCGTTTTTAATCCATGATTTCATTTTGTTGCCACGCCAGCTCAGTCTTGCAAAATAGCAGGCATATCCCATTCCACATTCAGACAAAGTATCCATTGGATTGACCACAAAAAACGAACCCAACTGCAGCCGCAAACTTGATTGGACGACCTCCACTCTTCCTCCAGACTCCAGCTCAACTAAACCATGTTTACTTTGGCCATTTGTGACCTTTTTCCGCTTCCTGGCATGATTTCAGGTGAAACAGGGATAACCCGGAATTGGATGTATAAATTTGCTGTATAAGGCTAAGGAATCCTATATTTATTTGATATTTGGGGTCTATAGCTGCAGATTTCCTGCATATTTCCCACCAACCCATTGAAACAGCCATGGTTGACACCATGGCTTGCAGTCCTTTTCGGATGCAGGCGGCCGATGGCCTTGAAGGGATTCCAACTTCAGTTGTTTCCTTACCAGGAGATGTGAAGGGGGGTTGATCAAAACTATTTCCCTAAAAAAATATAATATATATGTACACAATATCACATATACTATATACCTACATGGTTACAGGCTCTTTACGGGGAAGAAATCTAGGCACTTCTGCACAGAACCCTTTTGTGCAAAGTGCCTTGTGGAAAGTAAGCCTAAACCTTTCTGTGGCCGCAAAAGGGTTTTACGAAACTTACCTTTCTGATAAGAAAACCAAATATTTCAAAGGGCCACCTTTCCTCTGAAGAATTTTTGCCCACAGGGCCAGCCAACACGTTCCATATATATATATAATTATATATATATATATATATAGACATATACATATGTATGTTTGTATGTATGTAATGTAATGCAATGCAATGCAATGCAATGCAATGCAAGGATGTATGTATGTATGTATGCATGCATGCATGCATGTATATTTGTATGTATGTATGTATGTATGTATGTATGTATCTATGTATGTATGTATGTATGTATGTATGTGTGTATGTGTGTATATATGTATGTTATGTAAGGTGTGTATGGTATGTCTGGTATGTATGGTGTGTATGGTGTGTATGGTGTGTGTGGTGTGTATTGTGTGTATGGCATGTATTGTGTGTATGGTGTGTATGGTGTGTATGGTGTGCATGGTGTGTATGGTATGTATGGTATGTATGGTGTGCATGGTGTGTATGGTGTGTATGGTGTGTATGTTATGTGTGGTATGTATGCTATGTGTTGCATGTATGGCATGTATGGTATGTATGGTACGTAGGGTATGTATGGTATGTATGGTATGTATGGTATGT
>Ga0126342_10013462_pt1 | contig 14493 bp, 16 predicted proteins | sample Cyp1metagenome_FD_92528 | JGI IMG/M metagenome (GOLD analysis project Ga0126342, IMG submission 92528) | Coral microbial communities from Lord Howe Island, Old Settlement Bay, Australia - Cyphastrea 1 metagenome | ecosystem: Host-associated > Invertebrates > Cnidaria > Coral ... | reverse complement strand
TGTGTAAAAGCGCCTGCGTGTAAAAAGCGCCTGCGTGTAAAAAGCGTCTGTGTGTAAAAGCGTCTGTGTGTAAAAGCGTCTGTGTGTAAAAGAGCCTGTGTGTAAAAAGCGTGTCTCCATACTGACAACAGAAGACTCTGCTCCTCTACGCTCTCGGGCCATCCGTCGTCTAGTATATGGGATAACCCTTCCCATTGACTAATATTTTTCAAGCTGGTTAAAACCACCAACCAGTATATATATATATGGAAACATATCCAACTGTAACAGAACACTGTGTAGATGGTGAGAATGTATGCATCGTATCTATATGATAAATCACCAAGAGGACTCAGGTGGTAGATGATAGGGTAGAAGGTGGGGGGATGTGCCCAAGAAAAGGCAACAATCACTGGGTCACTGGGATCTTGATGGGTGGAACAAACAACAGCAAGCATCTATAAGCAACGGTAAGGAGATGGTTGGGTCAGGGCATCAGCTCGGCAAAGTTTGCCATGCAAAACGCACAGCACTGGGTTGATACCCTCTGGTAATTTAACATAGCTATTGAAAATGGTCATTGAAGTAGTGGATTTTCCCATTGAAAATGGTGGATCTTTCCATAGCAGACTGTTAGTTTACCAGGCCGGGTCATCGCCGACAGACAAAACGCCCTTAGGCGCAATCGGACCGTCTTCCAACTGCCTTCGAAGAGTGCAGGGCCCCAGGGGCTCAGCACACCTGGGTTTTCCAGTCATGGCGGTGAACCGAGTTGGTGGTGACTGGAACTTGACTGGATGATGACTTTCCATTGGGAATAATTCATCATCCCAACTGACGAAGTCCATCATTTTTCAGAGGGGTGGCTCAAGCACCAAGCAGTTTTCCTTTAGTGGTTTTGTTGGGATGAATAGGAGTTTACACATGTTTACACATGTTTACACATGTTTACACATAACTACTGGAAATTGAACTTTGGGCAGAGGAACTAGGAACCAGCCAGTGAAGTCATATTTGATATTGGGATGGATACAAAGCTATGAACTTGAAATACCATATCTGGGGGAATGAGTCCATCCATTTCTATCCCAGCTATTTTGATGAAGAAGATATACCAGGGTTTTGATCCACCAACCTGGTCCGGAAGGACCCTGGGGGAAGCCTGGCACAACTCCAATCTTCACGTGTTTACTTGAAAAGCTGGCTTTTCCAGTCATTCATATGACCTGAACTTTTCATTTGTGTGAATATTCGGGCAAGTAGACTTCTAACTCACCAATCTTGGCCCTTCTTTAGACTTCAATCATTTCAATCATCCAGTTTTTGGTCAAATCTGATACTTTCTGGGAAAAGCAGAGCTGGTCATGGACAGTTTTCACCCCTGGAGCCATGGATGGTCACCTGAGGCGGCAAACCCTGTCATGCGCTTCGCAGGTGCAGGGTCTAGGGATGTCTGGCAGGGAGATCCCGAGTTGAGCCCGGTGGTCTTGGCTGGAAGACACACAGGGCAAAATCCGGGCAAAATGATGATGTGAAACGGATCAAACTTTGACACCCCACCCCAGTTTGGTCAAGATCTGAAGTCATGACACCCTGCAATCTTCTGCCAATGCTTGATGTATCTGCCCGTGCCAGTGTGGACGAGACTGAATCCTGCAACACCCAGCCGGGAAACTCAATGGAAGACCATGAGCCACTGCGATGGTCTGCTCTGATGATTCCATCTCAGACAGCCCCCACTTGTGACCCTCTTTGGTGTTGCGCATATTCGTGAAAACTGGGCACCACAAGAATCCACTGGTTTGCACATCACTACCCCTTTGAAATGAGAAGTTTAATTTTCCACCGCATGAAACTTGACAAACCTGTTTTATCGACTCTAAGGTCCTGCTCAGCAAAAAGTTGTCAAGACGGAGTGTGGGCTGACTGGCATGGTTGGAGTCAATGCTCCAGGCACGACGCTGGCGCTGGCAGGATGCATGACCTGCAACAGCTGGAGTAAACTTACCGCCCTTTTTCGACTGGCACTGCAGAAGGAAGTTGAAGAGAAAAACGTGTGTTGTTTGAAGATCCAGGATATATGAATCATATGACATCATATGTATAATATATTATAATATTATATTACTATATTAGGTTTAAAAACAAAAAACAATTGTCTAGGGTGACATTTCAACGCGACACTTCACTGGGTCTGATTTGCACAGCAATTATATAAGTCTGGTCGTTATTTGTTTTTTCCTATTCTAAAATCCTAGAGATGGATGAATATGGGCTGCATGAACGTGTCTTGCGACGGGTGGCTCAAGAACAAGATGACACCCCGCAACTTTCATATGCAATAACAGAGTGGCAACATAGGAAGTCATCTTCCATGCTCTTGATTTGTGGGTTTGATATGAATTTCATCTGAGATTTCTGGAGTGGAAGTTGAGCAAAATCTGAAGGCCCTGTGCGGGTGGCTTGAAGTGGCGGCACCGGAGTATCTACTCCACGGCAGGGGGCCTCTATACTGTCGGGGCGATCAATAGACCCTGCAGATAACGAAGCGTTATTCAACGAAGCGGCACAAGATCAAGGTGTTCCAAAAGAGTGTGGTGATTCGGTGCGTTTTTTGTCAGAATGTAATGCTTTTTAATGTTTCTCAGAAGGTAGGCCCTCCAACGAAAGGGCCCAAGGGGTTGTAAAAGCATGTGCTACAAGAGTACTCTTAAGGGGTGAAACCACTGTGGTGGCCTCAATGCAGCATTCCATCAACTGATAAGGAAGCAGAGCACCATTGAAACCATAAGAATATATACATGGATATAGGTGGTGATGTCCATGCCCCCAAATAGTGGTATTAAAGGTTATAATAACTTCCATCCCCATATAGTTCTTTTGCTGAAGCTTTTGATCATTGAGGTTTGGGGAGCCATTTGCTTCCGAACACTGTTTTGTTCCTGCTTGGTCGCCACTTCTGGGGTCCCCATTTGTCAAACGTCACACACACGGGCACATGTGGACATTGTGCGTGTGTGTGTTTGTGTCTGAAAATGGGGGTATACATACCCTTCAATGGTCAAAGAAGACTTGAAAAATGATGGTGAACTGATCAACCATAGATTTTTTTTGGGAAATTACATGGTAATTTACCATATTTTGAGGCTTAAACCCATGGCTTAAACTTGGCGCTGTCGCCATCGATATCATCATCAGCTCCAGGGCGACAGCTGCGGAAAACCCGCTGAGGGCCCGTCCGTGCACTCAGTGTCCGAAGTCAGATGAGCCATTGATAAGTACTGAGTTAAGGCATCTGTATGATAACTCATCTTAAGTCATCTGAGTGCATAAGATAAGTACTTAACTTATGTTAGTGATTTTTTAATGGCTCATATGTTAAGTCATATGTATGTCACATATCAATACTAACTTAAGTCAGCATTACCTCTGGTTGAATTGGGGAATTATACTATGTCATACCAACTGGCTTATTGCGGGTCATGAACTAACCCATAATAGGAATATCAACATGTGATGGGATAGTAGGGTCAAAGCTAAAACCATAAACCATCACCAATTTGGGTATGGATCAATACCTACGAAATACCATTTTTAGTGGGATGAACATCCATAAATCCCAGCTATTTTGATGTGAACTACAGGGGTACAAGGTTTTGACACACTGCCATTTTTCGACAAATGGCTGGTTTTTGGACAATCACCATCTCAGATCGGAGGTCCAGTTTGCTGGGAAAACACCAGGTCGTCAGAAGCCAGCCGCTGCAACGAGTGGCCTTGTGAGGCAGGTCCCGTGGCTTTTGTCCGGAGATGTGCGGAGATGGGGGGGGATCTACCCTCTGGTAATTTAACGTAGCTATTGAAAATGGCCAGTTATAGTGGATTTTCCCATTAAAAATGGTGATTTCCCATAGTTATGTTAGTTTACCAGAGGGTAAATCCCAACAATCTTTATGAAAGGTCGTTCCAATGTGTTCCAATTCCGAAGCAACCACGAAACGAACCTCAGTTGTCGCCGACAAAAACTATAACGAAACATCAAAAATCATAACCTAGACATCAAAGAAAGATCATTATCCAACATTTTCCAACATCTTTAAGTCTTTTTTGGTGCTTCATCCACCAGGAAGACAGCGACTGTGTCATGGGACTTTGGTCGTCCTGGAGCGACTGCTCTGCCAGCTGTTACGGTAGGGGCGCCATGGGGCGCCAGTGCATGATGGTGAATTCTAGTGGATTTTTGGCTATGGATTTTGGCCTTGATTTACCCTCTGGTTATTTAACATAGCCATGGAAAATCACCATTTTTAATAGATAAACCCAGGTAAACCATCTATAAATATCTATAAATGGGCCATTTTCCATGGCTATGTTAAATAACCAGAGGGTATATGGATTGGTTGAAAGTCTAACCATGGAGTTTCCCGAAAAACAAAAGAAAACAACTATTCTGGGATAAGGGATATAATGTCAACCACCGATGAATAAACCCTGGTGATGAATTTGGAAGGGTCATCACCCAAAAGTGATGAGTATCAGCAGTGAAACGGAACACAACTATATAATACTATATATCTATATACACTAGTAGACAGTGGTTTTAGTATTCCTGAGTTGACATTTTCAGTTAATTATTGGATGCTACACGTGTGTATATAAACTCCCAAACATTTACCTCGTCGCAGGGTTAAACCCACACATAAAGCAACAACTTTCGTGAAATTGTTCATGAAATACAGTACACTCAGTACACGTAAATCACCCACAAACGCATTTATTCACCAGGCTTTAGGATGTTTAGGGTTTAGGGTTTAGGACGATGGATGTCATGGGATGACTGCTCCACAAGCCACGGGATCTTTATTTTCGGATGTCATCTTTTTCGGAGTCCAGAATTTTTTGTTGGGTCTTTTCTAGTTGCCAAGTTGCCAGCTTGGGGGTAAATCATGGCAAATTCACACGTTTGTTGGTCAACCCCACTGAAATCCACACTTTTGGATTGTTCAAGTCCTTTTTCTTGTTGACCAACTCAAGCTAAATTCCCATTTTTGGATGTTGACAAGTGAACGCCCCAAGTGAACGCCCCTATTCTCAAATGGTTGAACAGTTCGAACCACTTGGGGGTTGCGTCCCACCTATTCTCAAATGGTTGAACAGTTCGAACCACTTGGGGGTTGCGTCCCAGTTCCCAGTGGCCAATAAGCGTATTACACAATATTACACCATATATATATATTATATAATATGTACTGTCTATTGTATATATATATATATATATATATATATGGAATATCCCAGTTATGTATGGGAACGTGTCAAAATTTCCTCAAGGGACCGCAGAAATTTAGGGCTATCTGATTTTGACCCATCAGGGCCACCACGTCCACCGTCTCAGGCCTACAGTCACGGAAACGTGAGATCGCGAAGAAGGGCACGGGGCACGGCCGATGGTGCGCGAATGGGGGAGAGGTTGTGGGAAAGACATGGGGGCTGGAGCAGGGGTTTTTCCAGGTGCAGAATTGGGGACATTTTGGAGCAAAATTTAGTGGGTTGTCTGAACATGGGGGGATATTCTCCCCAATTTCCTGGCCATTTTAAGTAAACAGTGGATTGAGGTTTCAGACGTGACATATCCGTTTGTGAATCTAGAATATTGACGAAGAAATCTACACGGTTCCAACACTGCTTGCATGTTTCGGCAAGAGCATCACGGTGGACCTCAACCGTATTTGCCTCCTTCTTCACGGGCCATGACGGGCCATATCCTGTTGGAACATTTGGTGACAATTATGCAGAGGTTCCCATGGATTGGACCATAAAACCCACTGGTCGGTCATTCGTACTACGCACCACGCATTCTTTTGTAAACATGAGGCAGATGTGCCCCTCATTTGCAGTCCAGATGCTCAGTACATCCAGTTTTGGTGAAACCAACACGTCCCATTCTCGTTGATTGACATTTCACTGTTTCCTTGTTGAATTATCATTTTTGATGGGTGAAGTCATGTGAAATCCCATCTTCGTTGCTTATTTGGTTTTGACCCACGCTGAACTCACCATTTCTGCGTTCCAAACCTTCCAGGTGCACAGATCCCGACAATCAGCCGGCAGCGCTGGAGGAAAGCCGCCCCTGCAACGGGCCAGAGGCGCACGGCCCGGTGATGCCCGGTGCAATTGTTGGGACTGGTGACATGGGGATGATGGAGGGGATGAACATCCATAAATCCCAGCTAAATCTTGACGTGAACAGAAGGTACTTGTACCGCAACTTGTGGGTAATTTTGATCCGTAGCCATATGTGCGTCCTCGATATTTCCTTTCCTCTGACTCTAAACGGTCCCAAATATGTGGTTGCATCTCCTACATCCACCATTGTTTCTGGGGGCAGGGATTACTTCCCATAATTACTGTACTATTCTTATCAAAGGCCTTGGATTCTTTTGGAGTTTTGTAAGAGGGGTAAACGACTGTGAAGAGTGGTGGGTTTGGAAGTCATTTGCACACATATGTGGCAGAGAATAACAAGCACATTGCCGACCTGGAGATACCACAGGTTCTTCTATGGCATGATTTTTCGTCAAACAACATCACTCACAACGACTCTAGGTCTCTAGGTTCTCTGATGCTTTATAAAGGTACCAGACAAAGAAGTTGAGCCAAGTACCAGCCGAATTCCTTGAAGCATCTTGCACGGCCAGGGGGCATCGGCCGATCAGCAACAGGCCTGCCGTCGTCAAGATGTTTCCTGATTGCTGGTGATCCCCCTGCTCAAAACATTTGAATATTATGGTGATATAATATGAATATAATATGTACACTATATATATACTGTGTATATATATATACACATAGATATTATATAATTGTACTATAGTTATACACATATATATTGAGATTGTACGTATATATAACTAAAGATAATTGATATCACGTACAACTACATTCATTAGTTCAAGCTTATATTTACTATATTTACTATAAATGTATAGTAAATGCCAAGGGCCCAGCACCGTAGGACTGCGGCTTCGGCGAGATGCAGGATTGCTTGCTGAGCAGCTGGGGGCGGTGGTTCCTTGGCAGCAGAGATGTGGAAAAAACCATGGGTTTCCACATCGAGCTGTTAGTTTTGCAGGGTGAACTAAGTTTCATTGGAACATGATGATTTACTATCAAGCTTTCTGCTGGACCCCTATTTTCAGAGAAACCCAGAATGAGATATTTATTGAGATCCCAGGTGGGTCTGAAAGTGGAGTATACCCATGAAACAAATCATGAGTTGAATAGGAAGTATGATAATTACCCTCTGGTAATTTAACATAGCTATTGAAAATTGCCGTTTATAGTGAGTTTTTCCATTAGAAATGGTGATTTTCCATAGTTTTTTGTATGTTTACCAGAGGGTAACCGTCAACCGTCGGGCTTTTTTTTTTCAGGGACAAACCCGCCCAACTAACGACAGGATGAGGTTGATTCCCATTGGAGCAACGTTTCGCGTTGAAACTTTCCAATGTAGGACACGTCCTGCCGAATGGAACGAGGAAAGGGATGACTGCTTAATTAGCCTCCCAAAATTTCAATGGTAACACTTAAACCACAGTAAACCACCATGTTTAAAATTTTGGACAATCGACCCAGCATTTTTTCATGATTGAATTATATTGAATTGAACCCTGTTTGTGCCATGGTAAAAGGTTGGGTTATATGCCCATGTTGGGTGATGGTCATCAATCCGTCAATAGGGGTTAACAGACCCATTGATTGTGGAATTCGTAATAATGGCAGGATGAACTGTATATATCATTTTGTTGTGTGTATTCCTATTATGTATATTCCCATTGTATATGTATATGTATATCCCGTTCGATATCATCGAGCTCCCATGATTGTTGCTTAGATTCCTCATCAATATCTCATTTTCCAGATCATTTGTTTCTCTTTAAGACCTATAAATGGAGGTTTCCATGGGAGATCATCAATTTTTTGCTGGGAGATTTTCGAACAAACCATGTGACTGAGTACCGAAGGTTGAGACCAGATTCTATCATTTTGTTGGTTATATAATCTTACACTTACTGGTATATACGTATTGCATACAATACACTGCACATCATATACATATGTACATCTATATTCTATCTACATCTTATATACTTTTAATACATCTATAGTACTGTTTACCGAATGGTTAAACACATTTTACTTCCTGATCAACAACCCATGAACAAATGATTAACCCCCATGAACATCATATGTCCATATCATTGTTGCTTGTATCAACCTGTGTGTGAATAAATATATGATATAGTACATAAAACATAGTATGTGTATATATATATATATACATAAAACATCGTTGGTTCAATCAACTACATGTATAATCATGTCATTGTTGGGTTTTGCTGAGTACTTTTTTTGCATATCCATATCAATAGATCACCTCCAATTATATGGATCCTAAAATGGAGGTACTGTACCAAATAAGGCTATATTTTGTGGGGATATTCCCTTACATAGGCCTTACATAGGCCTTATATATGGTAGGTACCTCCAATTTAGGATCCAGAAATTCCCATTGATTATAGGGGGATTTTCCATTGAAAAAGCCATGAAAACTCCCAGCATTTTTTGACCAGCCGAGGTCCACCTGCTCCAAGTCTTGCGGGGGTGGCTTTCAGCACCGTTCCCGACGAACGCTGAGGGACTCCAAGTCTCTTGCCGTGGAGATGGGGTCAAAAGCATGTGATGACGATGGAAAATATGGGAAACATATGGGGAAATGTGGTAATTTACACTCTAGTAATTCAACTTATCATGATTTTTTAGTAATAATCCATAAATGATTCATTTTACTTTCCATAATTGGCCGTGTGTTACCCGTAAGAAACACTTGGAAGCACGGACAGACTGGGGTTTGGAAGATGTTGGATGATTTTGACCTATTTTTGGGTTGGAGATAGCCATGTTTGTTCTGAGTCCATGATATCAATGGGGATTTCAGGATCCAACAGATGGAGCTACTGTACCAAATAAGGCTATATATTTTGTGGGGATATTCCCTTACATAGGCCTTATATCAGGAATGTTTGTTCAAACACCCGGTTGAAGCCGGGGAAACTCGAACTCGGTGGATGATCCCCGATGTCCACGACCCAAGGCTTGGTGGCAAACCCTGCGACGGCGAAATGAGACAGGCGCGGCACAACGAGAACTGTAGGTTTATCCTATCCTCAATATGAACATCCCTTAAATGGGACCCCAATTCAGAGATCCAATACTGAATGGGGTATTCGTTTGGGGTATTTGCTTAACTTAATTATATTTGTTTCTTTTGGATGCCAATGTCCTTGTCCAACAGAAGTTGTTTCTGGGCTGCAGGGACCCAAGCGACCAGAGATTTCGTGTATTTTCAGCAGCAGGTTTCATCGCAGGGTTTGGGTAGATGACTTGACCCATCGATGTATTGGTTGGTGATATGGAAGTACCAATCTGGTTGGTGGTTTCAAACATGACTTTTATTTTCCATAAATTTCCATAATATATATGGGATGTCATCCTTCCCATTGACGAACTCATATTTTTCAAGATGATTATTGCACCACCAACCAGCAATTCTTGAGATTCTCCCCTACTGTATGTTGGAGCTTCTGCATATTTCGTTCCCCACATTTGGTTGAAGAAAAACAAATCCAAGTCTGCATTGCAGGGGTAAAAACCGGCAAAAAAACCTTTGACCAATCTATTGGGATAGTTTATCCTCGTTTGTAGTTGGTAAAGCCCTCCTATTTATGGTTGGTTAGACCATGTTAAAGCATGCTAAACCATGTTGTACCATGTTATCTTTCCTCATAGTTTTCCCTTAAACCAATCCTTCGGCTGTTTGAGCGGTGGAAGGTCCAAAGCTGTGGCACTGCCAGCTGTGGGCTCGCCATGGTGTCATGGCAGCAAGGGCGTTTCATCGAGCTTCACGAAATGCTTAAAGGTTTCTGCGCAGGAACCAAGCTGGTAAACATGGAAAAACGATTGAAACACCATAGAATCAATGCCGGATACCCTCTGGTTATGTCAAAATAGCTCTTGAAAATGGCCCAGTCGAAATAGTGGATTTTCCCATGAAAAATGGTGGATCTTTCCATAGTTTTTTGTGTTAGTTTACCAGGCCGGGTAAATCCAATGCCATGGATGACTTTTTCAGTTGGGTGCACATTGGCAGTCAGACGAGCAGCGAAAAAATTGAAGCGTATTACGAGCATAGGTACAGTATATATATATATAGAAGTTTCCTAAAATTGGGGTACCCCAAAAGCCCCAAAACCCATGGGATTTCAGTACTAAAATGGTCTAATGACTTGGACGAAAATAGGGGTATATAGCCCTATGCTATAGGAAACCCTCCAAAAAAACCCACATGGATAGCTGCGATCATCGTTATCGTAGCCACTGAGGACTGCCAATGGGAAGATTGGGATCAATGGGGCGCTTGCACTCGATGCGACGGAGAGATGATCCGAGTTCGAGAGGTTTGGGCCATATGGGGGATGGTTTGACTGGCGAGTCGAGGGACCCCAAGCAACAACGAGGTGGTTATTCATGTTATGAATGGGATATTATATATTAATATATATATATACAATTATATTTATATACAATTATATATATATACATATACATATTTATGGTTGGTAGTGATTTCTCCAATGTCGGGTGATGTTTAAATGGCATTCCCCACGAATGATCCTACCTGAGAAGATACATGGATTGAAGCCACAACCACCAACCAGAAAAGCTTGGAGGTGTGATATATCTCGCCTTTGCTGGTTGATATACATGTGAAATGCGTATGAATGAATAAATGTACTATATAAGAACACGAACCACAATTTTGGTTTTAAGATGTTTTAAGCGTCCAATTTTAGACCCCTGCCCATGTTGATACTGTACTTTGAGACTATCAAATGATGGTTTGTTCAGCAAAACCACTGCAACAACCAAGATTCGCTCTTCGGTTGATAGTTCAATTCTGTATGAGGGTAGAGTCGCGTAGAACCTACTCGATCAAATGAGCTATGAATTCGCTGTACTGTCAATCGCACAACGTTCCATCATAGCTTCACTTGTACTACTCTCATTGCCATACACAGTGTCAATTTGGATGTGGCCATGAAGTATCAATCTTCAAGCATCAGCATAGAGTGAACCACATATAATCCACATCATATAATTTCAACCCCGTAGTCTCAAATAGTCTCAAACACCCCAAAACGAAACCTTGGTGAAGTATAGGAAACAGTCGGAAACGGTGCCGCCAGATTCGTCACCTTGGCAATGATCTTGGCAAGCGCTGTGAACCCTCCGATTCACGACAGGCCGGTTGTCAAATGGCGGCGTCCTTGTTCCAGTTAGAACTGAGTTGTTATGGAGAGGAAGGAATCGGATAAGAAATACTTTGTTTCATTATATATATACATATATATCTATACCATAATACACTGTCTGTAGGATATTTGTGATGTTTCATTGAACCAGCTGGCTGGGATTGGGATTCTGAGTTTGAAGCTGAACCTTATCTTCTTATTAGGATGCAGCGATGATATAAAGGAACCCATGTCTTTTGTTTCCCATCAAAGACACTGTTTTTTTTCTTCTAAAGTTTCCCTTGAAGCAACCCGCTGCGTGTTTCAGAATTGCATTTGGGCCTGCAGGATGATGATTGGAACAACATGGAACAACTGGGTTGCAAATTTCATTGCCGAAAACGTGTTACAACTGATTTGGATTTACCCTCTGGTAATTTAACATAACTATGGACAATCACATTTTTTCATGGGAAAACTCACTATAAATGGTGATTTTCCATAGTTATGTTAAATTACCAGAGGGTACAAAAGGCAACCACAATTGTCACAGCAGCTGCAGCTTGGATTTTTGTAGCTCCACCATGTGCCAAAAATGGATCCGATCGGATTTCAGGTGGCTCAGTGCAACGAATGCCCCAAGAAACAGACGCCAGGGCGCCTGGAGGGGTCAGGTGATCCGCCAAGGGCGGGGGATGATCGATGATACCGTGATACCTATATAATCCCATTTTCCTAATATTCAACAGCCCTGAAAAAAATGGTCCCAAACATGTGTAAATCCTATGAAATCCTTACTAAACAATGGGGTTTCTGAAGGGGTGTTTCATATTGGGATGGGACAATTTTCTTCCCCCTTGATGGCATCACTGGCGTTAAAAAGGCGTTCATGGCGTTCATGGTCCAGTAGTGTAGTTGATAGTACTTGAGTCGCATGGTGCCAGTCTTTATAGCAAATGAGCGTATATGATGAACTGACCCAACATGAAGCCATGAACCTTACATGAAGCCAGCGGGCACCAAACGGGCACCAAACGGGCTGTGGATCTGTGAGGTTCTGGTGCGTTTGGGGCGACTGGAAGGCAGGGAACATCTGCAGGAACGTCCTGTAATATCTGGAGAAACCGGTTCGCTCCAACCACAATACCGTGGAAGTCCCATCATGAAGCCGTACATCATTGTCTCAACAGGTTTCCCCATGGCCGCTTTTCATCTCGTCTTGTTAAGAAAAAACTGGAGGCTAGTACTGAACATGTCCTGCAAACAGCTTTTTTTGAGCGTATTATTCTGATATATTCCAACATATCATATTATATCATATTATGTGTCATTTCCATGAATGCATAAATTTGTCGTTTAACTTCTCCATGTTTATCCATGTCTTCAACCGGGTTGATCGCCATCAAACAATTTACCCTCTGGTAAACATACAAAAAACTATGGAAAGATCCACCATTTTTAATGGGAAAATCCACTATTTCGACTGGGCCATTTTCAATAGCTATGTAACAAATTACCAGAGGGTAACTATTAACCATAAACCATAGATTATCCATATATTAACCATAGATTTTCCATAGCTATGTTAGTTGCCCCCCTCTTCCCGGCCAGGAAGGGGCTTGCAGCGCCACCTGCGGCACCGGCGGGCGCTTGGAACGGCGCCGTGAGTCCGGGCGGCCCAGGGCACCTGCCAGGGCGGTGCCAGGGCGGTGCCTTGGGACATCAACGACATGAAAAAGTGGAATATATGAGGCTTTTAAATGCTTTAAATGGGATATATATTATATATGATTAATTATATATGGATTATATATATATATACTGTATAATATATATATATATATATATATATATGTGGATATATATATATATATATACATAGAATATGGATATACAGTATATGATATGGATATATCACGATATCATAAATAGAATATACAGATTGCATCATACGGAATCCAATGTTGGGATAGGTTGTTTTTAGTATCGGGGCTTAAAGATGTTTTGAATTCATCCAATCCATGGCTTTTGAATTACATAAACATCAGCATTCACTATCTCTTGAGTAGAGGGTCCATAAGTTTGATTCATCTACGCATACTCTTCTTGATCTTAGTCTTGGATATCTTAAAGCAATGCATCAAACTATGTTCCAGGATAAATACCTTATCCAACCTGGCTTGAACACGATTCCCATGAGATTTATCCTATGAATTTCATTCCATGCAACAATTTATTTGCTATTGATGCTTTTGGCTGCCAGAATACCATCGACACAAATGTCTTACTGAACCATTACTTAACTAAATTTTGTGAAGACAACCATAGATGTTCCCAATTTCCATGTGCTGATTGATAGAGAGGGCAGCCCCAGGTTTCACATTGTTTTGAGTCAATGATAAATCAACACAAAGCAACCATTCGCTGCCTCGCACCCCAAGGCTCAAAACCCTTAGCGCTCGGAACTCCAGTTGGTGTTATAGTTGGTCCGGAAGGGCCGGAGAAGGTTGATGATGATGATGATGATGATGATGATGCAATCCCCAAGATATTCTCCGCTTAACTTCTTTCAAGGCAGCCTGTGGCGAGGTTGGATAATCCTTTGATTGATGAAATCTCAATTTTCAATTGTTTGACTGGTAAGCTCCCACTTTTTTACTTGGTTAACGTCCCTTTTTTACGCGTTCGCCTACCAGTTGCAGTGGACTCACCATTTTTCTTGGTGAAACCTCTCCCTAACCACATCAACCACATCCCGTGCCGGCCGAGTCCCCGCCGCACAACCCCTTGGACGCTGTCGGCAACGTGTCCGGGGTGGGCGCTAGCTGCGAAGCCTACGAGGCACACTACCATGGATGTGCATCTCACTTAGGATCCGTGGTTGATAATCCATATATATATAATATAATATAATATAATATGAAAAATATAATATAATATAATATAATATAATATATAATATATAATATAATATATAATAATATAATATAATATATAATAATATAATATAATATATAATATATAATATACTATAATATATAATACAATATATAATACAATATATAATATAATATAATATAATATATAATATAATACAATATAATATATAATATAATATAATATAATATATAATATAATATAATATAATATAATATATAATATA
>Ga0126342_10013461_pt1 | contig 14494 bp, 11 predicted proteins | sample Cyp1metagenome_FD_92528 | JGI IMG/M metagenome (GOLD analysis project Ga0126342, IMG submission 92528) | Coral microbial communities from Lord Howe Island, Old Settlement Bay, Australia - Cyphastrea 1 metagenome | ecosystem: Host-associated > Invertebrates > Cnidaria > Coral ... | reverse complement strand
GTGGCTCCGGAGGGTCGAAAAGTAGGCTCGCTAAAGCGGCGGGTGCGGAGCCAGCTGGCCAGATGAGAGATGAAAAATTGCACGCCGTTGTGGCGCGAAGCACATTTCGAAGTCAAAGGTGTAAAAAATGACGGGTTCAGAATATGTTTAAAAGTTGAGGTGTCGAAAAAGTGCACGCCGTTGTGGCGCGAAGCACATTTCCAAGTCAAACATGTACAAAACACCTCAACTTCGGAGCACTTTTAAAAGTTTTGATGTCGAGAAAGTGCACGCCGTTGTGGCGCGAAGAACATTTCGAAGTCAAAGGTGCAAAAAACTGCGGGGTACGGAGCACTTTTGGACGGTCAGATGTCGTTTCGCGTGGCATGCGCAAGGGATTGTGCACCTTGTCCAAAGTGAGCAAAACGTGAGGTTTTTTGTGGCATGTCCAAAAACGTTGGCAGGCCTGGGGCATTTGAAGAGGATCTGCAAAGATGCATTTTCCGTGGCCGGCGCAGTACAAGAGACATGTTCATCAGAGCTGTTAGGTGGTCCGGGCGCTGATTTCCTGAGAGGGGTTGCGTTTTAGAGCATCAAATCTTCAGGTTTGCTGAGATGATTTTGCGTGACAGGTGCAGCACTTCGTATGACCTGGCATCAATTTTTCGTGGCAGGCGCAGTACTTTAGACAGGTGAAATGGAAAAGTCGCAAAACGCATTGGTACGAGGCCGTCAGCTCTGCACTCAACTTTCCATTTTTGAAGGAAGTCTCGCAGAATTGCTTCGTTTTTGATGGTGTCAACTTCGAGATGTGAGAAAGTCTTGCAGAATTGCTTCGTTTTTGATGTTGCCAAAGTCGAAAATTGAGGAAATCTTGCAGAATTGCTTCCTTTTTGACGTTATCAAGTTCAAAAGTTGCGGAGTTCTCACAGATTGCTTCGTTTTCAAGATAGATAGATAGATAGATAGATTAGATTAGATTAGATTAGATTAGATTAGATTAGATTAGATAAGATAAGATAGATAGATAGATAGATACATACATACATAGATACATAGATACATACATAGATACATACGTAGGTAGATAGATAGATAGATGGATGGATAGATAGATAGATAGATAGACCTCTACAACTACAACTGCAGCTACATTACTACTACAACTACAAATACAAATGCATGTGCAAATATACTACGCTACATTACACTACACTGATTACATTACACTACGCTATTTGCACTACGCTGCGCTGATTACAGTACACTACACTAAACACATTACAGCTATAACTATTACAAATACAGCTACACCTTCAACTAGAACTACACTACATTACGGTACACTACACTACTCTCACTACACTACACAGAACTAATTACACTACGCGACAGTACACTACAACTACAGCTACAACTACAACTACACCACACTCCACTATATACACTAATTACACTACACTACGCTACAACTACAAAGACAGCTACAACTACAACCACACTACTGTACACTACACTACACTAGGCTACGCTACACTAGGCTACACTACAGCGCACAACACACAGCACATTACACTACATGACAACTACAACTACTACTGCAAATACAACTTCAACTACAGCTACATTACATTACACTACGCTAATTACACTACTCTACAGTGCAGTACACTACAGTACACTACACTACACTACACTACATTACACTACACTAACTACACCACACCACAACTACAACTGCAACTACAACTACGACTACACACACACACTAATTACACTACACTACAGCTACAGATCCACTACTGTACGCTACAACTACAACTACAACTGCGCTACACCACACTACATCAAGCAGTGGTGGGTGAGGTGACCACTGCAACCATCGCGGCCACTTCAAAAGACACATCTCCCACCACCTTTCGGTCCATCAGTGGATTCGCTCTGCCATTCGTGATTCACAACAACCAACCTCTCCTATAGGTTTCCTACTTTTGAAACTTCCGCCACCGCCTTGTGCAGTACTACTGGTAACATAATAAGCAAAAACACATAGATAAGGAAAACAGATTTGAAAGCAAATAAACAGCCCTGGGAACCAAACAAAAAAACCTTGCCAGTTCCCTCAGCACTGCGAGTGCATTGAAACGGCTTTGACTGCGTTTTCAATACTTCTCTTCCTCTTGCGACTTAATCAAATGCAGGGGTCCTTTGGGTAGGTACAAAATCAATTTTGAAAAAAACACTTCAACCACACTGCTACAGAGAGAAAGTGTCAGACCACCCTACAATACAAAATACCCCCTTGTAGTAAATATACGGATCTATGTTACATGTTCAAATATTTTCGATTTGGAGGGGGCGTTTAATATTATGGAGAAGGGATTAGTTTACAAAAACACTGATAAAGGAAACTCTGAAACACAAGATATGCACAGATTTGGCCTGCAATTGCTTTGAGATGTCACCTGCTGGAAGCAAACGATCAGGCAAAACTCGAGCACACAAATGCACAGGGCGTCAAAGGTGCAAGTCAGAAATGATACACACCCAACCGGACCCAGCCTCCATATCTGGAATCACACCTTCGCAGCAACTGCAATTGTGCTACAGTAACTGTGTTGGTGGTTTCTTTTCCCTTCAAACAGGTTTGGCTTTGGCCTGAAGGTACAAGCTCCCAGAAAATCGCTATTGGGCGGCACCTGATTTGAAGGTTTCCGCAGGGCGAGTGGCGTCAAGCTGAACAAAAAAAACGAGAATGACCGAGAGTTGGACTTGCCGCTTCCTGGCCCACAACACACCTGAAAATGCACTTAAGAATGCCGTTGAAACATTGTTCAGTGGCATGGCGAATCAAGTCTTTGCAAAACGCAAGTAGAGATTGGAAGACATCAATGAACATGTCATACATTGATCATGCACTGATCATACATTGATCATATATTGATCATATATTGACCATACACTGATCAAACATTGATCATACGTTCCATTCCGTTCGCTTCCGTTCCATTCCCTTTTTCGGCCGCAGTTCACCAGGTTCACCAGCCTGTGCCTAAAGTTGCTGCAGCTGCCAAAGGAGCTACTCGACGACTGATCCGTCTCCAATCAGTTTTCTGGCGAAAGCAGAGTTGTTACAATATGTTACAAGTATTAAGAATTAATGTGAAGATGAGCAGATGTGAAGCTGAGAAGATGTGAAGATGAGAAGATGAGCAGGTGTGAAGATGAGAAGATGTGAAGATGTGAAGATGAGAAGATGAGAAGATGTGAAGATGCGAAGATGAGAAGATGAGCAGATGTGAAGATGAGAAGATGTCAAGATGTGAAGATGAGAAGCTGAGAAGCTGAGAAGATGTGAGGATGAGAAGATGTGAAGATGAGAAGATGTGAAGATGTGAAGATGTGAAGATGTGATGAGAAGATGTGAGGATGTGAGGATGAGAAGATGAGAAGATGTGAAGATTTGAAGATGTTATGTGAAGATGTGAGGATGTGAAAATGTGAAAATGTTTGACAGACCCCCACTATTAGAAGAACCCTTCGCTCAGACGCTCAGGAAAAATATTCCCCTGGACCCCTTGTTTTCTATGGCCCTGGCAACAGTTTGGAGACAAAACCGAGCATTTCTGTGGTATTTGCATAGTTTTGGAAGTGGAGCCTCTCGCCCGTAAGGTTTTTGCAGGACATTGGACCTGGAAATCGAGCATTCACAAGGTTTGTCAACATGTTGTAAACATTTGGGGCTCGACGCTGCCGTTTCAACAGCACCTGCAACACTTGGGAGTTCGAATCTTTCATTTTCGATGGTTGCTTTTAAACTTACGTTGGTTTAAAGTTTGTTTGTGGTTGGTTTAAGGTTGATTGAGGTTTGGTTTGGGGTCTATTTAAAGTTGGTTTAGACTGTGTAATTGCGGTTGGTTTAGGGTTATTTAGGGTTCGTTTCGGGTTGGTTTAGGGTTAGGTATGGCTTACAAGGTGTCTATTCAGGGTTGGTCAAACGTTTATTTAGGTTTCGTTCTAGTCTTATTTAGAATTGGTTTAGTGTTTGTTTGCGGAATATTTCAAGTTTTTTCAGGGGTTATCTAGGGTCGGTTTGGTTTTTTTTTGGATTTCGTTCAAGACTTTGTGGTTTAGGTTTTGTTTGGGATCTACTGGGGCATGGTCTTTTGTTTATTTAGTTTTGGTTTAGGGTTTGTTTAGGGTTGGTTTAAGATTTACGTAGGTGCTGCTCGAAGTTTATTTAGGGTTGACTCAGGATGTATTTAGGATTGGCTCGTGGTTGGCCTAGGTGTTATTTAGGGTTGGTTCAGGTCTTTTTTAGGGTTGGCTTGGGGATCAATTTGGGTTGGTTTAGGGTCTATGTTGGTCTTGCTTCCGGTTTCTTTAAGGTTGGTTTAGTGATTTATTCCTGGTTGGTTCAGGGTTGGGATTTATGTAGGGTTGGTTTGTGGATTATTTGGGTTTGCTTAGGATTTATTTAGGGTTGGCTCGTGTTTGTTTAATAGGTGTTATTTTAAGTTTATTTACGGTTGGTTTATGGTTTCTTTAGGGGTGGCTTAGGGTTTATTTGGTGCTGGTTTAGGGTTTATTTGCGCTTGGTTTAAAGTTGATTTTGGTTTCGTTTACAATTTATTTAAGGTTCGCTTAGGTTTCGTTTAGGGTTTATGTAAGGGTTATTTAAGGTTGCCTTACATTTAGTTTAGGTCTGAGCGAGGGTTGGTTTAGGGTTCGTTAAAATTTACTTTGGCTTGGGGGTTGGTTTAGGTTTAGGTGTTATTTGGGGCTGATGTAGGGCTTTTTTGCGGTTGGTTGAATTCAGGGTTATCTTAAAAATGTTTTAAGGCACTAGAGTCACCAAAGGACGGAAGGACCAAGGGACCCAGGGACCAGAGGGACCAGAGGATCAAGGGACCAAAGGACCAAGGGGCCAGAGGACCAAGGGACCAGGGGGCAAAGGGAGAGGACTGGAGGACCGGGAGATTCAAAGACTACAAGTTTTGAAAATCGCATAGAAGGGCCAAAACAATGCACCAGCGCAGGAAAAATGAATGTTTACTTTTTTATACCTTAAATATTTTTAAACTGATGCCTTAAATTTGTTGATGCCCTAATTTTTTTTTCGAACCCCATGTCTGATTGATGGGACATGATGAGAAATGAGTGCTGAGCTACTAATTAATGGATTATCAAGCCAGGCCGCTGCCTGGCACTTTTCGAGTTTCGCCCTTAAAGGGCTCTTCTGGAAATTCCTTGTGCCATCAAACTGCGGCAAACGGTGCAAATGTGCGACTGGCAACCAAATGCAGCACCAGACTGAGACTGCAAAGGAAAAAAAAAAGGTCTCACCTCATCCACACCCTTTACCTTCAAATGTCTTCCATATTCCTCTGTACCTCGACCTAAACAATCTCTTACGCACGGACCAACATGGTCGTACGGGGCAACTGGGAACCACTTGCTGCAGCAAAGCCAAATGTCGCTGCAGCTGTTTCTGAAACCATTTGGTGCTTATGTTTTTGTTGTAAGGCGCTTTCAGCAAAACGCTGCCACCCTCTCGTGAAATTTCAGACTTGGCTCGTAAGGAAAACTTCGTGCGCAAACATTCAAACAATTTCAAGCTAAAGCCTCTGTCCTTGAGCCTGCTCTTGAAAACTTCGATGTGTTTGGAAGCTTCCTTTGAACTCTTGTTCCTTCTGAAACATTTCACAGCCCCTCCAATTTGCAAGGACAAAAAGCAGTGGTTACTTGCAGCGGGAATATATAGGTAGAGGTTCTTGGGCTTGCAAAACATTGACCAGTGAATTGTTCGATTCTTCTCAATAGTCAGAGACACATTCAAAAACTGAACATCGCAACTTCCAGAGAAGTCAAATCTCACAGAAGAGTGCCACGAGTTCGCCAAGGATTGAATCTCTTCTCCTTTCTTCGCACAGAGTAATAGCAAATCATCAATGTACCTCACCACTACCTGCAGCTCACTGCCACATGAACTTTGCAAGAAACAGTCCGAATGAGAAAGATACAGGTTTGCAAGGACACCTGCCACAGATAAGCCAGTTGGGATACCCTCTTCAGCTTTGTAGAGCACACCCCCAAACTCAACAAAAACTACAGAGAGAACTATCTCCAAAACTTTTGTGACAAATGTCGCCAGCTGTTGACAAGCAATCCGTGCCCTAATAAAGGGGACGATCAGAGACAGCATATGCGTTCTGCAACTGCTTGGGTACAGGTTGATAGCTTCTAAGGTGATCAACTGCATGCCTTCTCTGCATTTCACATGGCAACGTTTCTCTAGCAATTCGTCTGTGGATAGAATCACTGTGGGAATATGTTGCTGCAAAGGCGCCAACTGCTCAACAAGGAAAGAGGCAAAAGGAATAAACCAAGTCTGTCTCAAATTGCATACCGGTCGAGAACCTGGAGGTTCCTTGTGAACTTTGACCAGAATTCGAAAAGTACCAGCTGCCTTCTGACAAAACCTGGGTCTTAAAAACCGCCGCAAGTCAGTAGTAATCACTTGCGAGTGAAAAAAGAACTCCACCAGAGCCAAAACTCCAGCTCTGCTCTCACTCAGACCAGCAAAATAGGCATTGGAGCTACACTGCACATAGCCTTGAGCTAGTTGTCGATGCACTTGGTTTCTCAGCCATTCTTTTGAAACAACTGCTTCTCCCAAGCCCTTGTCGCAGTCCACCATAGCAATTTCAGTCGCGTGTTGGAAAGCCATTGTCTTGCTTTGCGGTCTACCCAAGTCCAGTTGCTTTGAAAACTCTTCGGCTCGAACTGGTCTTTGCTATCCCCAAGAAGTCTTATGAATTGCTCAATGCGTTTGTTCGAAGTGGAGACCAAGAACTTGGCAGTTTGCACTTTGAAGGCTTCGGACATTCCAGCGGTTGATGATTGAAAAAAGCTCGCGAAAGCAAAGAACGCCGCAAAGCTGGCAACCCAGACTTCAACTGCCTTCAACTGTTGCAGTGGAGTGCAGGGAACTGTGGGAATGAACCTGCCTCCTCTTGAGATGTGTTGCAGCACATATCCGGGACCTGTAACTGACTTGCAGGGACAAGGTTGTGGGCACCCTTGTACTTGGGCTTGTGAAGGATGGAAGAGAAGCGTGCCCTCAAAGTCTGTACAACGATGAACTTGGAAAAACCAAGCGCTGTTTTCTCCTCATCCACCCAAAAACACCTGCCCCTGCTTCTTTTTGCTGTTTTCGCTTTCCTTTGGACTTCGAATTTGTTTTTGCTTTGCTCTTGCCTTTGCCTCCTTTCTGTCTTCACTACCTGAAAATCAGACCGACTTGTTCTTGCCAGCGCTTGAAGAGCGAGAACTACCCCGGCTGGAATTGCGATCTGATTTCAAAATGGGTGGACGCCCTGAACCTCAACTTTCACGTGAATGGCCACGAGGATGTGGAGTTCCTGGACGCTTTGGCTTGACTTTCGATGAGGCCTTGCTCCTCCCAGTGATTCCACATCAAGCACCGCAATCTTCACATCGTATTTCTTTTGCAGTTCTGGCTTGTCTTGCGCCAAGTAGGCTAAGGCACTGTCACTTTTGATCTTAACGGGCTTGCGCGCACCTCCCAACTTGGCAAGCTCAAAAAGAGCTGGGTAGAGCACATCCTTCAAGAATGGCTTTGTCGCTTTTTGCTCTCAAGTCCTTCTCCTTCTCAACCCGTGACTGTGATTTTGGGAATTCTGAACGCAAAAGGCATTCCACAAACAAAGCAGCTTTGGATTGCGATGTGGCCCGGGCTGATTGGTCATCATAACCCAGTTGCACAAACAAGCTGTCAAGTCTGTCTGTCAGCTTTTGTTGCAAAACCGGAAATTTGACCAAGCCGTCATACATCTCCATGCACTTGTCCCGGTGCTGACATACAAAATCGAAACATTATTTCGCATGTCTTCGTCTCATTGACGACCATGCTTCTTTCAGATCACAGTCATCATTCATGTTTGCCTGTTCATTTTCAAGAGGCTGTGCGTGGGCAATGTATAGCTTAGTGAATTGCCACTGGTGTTTTGCTTCAGCTTCAACCTTTCATATTTGTGTTGCCTGGTTTTCTGCGTTGCCCACGCAGAAAAAAATGCTTTTGCTTTCCGCCTCAAACTCTTGGAACACAGTACGGATCTGAGGGCCCACCTCTTCAAGGATGCACTTGGGATCGACATACGGCTTCGAAGCTGGAGCCGCCGAACTGGACGGTTGTGCAGGCTGAGCTGCTGCTTGCTGAGCTTGTAACAAACCTAGCAACAGACGGCTCTGCTCCATAAGCAGTTCTTCAACTCTTGGCGCTCTTGCAGCACTAGTAGGAAAACCTCCAGGCAAAGCCGGTAGACCTGGCGGTGCTGAACCCAAACTCCGAGTCTGGAATGAAGGAACTGGAGTTCTCGGAGACATTCTCTCTCTGAGATTAGAAGCTGGCACGAAGGAATTCTGAGCAATCGCACCACCACCATGAGAGCATCAGATGATATGCCTGAATCAGGCAAAGGCCCATGGTGCTCACGATAAACCTAGCAAATAGCAAAGCACTGCTGAGTTATTAATGGATTATCGGGCGCTGCCGCTCTTTTTTGGCACTTTTCGAGCTTTCGCCCTTAAAGGGCTCTTCTGGAAATTCTTTGTGCCATCAAACTGCGGCGAACGGTGCAAGCATGTGACTGACAACCACATGCAGCACCAAACTGAGACTGCAAAGGAAAAGAATCCTGTTCGGGTGAGATGCCTCAAGATGAGATAAAACGAGATCAAATGAGATGAGACATGACGAGACACGATGGGAAGACATTAAATGAGATCAGATCAAGTGAAACGAGACAAGATGCGATGGAAGATAGATAGGAAAAAAGATTGGTTGAGATGAGAGGAGACGAGATGATACGACATAATTCAAAATCGAGCCCGGAGGGGGTTAAGTAAAACTTCACACGAACACTGGCTGACCTGCCCCCAGACCCCCGAAGTTACTTTGCTAAGGCAAAAGCCAACTCCAGCTAGCTACCGCTAGCTTCCGTGATTTGCAGATCTAATCGATATCACAATGAATTGCTGTGGGAGCAATACTGCCAGCTGGACCAGCGTCAAGAATTCGTAGCAGGTTTGACGCAGTTCGTAGGCCACACCCTGGAACACGATTGATGCAAAGGTTGCAACTTGGCGCCCCCGATTTCACATGTGTCATGCTCTCCTGCCTCCATAACAGCATTCGGCTGATTGGAGATCAAAACAGCTGCAAACACTGGAGCAACTGCAACCACTGCCAGGAAAAAGGAGATGCACATGTGTCTAGGGTTATCTGTCGAAGTGTGGAAACTAGAAATATTGATGGGGACACGCCCTGAATTGTCATTATGGAAATCCGCCGGTACCGAAGGTGCCGAGACGTTTGCTGTGTGCAGGATGTGGACTGGAAGCAACTGCAAGAATTGTAGCTTTTTTTTGGAGAGTTGCATTTTTACTTTCGAATACTGCGCTTTCCATGTTTTGAAGAGGTTCTAAAATCGACTAAGCTGCTAAGTACGGGCCCAACATAGGCCACCATTGCCACAACATCGGCCAAATGGGCTCAACATGGCTCAACATGGGCCCAACATGGGCCTGATATAGCACTAATAGAGGCTCAACATGGATGTAAGTGCTGAAAGTATGCTCAATGTAGCATACCAAGGGCTCAACTGATAGCTATTAAGCGCAATACGGCCAGATGTCAAACCGTCCAATGCAAATATCAGCCCCGCCCAAAAGAAACCTTCCAAAAACGAGCAAAAATACACAGTTCTTTTTAGATTAACGTGGTAGCTTTCCGACGCAAACCCCATGCCAAACCCTTGTTGCGCTGTTGCTGGCCTTTTTTGGCAAGAGTTGGTCCTCAAGTATTTGAAGAACATAGATCTCTTTGGGCCTGCGTGGAAGACCATCTAGGGGGCCATGTTGCGCCCAATTGGATGCTTAGGAGCAAATGTCTTAACGCGGTTTTGCTCTGAGGGCCCAAAAAGCAAAACAAAGTCAGAGCTACAAGTATGCTGCAGGATGCTCTCATCTGGGTCTCCAGGCCAGAAGAAACGCGTTTAAAAACCACAATGCCTTCCTAAATTTGACTAAGTATGAGCTGCAATCCAAGCTCAAAGGCTCAAAACTCACTCAACTTCCCCCAACTGGGTTGAAATTCATGATGAAAATACTCTCCAAACTGGCGCGGAATGAGCCCCAGTGCCCCAGTGGCATAGGCAGAACATGAAGCGTGTGGGGGGCCCTTTATGGCTGTCCAAAGTCTGTAGCAAAAATGATCTAGACAGAGATTTTGAAGCACGCGCAAATAACAGAAGGGGAACATACTGGAAGATAAATCGGCCTGTTGATGCGGCCTGGAACCTGTAAATTGAACTGTTTGACATCAATTTCATGGGTTCAACCCAGAGCGGACAATTCTGGTGCAGGCCATTGCCGTCGCGAAGCGACTAGAATAAGTGAGTCTAGTCTGTTTCATGAATAGATTCAATAGGTTTCAAAAATGCTTCCCTGTAGATTTTCAATAAATTCAAGTGAAGTGCTTTGTTGAGTGCTTCTCTTGTCTCTTGCTGAGTTCTGCATTGTTGGCATTGTGTTGTCTTGATTCTCGACTATAGCCTGTGGCTCACTTGACAAAAACAATAACGCGTAACATGTATTCCCTTGCTTTCAGTCAGAGGCGAGTCTGATCAAAGACAACAAATCATAACTACCAAAGCATCTCAAATAAGTCAGTCAAAGTCAGTCAGCAGGTGTTTTCTCATGCCACCCGTTCTGTTTCGAGCCGCATGCACACACCTCTTTGGCCCCGTGAATTGTGCTGCCAGTCGAACAGCGAACTTGCATGCATTGATGGCTGCATTGTAACTGTATTCATCAGGAACCAGGCGCTTTTCGTTTGTCATGATGACCAACAAAATCAGTGCCAACTCCCACTTTCCAGTTTTCTCTAAGGACTTTGTCAAAGAATTGAAAGAGAATGCATCTTGATCCAACCGCACGTCAGTCATGCTCTGAAAATGCTGCATAGCTACTTGCCACTCCTGCGAATCAGCGCACACACTAATCGCGGAATTGAAGCTGATGCAGTCGGCAGCCGCCTGGAGAGAGGGTAGTGAGTAGAGCACAGAGATTGCAAGCTGCCAGCCATGGAGGTGGCCCAATCGGCCCAAGCTGCCCGTCTCACATGCACTGATGAAACTGTTGCAACACACATCAGATATTCTTGATGTTTCTTTGGACCTTTGCAAAAAGCTCATAGATCTCTCCCAGCACAATTCGCTAGCTATGATGGAACTGAGGCCAAACACGTCCACGCTGAGCTGAAGCTGTTCTGCCGCAGTTGCAGCCGCCAACGCCATCCTCCAAGAACTTCTTGCAGCACTGAGAACGGCATTGTGGATCACTCCGTCAGACTGGACATTTGCAGCGCTGAGGGCATGGCAAACTTCTAAAAGCTGTGAGGCGCCCAGCCATTGAGTAGCCTTCTCGCAGGCACTAGTCGACACACTCAACAAATGAAGATCAACTTCAAGGGATGCCCAAATTGCGCTTTGGAAGGAAGATAGACAAGCTTTCCAGTTGCCATTGGATCTATGTGCTTCGATTAAGTTGCAATAGCCTTTGTTGGTGTCCACTGCATCTTTGTCCTGACTCAAAATGCCAATCGCGTGCACCCATCGGCTTGCAAGCTGACAAGCCCTTGCACCAGCATGGAAGCCTTTGAAGTCTGTTGCACTTTTGAAAAAAAAAGTATAGCAAGACGAACTACCGGGAGCCTTCTCCAACTGGAATTTGCCAAAACTATCTGGAATTAAACCAGACTTGTCTAAAAAAAAATAGAAACATATTCCAAACAGCCTCGAACTAATTTCATGATCATGCCACGGGGCTTAATTCGTCACGAGCCAAGCAAAGTAGCGCCATTCGATCAAGGTTCACCACGGATGCCCTGAGATATGACCACACTCACTAGATGGTCGTCAAACAGCTGGCGTGGTCAATTTGAGTCCACTGACCGACAATGTACGTTTGATTTGATGGAAAAATACAATCTGAGTGGAGCAACTGTGACAACCACTGTCTGAACACGCAGGAAAATTGGCTGTCTGAAAGAGTGACCATTCTGAGAGGAACTCAACGTTTGAAGACGAAGAAGTAGGCAGGTACAAACAGTACGTCACTTGGTGCTGTGTCACACGCATGCTGCTTGTGACTGCCTTCATTATCACATTGTCACCTTTGGATAGTCAAACTTTCTCTATCCTGGCTTTAATGACAGCTCTTGAAAAATCTGCTTATCTGAATACGGAGTGAACGTAAAAGAGGAACGGTGGCGATTCAATGGTCTAAAGCTAGACTCAAAGTCTCCAAAGTCAAAGATTGAAGCGATACTATGTGTTTTTCACAACCGCAGTGCACCGCGGCAACGGTCTGCCAAGATGCCTCCAGTCCATAGTTGTTCCAATCATATTCACAAAACTGCCAAAAATGATTTCATTGGGTCGCACCAGCCATTCCTGGGCAAGCGTCTAAGACTAAGATTGAGCAAGGGATTTCCAGGGTCATAAAACAGTTTTACCTGTTTCTGAAATATTCCAACCACCTACCGAGATGCCACTTGGGCAACAGCTTGCAGTGCAGACAAAACTCTGACATGTGACAAAGGATGCTGTTCCCAGTGCGCCAGGTTTGGGCATCACAGCGACCTAGCAGCATACCATAGTTCACCACATCAGGCCTTGAGTTTTTGGAGGCTGGGCAACACGTTGGTAACGGGCTACACATGAAAAGGGATGAATAGGACATGCAAAAAGATTTTTTCGCTCAATCTACTTGTCAGCAACAAACGAAGCAAAAAAGAAAAGTACTCCACCTCCAAGTTTTCCAAGGGAAATACTGAAATGGACCCACCAGCATTCAAAATAATTCAAACATATTAAAAAACAACAGTCCTTCCTTGGAGGGAACAGATCGATCCGGGCGTCCAACCATCCGTATTTGTTTTGATCTGGACTTTATGTTGCCTTGTAGTTGTGGTTTTTTGGCGGCCCGTAGCGTTGAACTTCTGGAATTCAGAACCAAAGGCCGTTGGGGTCATGTTTTGCTCTTACTTACAAATTTGAACAACGCGAAAGGTTCGCAGGCAAAAACAAGGATTTGAAGAGCGGCACCAGTTTTGTGTTTTTCCATTTTGGGTTTTTGTTGGGATCATTCATCATTCATGCCTGCACTTCGAACCATCTGTCAGTGCTTCATTCCTTTACGTTTGTCTGTTGCTCAAGAAACCTGCAGTTCGACCAGTCCAAACCGCTAATCAGAACCATTTGGATAGTCAAGGTCATCAAATCCAAGTGCATAATTCACTGGCGTGGTTTGTTTGACCTTGCAAAGAAACAAAACCTTCGTTGTTTGTAGACAAATATAAACCATTTACATCTATGTCTATGTGCGTATAAATATATATATACATGTATGGTCCCGGTCTCCGGCCCCGTACCCGCCCCCGATAGTATGGCCCCCCTTTTGCCCAGCACCCTGTAACGTAGCATCAAGTGTCTGTGCAAGTACCAGGGAAGATCTTTTAACGTAGCACCAAACGAAACGTCTGTGCAAGCGTGCAAGTACAAGAGAAGATCTTGTAACCACAAGTGTCTGTGCGAGAACAAGAGAATGTCTATTAATGTAGCACCAAGCGTCTGTGCAAGTACAAGAGAAGATCCTTTCAGAGACCATCAGGTGTTTGCGCATATAAAATAGAAGGTCTTGGAACGCAATATGAGGCGTCTGTGCACGTACAAGACAAGATCTCGTAACGTAGCATCAAGCGTCTATGGAACTAGGAGAGAAGATCCTTTAACTTCTTTTAAAGTTGCATCAATTGCCTGCGAGTGTAGAATAGAAGGTCTTGCATAAATCAACTGTCTGTGCAAGTACAAGAGAAGATCCAAGTGCCTGTGCAAGTAAAAGAGAAGATCCTTTCAGAGACCATCAGGTCTCTCCGCATGTAAAATAGAAGGTCTTGGAACGCAACATGAAGTGTGTGTGCACGTACAAGACAAGATCTCGTAACCTAGCATCAAGCGTCTATGGAAGCAGGAGAGAAGATCTTATAACTTCTTTTTAACGTTGCATCAATTGTCTTCGCGTGTGGAATAGAATGTCTAGAAGGTCTCGTAGCGTAACATCAACTGTCTGTGCAAGTACAAGAGAAGATTTTGTAACGTAACATCAAGCGTACATACATACCTACCTACCTACCCACCCACCCACCTACCTACCTACACACATACATACACACACATATACACACATACACACACATATACACACATACACACACAGAGACATACATACATACATACATACATTACATTACATTACATTACATTACATACCATACATACCAACCATACATACCAACCATACATACCAACCATACATACCAACCATACATACCAACCATACATACCAACCATACATACCAACCATACAT
>Ga0126342_10013460_pt1 | contig 14494 bp, 15 predicted proteins | sample Cyp1metagenome_FD_92528 | JGI IMG/M metagenome (GOLD analysis project Ga0126342, IMG submission 92528) | Coral microbial communities from Lord Howe Island, Old Settlement Bay, Australia - Cyphastrea 1 metagenome | ecosystem: Host-associated > Invertebrates > Cnidaria > Coral ... | reverse complement strand
TGTAGTGGAGTGTAGTGGAGTGTAGTGGAGTGTAGTGGAGTGTAGTGGAGTGTAGTGGAGTGTAGTGGAGTGTAGTGGAGTGTAGTGGAGTGTAGTTGTGTAGTTGCAGTGTTGTGGAGTGTAGTGTAGTGTAGTGTAATGTAGTGAAGTGTAGTGGGAGTAGTGTAGTGTATTGTAGTCTAGTGGAGTGTAGTGTAGTGTAATGTAATGTAGTGTAGTGTAATTAAGTGTAATTGAGTGCAGTGTAGTGTAGTGGAGTGTAGTGTAGTCGAATGTAGTGAAGGTGTAATTGTAGTTGTAGTTTTTGTGTCGTGTAGTGTATTGGATTGTAGTGTGATGTAGTGGTGGTTGTAGTTGAAAATGCTACAAAACCCTCACGTGTTGCCCACTTTTGACAAGGTGCACAATCCCTTGCGCCTGCCACGCTAAGCGACATCTGAACCTCCAAAAGTGTTCCGAACCCCTACTGTTTTTAACATTTTGACTTTGAAATGTGCTTCGCGCCACAACGGCGTGCACTTTTTCGACATCTGAACCTCCAAAAGTGGTCCGAACCCCTGGTGGCCCTGGTGTTTTTAACATTTTGACTTGGAAATGTGCTTCGCGCCACAACGGCGCGCACTTTTTCGACATCTCAACTGCCAAAAGTGGTCCGGAGCTGGTGTGTTTTGTACATTTTGACTTGGACATGTGCTTCGCGCCACAACGGCGTGCACTTTTTCGACATCAACTGCCAAAAGTGGTCCGCACCCCTAGTTTTTTGTACATTTTGACTTGGAAATGTGCTTCGCGCCACAAGGGCGTGCACTTTTTCGACATCTCAACTGCCAAAAGTGGTCCGAGAATGGTGTGTTTTGTACATGTTCACTTCGAAATGTGCTTCGCGCCACAACGGCGTGCAATTTTTCATCTCTCGTCTGGCCAGCTGACTCCGCACCCGCCGCTTTCGCGAGCCACTTTTCGACCCTCCGGAGCCACAAATCATTGGAAAAACACAGTGTTTCGCGACTTTCCTACCTTTTCGCGCATCTGCATCTTCTTTCTTCTGACTCTTTCTCTTCTTCCCTTCTTTCTTCTAATCTTTCTCTCTTCTAACTCTTTCTCTTCTACCCTTCTTTCTTCTAATCTTTCTCTTCTCTCTGCCTCTTCCCTGCTCTGCTTTTCATCTGTCCATATTGTCGGAAGTTTGACTTCTAAACTTCCTTCGATCATTATATCTTTTGTATCATGAGTAATCAGCTAATTCAACCACCATCATCATCATCATCATCAATTTCATCATCATCATCAATAGTGATCACCAATAATGATCATTATCATCATGATGTAGTATGAGTTATATCTTTTACCTTTTGTTTTTCTTTCATGGCAAATTACATAAAATTAGAATCCCTAAATCCCAAATCCGATGTTTTTCGGGAAAATAACTATTTTGGGGAGGTATGGTAAAATATGCCTTATTCCAAGTAACCCATAAAAAACTCCCAACTCCCATACCAGCATGACCAGCCACGGCAAGATCCGACTCCCATCCCCGGCACCTCCCACGACTCAAGCGCTTGGCATAGTCGAAGGTCACGTGCTGCTTGGCCGTGCCCGAGACCGCATCATGGTGCTGTGCCACACCCATGGCCTGGAATTTGGAAAGAGCCCATCATCTGACCATAGCCTGGTGGTGCCCCAAAAAAGGGAGCCAGGTGGTTTAGAAATGAAATTTTCTATAGGGTTGTAATTATGGTAAATATATCGATACGTATATAACGTATATCCTCCGACCCCGGCTAGCAGCAAGGGGGAGAGCGAGAGTGAGGATCGGAAGCACATTCAAGCAGGGACTGAAGACGACACATACCAAGCAGCTTGTGTCCGAACAAACGCGAATGCACGATGCTTCATATAAGACATGGTAAGCGCAGCCCACCTCGAAAGAGTCGACCTGGCTGGCACAAAGAACGAAACCAAAGGCGAAGGCTAAGAAGGTAAAAGTTGCGCTGAAAAAGCCGAACTGCCTCGTCAGCGTGATGGTCCTCAAAGGTTCCAACCTTAAAGTAAAGCGCCATATCCTGCAAGTTCGCTTCGATTCGGTGCGCGGAAGGGAAAAAAATCCAGGTCAACAATTGTTGGGTCAACAGTTTCGTTGGCCCTTCGCACGCTGTGGTCATCACATCTGCAACTCTTGAAACAAACTACACTGCCGAATGGAAACAAAGCCGACATTGGTACAGCACTGTGCTGCTTCCAGGCTAGCACAGAAATAATAACATCTGTACATCTCTGTTGGCGCTTCTCGGTGTACTGCTTTGTACTCAAAACTTTGCACAAGCCACTTCTGAGTACTACTTTGTACTTCAAAGCTTGCACAAAGTGCTTCCCAGTACATCCCTGTACTCAGCTCACAAAAAGAACTTCCCAGTACTACTTGCACAACAAAACTTCCACAAAACACTTCCCAGTACTACTTTGTACTACAAAGCTTGCACAGTGCACTTCCCAGAACTACTTCGTACTACATCACACACGAGCCGCCCGCCATCGCCAGCTGCAGCCACTTTACACGGAAAGAGACCACGTTTCGTGCTCCGGCTTCCTCCCCAACACGAGTCCCAAGCAACGTTCATGCAGCCATTGCGCGCTGCCCTTCATCGCCAGCTGCAGTCACAACAATGTGTCTCATGTATTGTTATGTGATCATGTGCTGTTATGGTATAAAATGTTATGTTATCTTTTGTTGTCTAATGTACTGTTGTCTCATGTGTTGTTGTGTGATGTACTGTTATGTGATGCACTGTTGTGTGATGTATTGTTATGTCATGTATTGTTATGTGGTGTGTTGTTGTGTGATATATTGTTATGTTATGTATTGTTATGTGATGTGTTGTTGCGTGGTGTACTGTAATGTATTGTTATATTTATGTGACATGTAGGAGATGGAATTCATCGAGAATGACCTAGCCAGATGCTTGTATTCAACTTGCTGGCGATAGCCGGGCAGCACCAGTGCAGTGCATCTAGACACATACTTGCTACGTCCATGCTGGAATGTTTTTGGCCGGCCTTATCACATACTTCGGTAATGCAAGGTTGAAGCCATGTTTCAAACTGAAGCCGGTTTTTCGATGAAGCTTGCACCTTGTGCGTATCTTGCAACTAATCCAGCTTACAATGCAACAGACGACGGGTCATGTCCATACCCCCCTTCCTTTGCGATCAAAACCAAACAGATGTTTTGCCGACACTTGTGGACCAGTCCCTCCAAGGCACCGCATGAGCGTTGGCCATATCGTCAGCCATCGTAGCCCTAAGGATTCCGACAGGCTCCATGGATTTCACAAAGGCATTCCAACTGGAAGTAGATGGGCAATCAACATCAACTCGGGCGCGGAGACCATTCCACAGCGGGATCGCAAGCTTGTAATGCAGTGCTTTCCTGCAGTGACGTCATGTGATTCATCCAAGCCATAACCAATTGGTGCAATCCCATGCTCCCTCAACTGCATAGAGATCACAATTCGCTTTTACACCCACCAATTGGCACAATTCGTACCGACTGGAGACATGCTGCACCTGCAGCCAAGCCACGCATGCTGCTTCAAGAACACCAAAAGATATCCAAAAGATCAATGCGCTGAACAAAGCCCAGAGAACATGCTGCAGTAGGCAGACTTCCTCATCCAGTAAAATCTGCTACGTGGTTACAAGTTAAAATAGAAAACCACCACCTTTTCCATATCATATCTTAGAGTCCATTATATAAATTCACACTATATATACCTAAAATGAAATATGAGTCATAATATGTCAGAACTATGTGTGACCATGCCCATGATCTCAGAATCCACAGAAATCACCGAGACCGCCTTTGGCAACCACTGTTTTCACGTTTTTGGGGGCCACAAGTCTGCGCACCATGGGTAAAACAGGGCTTGCGGCTCGGAGGTCCATTTTGGGCACTTTTTGGTGTATTTTTGCAATTTTTTTCGGCGCGCGCTGGCGGCCAAAACATTGTAAAACACTGTGCTGTAATTTACAATGTGTTTGCAACTTTCGCATGGAAAAAATACTTCTTGCAACATGCCGAGAACTGCGTAAATAAGTGTTTTTCCTACAGGCGCTGTCCACAAAACACTGCAAATACTGTGAGTTTTGCCCCCAAGGACGTCCCAAAAAGATCGGTATTTACCTGAAAACACCATCTATGTGATGATTTTTGGCTACTACAAGAATGAGAAAAAAGCTGTGTAATCAGATTCAGATGGTTGCAAGATGCCAACAAAGCAAGCGGGCGACATTCTGGGCAACAACAACCCTTGGGGCATCGCCGGTGTGCGAAGCCCTACAATATAATGTTGGTAAACATAACTCCAAAAAAATATTTGGCTTGTGCTAGATAGATGTATAACATGTTCTATAGTTTACACATTACACATATGTTAATGTGGGTTGTAAACCAACAAACATCACTGGGGGAGCACCACCTTGTACAAATGACCCCAACTCCTAAAGCATTGGGACTTAACATGCGTTAGTTACGAATCAAAATAGCGATCAAGCATGACTTGTACCATCGAAACATTGGCACTAAAATTCAAAATATGTTTTTACCCATGCAAAATTGGGAAATCACATGACTTTCACAATCTAAAAGTGAGAATTAACAACCTACACATTATTTTACCAATCGAAAATTGGAAGTTAAGATGACCTTTAACCATCGAAAAGTGGGAATTACGATTCAAGACATGATGTTATGCATCAACACTTGGAATTTAACATGATTTGTTGTACCACAGGAAAATGGGAATTCACATTAAACAAGAAAATCACCCATCGAAAATTGGGAGTTAACTTCATCTTTACCATAGAAACGTTGAGTTCAAAACAATATATTGCTCGCCCGAAAGTGGGATTTCAAAACAGGCATGAATGAACTATCGAAAATTCGGAGTTGTCAAAGAGATCTGAACCCTGATCTTCGCCTGCATACATCATCGTCAGTCCCCTCAAAATGTTCCATTTATCAATCAATATTAATAATACAAATTTTATAGGTACAAAATGCCATTACTCCCTTTCCCAATTTTCCCGGGGGTATTAAAAGCTGCTGGTTTGTGGAGGTTTCCTAAAATAGGGGTACCCCTCCAAATCATCCATCTTAATAGGATTTTCCATTAAATAAACATAAATAAACCATCCATACTTTAGGGTAGCCCCATTTATGGAAACCGCCTATCGGGTCCCCCAAACTTAGAGGCGGGCTTGACACAGACGGTCTTCCAGCTTGGATCATTCAAAACCCACGGTTGAAGGGAGAAAAGTATATCAGTATTACTGAAGTCAACGAGAAAAAAAATGATGTGGAGACTAGACTAGATTAGTCTGAAAAGAAAATAATGTGTTTTGCTTAAATTGGAATTTTTCATCGCCATGTCTGACTGGTGCTCATTGGATTTCCCAGTTCATGGATTGTCAGTGAACTCCCCAAGTTTTCACCATTTCTGGTGCTCAAATCCCTGCAAAAATCACCATATTTCCTAGTGAAATCCCCATGTGTTGGGGCTCAAATCCCTGCAAAAACCCATCATTTTCCCTAGTAAAATCCCCAAGTTTTGGTGCATCCCTGCCACCTCAGCCAGCTTCTCCACCCCTGGGCCCAGCTTGGCATTGCCCGTCAGCTGTGCCAGGGCGCCCACTTGCTTGGACACCTTCGGACGAAGTCTCCAGAAAATTCTGGCATTCTGGGGATTTTACCATGAATCGTGGGTGGTATTTAATAGGTTTACCATGAAACATAGTGGATGGATTATTTTACCATGAATAGTGGGTGGTATTATAATCCCATTGGGGATGTACAATTGATAATTGGCAAATGGGATTATATATGATGGGATTTTTTTGGAAACACACCATGCTGAGGTTTCAATAGATTGTTGTATGGGGACATTTTGACTGGAAAGCATGATTTTGTCTATCATATAAATTATGGGTGTGTCGGTGTGTCCTGCAAATTTCCTTGAAAAGTAATTTCACCAAGGAACATATACATAATATAGTAATATATATATATATTTGGCCAGCAAAATGCAGGTAGTTACCAAGGAAAAGAAAAACAGAAAGCGGGGGTTGACGAACAAAAAGTTTTCACATTTCAAGAGTACATGGAACATCTTGAGGCTTCCACATATATGAAGTTCCATCAATTCTAGTGTTCCTGCAGATATATATATATAATACATTTGCATTTACTGAAGCACTCCCCGAAAAGACATATATGTATAATTAATATCAATGATATTATGTAACAATAATTCACCGCTACTTTAGGATGTTGAACTGTTCTTTTTTTGGTGGTTGCTCTAAAAAAAGCACTTCACCATGCTATCACCATGTGTCGCACCTGAAAGAAGGCGCTGCTGTCGCGGATGTAACGCTTCAGAGCAGGACGGGAGGTGAAGTAACCCGTCCAAAACCTGACGATTTACCGCGAAGTTCGGAGAATGAACTTCAACGACGACTTTTTGATGTCGGGGGAAAAGGTAAACCCCATATATATATCCATATATATAGATTTATATATATTATATATTATATAAATAGCAACCACCAAAAAAATAGAAAAGTTTCAACATACATATGAAAAATATTGTACTCAAAAAAAGCGGAGAATTACTGTTCTATCTTTTTGGCGGTTACTCTTTGGAAGCAAAAACCTGAAAATAATGAGAAAACGTGGGATATATGTTCACGAGACATGGGGAGAATATGGGAGAATAAGGTAAAACCAATGCCATAAACATCCATAAACCATTCCCAATTGGGGTTTGTGCTGACGTTAAATGGTTGAACCCAAAGGTAGTTTGACATGGCACTGCCAGGAGGATCGCCTGATTTGAAATCTAAGACGCCATGAGTGACTTAAGTATGATGTTATTATAATAATATGATGTTGCCTGGTATAATACTTCAATCTTATAACATCCTAGTTATGGTACCTGTTAGAACATCCCTAGAATAATCAAAGACCTGTTAAAATCCAATGACTCTAGGATTATTCTAGGGATGTTAGGTCAATTCAAGAGTCTTTGGGGCAGCCCGATAAGCCAACATTGACATCATCTGGTTTCGTCGTTCCAAAACTGGGTTTTAATACATCCCAAAATGGCCATCTAAAGTTGAGAAATGGATGGAACTTGATGATAAAGCAGCAAGCATTGGGGGATTTTCTACAAAAAAATGTTGAAAACCACAGTCATTTACAGCTAACAAATCGGCTGCGGTTGGTTGAAGCCAACCGCATGTTCTAAAAATTCGAGCAAGATAAATCCCCAGCCGGATAACCCAGATGCTCCATGTATGGAATATTTACCTACATTTGGGCCATTTTTGGGGTAAATGTAGTTAAATATTCCATACATTGAGCATCTGGGTAAGTCAATCTCAACAAATCTATTTGGTACAGCAGCACAGCACACTTCAGGCGATGGATTGCGATGGTTTCCCCTTTCTTAAGCATCATTCACAGGCTTCGCTGGCCATGGCGCTACAAACGATGACAGGTGACAAATCTATACAAATCTTAGATATCCTGCCAAACAAGAAATATAATTACCAAAATGATACAACCAGTTTTACAGCAAAATCTACTGCGTCAACATATTTGTTAGCACTAAAATTACACAATGTTGATCCTACATGATCCAGATCCAGCACCCGGTTGCCAATGCTTTAGCCGCCCAGCAGCTTGTGCGGACCATCGGCATAGGGGAAGAAGTCGTCCTCCTGCGGAGGTTTGTTTCCGATGATCTTCGGCAGCGGGTTGAAACCACCATCCACAACTCTAATAATAATATAAACATATGTAAAGTGGATATTAATGTAATGGTAGTATTATTAGTTGTGGATGGTGGTTTAATATACTCTGTTTATAATATATATATATATATGTAAACTACCAAACATTTGTTTTATTATGGGTAAATGATGATACATGTAAGCAAATGAATGTGTTATTATATGGGTGATCAAAATAAAGGTATCTGGGGCAGCTACAATCGCCGATCGCGGTTGAGCCATCCCAACGGTTTAACAATCGCGGAGCAATCGCGGATCAACCGCGAAGCAATCGCGGATTTCATCGACATTTTTTGACAATTGAATTGATCTTGGTTGTACTTTGAACTTGTTAAACTGATTCTTCTTTGCTATTGGCCCTCACTATTGAACACAGTGTCTAGGCAGACCCGAATACAGTATAAGGCTGAAATGTAACACCATTATCATGCCATGTAAATCTGATTTCTCCTCTTACAATAGTCGATTCTTATACAACAAATGTTTGTCTCAATCGCGAACTAATCGCCGATCAATCGCGACGCAGGGCTTTACAATCGCGGATGCTGAAATACACATGCCCTTTCATAGTTCTTAGACTTGCATTTGCGATCGGTTCCTATGAATATATATATATATATACATTATAGTCATATATATATATATACTAACTATGTAATTATATGATTTAAAAAAAAATATGGGTTTCACTATGTCGTTACACAGCATGGATCAAAATCGATGGTTCGAACATGTTTAAACGTAAAAACACCAGCACTTGCTCGTTTTCGCTTACATGTTCTTTGTTCGACCTCAGTGCTGAAATCGGGGAATAACTGGCTGAGACCCCAAAATGGATGGGTCAACTGGCCAACTCATTGAAAAACGGAGAGAATGTATCCATGACACCTTGGAATGATGTGGGTGTGTCTGAAAAATGATTGAACATGGAGTATGATGGAGTATGCACGTATTTCCCCAACAAAATGGGTCAAATTTTGACTTTCGATGGGGAAAATGATGACAATAAAACAGTGGATTTTGGGGTACCACATTTTCAGACAGACTCATTCACACGTTTCTAGATTTTTTTCCGGCTACATCCAGATACCATGGAAGGGTTTCCGTTCCAAACCGCCAAACCAAAAGCGTCGAAACAAAACCATGGGCGGTGGAACCACAACCAGGACGAAAGCCAACAATAAATCGTTCTCCCAGGACGAAGGATATAGAAACCTTTTTTTGATCTGCAAAGCCACCAGCTTTCACAGCAAATCATGTTCGGAAGAAAGTTGGTCCCTCCCATCTTCCACGTACAGTACACCCAGCTGCCACATTATTGACAATCCCTCCATCTTGAATCAACATTCACGGCCAACACCAAATAAAAGTCGCACTGAGTTTTGTCCAACAATCAATGTCCGAAAAGCATCCCGAAAAAAATCCCAAGAATTCATCTTCACCCAACCCCCCAACCCCCACGCCCCGGTACTTGCCTTCAGAGGCCACATGACCTTCGTTTCCAAGCGCTTGGCGTCGACGTACCGCGAGGGCGTGGAGTAGAAGACCTTCACGCGACCGTCGGCGTTGACGTGTTGGATGAGCCGGTCCAGGTTGAAGTACCAGGACGCCGCGTCCTGAGGGGTTGGGGGTTGGGGAATTTACATGGCTTTGGCTGGGGAGTATCTATTTTATGATTATTATTATTGTTTATTGTTATTAGTATTATTATTATATAATATATTATTACTGTATCATAAAATATTGTTTTTGTTATTGTTGTTATTATTAAATATATTATTACTGTATCATAAAATATTGTTTTTGTTATTGTTGTTATTATTAATATTATTACTGTAATAATTGTTATGGTTGTTATTGTTGTTATTATTTTCATGTTCTTGTTTATTCTAAATTCTTAGATCGTGATCATGTCTGGTACCATGGTGATGCTAGGTTTACGCATGTATTTACCATTGGTTAACTACATGTTGTTGTTTTTTTGAGGGGAAATTGTAGGTGAATGATGAAGAACATTGGACAAGAGGATTGCACTGCCATTTTCTACCTCATCACCCTGAAAACATCCTCCACCACAGCATTCACAGAATACCACTGTCGCAATTCATTCCATGATGGACTACGACATATTGTGACATATCGTGACATGACATATTGACATATATATATATACCCATAGGATCCATGTATGGTATATGTACCGACATTTGGGCCATTTATGGGGTAAATGTTGGTAAATATTCCATACATGGAGCATATGGGATATATTATATCAATATGATTGTGACAATCACCAATCGTAATAAAACCATGTAACCGCCCCCATATCATCAACCTGTTTTTCGGGGTGTCTCCCACGCAGCCGCTCGTATGGGCCATGATGAACCTGGCGGCCTGGCCTCGTACTGGAAGTCGGAGCCCATGGTCATCATGATGTTTTTGCCCCTGGTCATGTTGGCCTCACTCTCGGGACTGCGCAGTGATGCTTGGTCTATGAAAATTACAGTATATTACAGTTAAAGAACTGCCAGAGCTTTCTATTTTCACACCTATAGTGTCCCAAAGTGAATATTGAATGGTTACTCATAATATTCATAATATTACAACAAATGTCAGTTTGATGATTCTGCTAAGGTGTGTGCTTCCCCATACCCAACTAGTCTCCGCTTACCATGGACCATGCCTGAACCGCACAGATGCTTCCGTCTTTTTGGTTGTGAATATGGTAAGTTTTGGAAGGGCACTTCCGGCATCTTCCGGCTAGGCATGGTGAGTTCAAGCCAAACAAAACGGAGCCCCTGAAATTCCATTAGGTTAATCCTCATGATCACCAATATCACCAATAAAAGATAATAAAAGAACAAACAAAACACTGCGGATGGGATACCCTCTGGTAAACTAACATAGCTATTGAAAATGGTCATTTATAGTGGATTTATCCATTAAAAATGGTTATCCATTAAAAATGGTGATTTTCCATTATTATGTTAGTTTACCAGAGGGTACAGTACATCATAAATCCCCAATTCTCCCCCACGGTCATAAAACGAAAACGGCCTCCGTGAGGGCAGCTTGAACGAAATCCTCCACGCGGCTCTTCACGTTGTAATCCTCCAGGGCCGGATCGTCCTGGATGGCGCTCCCCGTTGTATCCCCGTTGTATCCCTATGATATCCCTATGTATGATATGGGGATGGGTCAAAACCCTGGTACCCCTGGTGAACCCCAAAATAGCTGGTAAATGGATGTTCATCCCACTAAAAATGGTATGTATAGGTATTGACCCATAGCCATATCAAGTTGTATTAGAAATGACTAGTCCGTCTACCCCAACGGATCCAATGGCCTTCCTAGATTTCGAAGGTGAACTCGATATGATTGTTGGCTAAAGCACGTTCAATTCCCAATTAGTGTTGCGTACATCCACATGGCGTATCAACCAATCCAACCCGCGCAAGGGAAACAAGAATGTTACGTAATTTCCCCATGCCATTGGTTATGTCAGAGCTATATCAACCCAACAGCGAAGACGCTTTGGTTTGTCCAAAAACGATCCGAAGTATACCCCCAAAATCCAACAGTCAAAGTCAAAGTACAGTCACTTAAGCCCATTTACCATCTGGTTATTTAACATAGACATGGAAAATCACCATTTTCTTATAGTTAAACCATCTATAAATGGGCCATCTATACCATGGCTATGTCGAGGGTAAGTGGCGACCAGTTGAGGTTTCCAAGATGAAACCGTCTGCTCCCTGACTCCTGAATAGTCTCATCGCTGTTTCGCACGTCCCAGTCGAAGCCACCCTGAGTTTTTGCCATGGTGCCATGCCGAAAATTGCCATCTTTGACATGAGTTTTATAGCGCCATTTTGGGGGGAAAAAAACAGTGGATTTGGGCGATTCGCCAAGAAATGGCGAGAAACAGACATGGGCGACCCACTCCTAGAATTGGCTTAAGAGGCATGATTGACAGTTGAAAACCCTGTTTATAGAAACGGCTGATAAACACCTTGATGCCTTGTAAATCAGTTTAAATCTACCATAAAGAAACCCAATATGGAAATTTGGATCATACTAGAATCATCATAGGTAGGTCTGCATAGTTTCGATTTCGCCAGTTGTGCGTTCGAAAAAACAACAACAACACAACATAAATGAATTACATGTTGTGTTGGGAAAACTGGAAACTGGAATCCAAGTAGGTATGGACACTATGGACACCAGACAATTTTGGGGCAGGCCGTACTCTGGTTTGGTCCTGCGTAGCAGATTTCCACGAAAATCAGGTTCTCGAACTCATGTTCTCGTTTCTAGACGTCAGAAAACTGGGTTTAATAAGATTGTCCATTATAAACCATCCATTTTAATAGGATTTTCCACTCTAAAATCGACAATGGTAGTCTTTGATGACTCTAAAATGGCCAAGTCGCTGGTGGCCCGTAGTTGCCTTGGTATTCGCCTGTCCAGCGAAAAAAAGAAAAAACGTGCCGCTGGTAAATCCCCCCAGGTCATAGAGGTTTCCTGAGAAATGCTGGGAAAATCATCGAAATTGCGTATTTTCCATGGCTTTGGAGGATGCTACGTTTAAATTCACAAGAATTGGATATGCACCGACAATTGCACCAAAATATGGGACTCGCAACTTCAATCAACCGCAGATGGGATGCCAATCCGGATGCTCTCAACCAATCCCAAACAACATCTCAACTGGGGATTATGATGCCATGAAACCATCATACAGTCAGAGACGCGTCCAAACCTTCTTTCCCCAAAGGCCCAAAGGGGCCATGGTTAATGACTGGAGATGGGGCATGCCTGGTTTGGAAACCTTGGAAATTTGATCTTTCTCTTGCTGAAGGGGGCTAAAAAAAATATATAAGCAGAAAGTCTATCCCCAGTAGGTTGCCCAAATGGTGGATTCTACATTTAAAAAAAAAGTCACGTTCAGCAATCCAAGTAATCGAAGCATGGTCGTGGTTTGGCATCCAGGCAAACCCTGACCCGGAAGTATTGCGAGGGCGCACCTGCTGATCTTAACCGTCTGGTAAACTAACATATCTACGGAAAATCATCACTTTTAAATAGGTAAATCAGTCAACTGTAAATGAGAACATGTTCAATAGCCATGTGAGTTTAGCAGAACGTTAAAGGGTGCTGAAAAAAGTAGGCGAATAAATCGCAGCAGAAATTTGGGAGGTTGATGGAGGGCGACGGTTTCACCCTCCGGATAAATATGCGTCAAGTAGGATCAGATGGTTGTTTCATCCCTATTTTATACCCATAAAATACTATTAAATATGCTTACAGACTGATAGTTTATACCTAAACCCCATATCCGTCCCACGTTTTTTTTCATCATGTTTCGGAATCAAATGGCCGTTGGATTACTGTGGTACCTGCGAAACCTTGACCGAACGAACCTCCAAAGGTCAAGGTCTGCAGGCCGCTTGGCAATGTGACTCCTTCCAAACTCTGATTGAACGTCTCTCCAAAGGTCAAGGTCTGCAGGCTGCTTGGCAATGTGACATTTGCCAAACTCTGATTGAACTCATCCCCAAAGGTCAATGTCTGCAGGCTGCTTGGCAATGTGACTCCTGCCAAACTCTGATTGAACTCATCCCCAAAGGTCAAGGTCTGCAGGCTTGGCAATGTGACACCTGCCAAACTCTGATTGAACTCCCGACCAAAGGTCAAGGTCTGCAGGCCGCTTGGCAATGTGACACCTGCCAAACTCTCATTGAACTCATACCCAAAGGTCAAGGTCTGCAGGCTGCTTGGCAATGTGACACCTGCCAAACTCTGATCGAACAGACTTCCAAAGGTCAAGGTCTTCAAACTGTCCGGCAATGTGACTCCTGCCAAACTCTGATTGAACTTATCCCCAAAGGTCAAGGTCTGCAGGCCGCTTGGCAATGTGATTCCCGCCAAGCTGTGATTGAACCCATCCCCAAAGGTCAATGTCTGCAGGCTGCTTGGCAATGTGACTCCTGCCAAACTCTGATTGAACTCCCGACCAAAGGTCAAGGTCTGCAGGCCGCTTGGCAATGTGACACCTGCCAAGCTCTGACTGAACTGCCGACCAAAGGTCAAGCTCTGCAGGCTGCTTGGCAATGTGACACCTGCCAAACTCTTATTGAACTCATCCCCAAAGGTCAAGATCTGCAGGCTGCTTGGCAAGGTGACACCTGCTAAACTCTCACTGAACCAAACTCCAAAGGTCAAGGTCTGCAGGCTGTTTGGCAATGTGATTCCTGCCAAACTCTGATTGAATTCCCGACCAAAGGTCAAGGTCTGCAGGCCGCTTGGCAATGTGACACCTGCCAAGCTCTGACTGAACTGCCGACCTAAGGTCAAGGTCTTCAAACTGTCCGGCAAAGTGACTCCTGCCAAACTCTGATTGAACTCATGCCCAAAAGTCAAAGTCTGCAAGCCACTTGGCAATGTGACTCCTGCCAAACTCTTATTGAACTCATGCCCAAAGGTCAATGTCTGCAGGCTGCTTGGCAATGTGACACCTGCCAAACTCTGATTGAACTCCGCGTCAAGGTCTGCAGGCCGCTTGGCAATGTGACACCTGCCAAACTCTCATTGAACTCATACCCAAAGGTCAAGGTCTGCAGGCCGCTTGGCAATGTGATTCCCG
>Ga0126342_10013459_pt1 | contig 14495 bp, 11 predicted proteins | sample Cyp1metagenome_FD_92528 | JGI IMG/M metagenome (GOLD analysis project Ga0126342, IMG submission 92528) | Coral microbial communities from Lord Howe Island, Old Settlement Bay, Australia - Cyphastrea 1 metagenome | ecosystem: Host-associated > Invertebrates > Cnidaria > Coral ... | reverse complement strand
TTTGACATATGCATTGACTGGCAAGAAGAAAAACAAATGACAAGACTCAACTCTCTGCATCCTTCCCTTGGGGCATGAAAAGACTCAACTCTCTGCATCCTTCCCTTGGGGCCTGAAAAAAACAAAAAAAAAAAACAAAAGACATGCCCCCAATGCCTACAGTCTCTAGAGAGATGCCATTTTAAATTTCAACGTGTATGTTCACGCATTTGGGTCACTCTAAGTGCAGCCTACTGTAGATATACAGCAGATCACCGGATAGACGCGGATGTGTGCATGTGTCGCCCCGTGGGGGATAGCCATTTTAGTATCACATCCATCTCACAGACATTGTTGTTGTTGTTGTTGTTGTTGGACTCATTTTATGGGGAATCTTCACCACCGCTGACAAAGACGATGTGGGTTGAAGCTTTAATCTGAAACATCGGAGAGTTTGGCATAGTTTGGCCAGAAGCCTCTCCAAACCATCTCCAAACCATCAACTATAACTAGGACAACTTGGCAGTTTTGTTTGGGGTTCCACCGCCCAAAAACCAGCTTGGAACCCAGGAAACTGGGCTCTAGGAAGTTTGTTTTCCTTGGAAATTCCACTTCTTACTCCTTTCTCAGGATGTTTCCTGCTAGAAATAACCGTTTTCAATCTTCTTTAAGGATGATTCTCCTGGATTTTCCTAGGCATGGTCATTCCAAACGTTCCACCTCCTTTTCGCATGGTTTACACTCTGCCGAGGCCCGTGAACTTCAATGCGCCCCCCTTCAAAGCGGCAAGCATGGCGAAGGGGCCTGCGATGACTCTCAGGTGGAAGCGATAGGATATGGTTGGTGGATGTTAGTGGTTTGTTGAAACCATCAAACATTAAGCTGCTTTATCCATAGATGCTATGGTTTTACCAAGCTTTAGCAAAAAAAATGTTTGGGTTAACCAAGTCATAGCTAGTTTTACCAAATTTATCCAAGGAAACTGGTTTGGTGGTGCCAAATCAGTGAGATCTGCACCCTGGTCAGGTCACTGGGTAATGTGGGGCCAAGGGCCCACGCACCTGGCATAGACTTTACAGCCGTGTGGGATGGGACATGAAGGGATATCCAATGGCCAATATGGATCAATATGGATCATGATATATATATATATGATTATGATGATGATGATGATGATGATGATGATGGCTCAACTTTTTCGGGCCGCACTGTTGCTATTTGCAGGCCTCCTGGTGGTAGCGACTTGTCAGCTTGAGCGCTGGGTTGGTGGAACTAGTGGTGGGGAGAGAGGTGGGGCCCACACTTTCCATCTACAGTAGTCCCATCCTTTCTGGCACTCAGTCGGCATTTTTTAACCGCTAGTGAAGCTGTAGACAGCTGGAAAGCTGGGGAGAGAACCCTGGCACCTGATCATTCTTCAAGATTCTTCAAGTCTACAAAAGTGGCAATGACATGTTCAGCGTCATTTCATGTCATTTCGCACCGTGCCCAGGCGCATTTACTGCCTCCACCTCCAGCACTGAAGGGTGGGCCCGTGAGTTGAAGAAGGACCCCGTTGCCATGCGTGGAAATGCGGGGATGACAGAAATATCTTGGGTGCCCCCCCGGTGAGCCTCACCTGTGTAAATATGGGTCTTTTCGGTGATCATTCCTGACTGAGCCAGTGACTGAAAGTGGATGCGCAAGGAACCCATGCGAGAGAACTTGAGGTATTCGGATGAATATGGATGACTACCCCTAACAAAAAGATCCACTGTTATTGGATGTTATTGGCCACAGTTTATCCCAAACATTGATGAACTGATCAGAACGTCAATGACCACAGCAAGAAATCGGCCCTTTTGCACCATGTCACCGCCTGGGGCAATCGAGAGACCAGGACCAGGACCTCTTAAAAAGCTGTGGCTTACGGGTCAAAGAGGTTGAGGGCGATGGTGCCTGCTTGTTTCGCGCGTGCGGGGGCACAGCCGCGGCGACTCTTGGGTGCTTTTTGGGATTAGGAAAGGTCATGTGAACCCAGGATTTGCTAACCCTTCAGGTTATTCCTAGGGTAAAGCATGTTAATTACAATTTACAATTTATCCCTATTTCAGGGACCCCATTTTTTAGTCAGGCTTTATGAATCCCGAGTTACATCAATCATCAATCCTTTGAGACCGCACTCGAGGAGGCAATGATGAGCCAATGGTCAGAACACGTTTTGCAGCTTCAATCATCATAGTTACATCATGTTACATCAATAGTCTTAGTCATCAATCCTACTTGTATGATGGTTAGTTCATTCATTATTTGAACTGTTTGTTGCTTCTGGTTGAATCATCCAAATCCCCAATGTGCTTGGTTCTAGTATCATGTCAGATCATGTCAGTAATATCAGTAATACCTACGGATATCTAAACAGTCCCAGGCTCTTACTGTTCCAACTTTTCAGCCATGAGAAGTCCAACCCTTTGTGCCTGGTGAGTCACCTTCGGCCATCCGGGGCAAAAGCTGCCCCACACCCGTTGCGCGCTGCCGCCAGTTTCGCAGACCAATTGGCGGCCGACGAACCGGAGGCACACGTTCCTCGGCGACCAAGGAGGGATCGCACACGGTGATGGGACGACGCTTTGGTGAGTTTAGATAATCCGATAGTACTTGTGAAGTGTATGACTGTTTATTCTTGGGCTATATGCTCCCAAATAGGGGATGATGTAACATATGTAACATGATGTATGTATTTATAAAATGATGAATTCAACTTGGTTGATCATTGGAATGGTTTATCTGTTGTTTGCCACATTAGTTTCACGTAACCAATGGTAAATACAGTAGTCATTAATAGTACCAAGATTCAATCTGCAGTCCAACGCGGGCATATATATTATATAGTATGTGTGTGTAGATAGTAGGAAATGTGACTGACAACCTGTTAGGACATTTTCTTGAACAACACCATGGAGACATTTTAATGGATGAGAATCCCTTGGAATTTGGGTGTGCTGTCATGGTCATGGCCATGTTCATCCACTGAAAACCTGCGGAAAATCACGGGGTTTTAACCCATCCATCTGTCTCCGGCTTGGTGCAATTCATTGAACTTCCATGAAATTTCCATGTTGCTGGACCAACTTAGTTAAAAAATATATATGGAAAGTCCATGAACATCCAATAGGATCCTATAGGTTTTTGGCTTGGGTCCTCATCTCCAGAGATCATTCTAGTACCACATTCATTCCCGTGTCTGTCAATTTTCTGGGGTTCGAGTCCTTTTCCAGGCTCATGTTCAACTCCAGACTCCAGACCTAGGATTTTAAACTTTGATTTCTTTCATTTTAGCTATTTACTGAAGAGTTGAATTTCTGCAGAATCATTAAACCCATTTTGATTGGCTATATGTTTAAAGGATGTCCTGAAAGGCAATGGATGAACATTAAGTCTAACACAAAGAACTCATAAAAACCAATACAATTCCTGCTGTGTGCAAGCCACTTACTGAGCAATCATTCCCGCAACCAAACCATGTCATCCATGTCCATGTCGAGGGATGGTCGTTGAATTCCGAGGCCAGATTCAGAGAAGAGTGCGTTGATTTCATGGAGCAAAACCGCGCGGATTTCGAACCCTTCATTGACGAAGCTTGGAACCGGACCGGTCGTATCCAAACCATGTTGGATGATCCAAATACCCTCTGGTAATTTAACATAACTATTGAAACTGACCATTTATAGCGGATTTTCCTATTCAAAAAGAGGATTTTCCATAGTTATGTAAGTTTACCAGAGGGTACTGATCAAGGAACTCTGTGAAACTCCATCTGGGATCATCTGGGGATGTGTTCTCATGTGAAATCGAGGATGTTTTTGTGAGTTGGCTTACCCTCTGGTAATTTAACGTAGCTATTGGAAATGGCCATTTATAGTTGATTTTCCCATTAAAAATGGTGATTTTCCATAGCTACGTTAGTTTACCAGAGGGTAGAAATTGTAAGTTTCTTTTGTCAAAGAAATCCTGTTGATTAGCACTGGCGAACTCTGGCAGTGTCACAGGGTTCCAGATATCAACACTTGAAAGCGCAGGGATAAAGAACAGATGTTGCGCACTCAAATCTGTGATGCCAAGGCAGAGATATGTCGTTGTTGGTGGAATTGTTGGTACCCCTGGCCATCCCCTGGCTACACTCCCATTGCGCATGGTGGGTGGGCCCCCATTGACTGGTAAACTGCTGCCGCCATTTGGTTCAAGAGTTGCCTGTGAAAGGAAGGCATTGCATCCCATCTCATTATGGGACAAGTGCAATGCTGCTGCTGCCGAGAACGAGAATCGGAACCTTGGACGTTGGAGACTTCTGCTTCTGGGAGAGTTGGCAGATTCTCTAAAAATTGGAACATGTACTGTATGGGATTACTGTGCTACCGAATTTGCAAGCAGACCAAGCCAAGGTTTTTGTATGTTTTTGTGTTCCCTTGGTATGAAAAAAATTAAAAAGCATCAGCCATGTCATTTCCCATTGTTGATTTGGCATAATTCGTCATTGAGGTTTCAACCAACGCTTCAGGTGAGTTTGGGGCACTCTGTGCTTCATTGTTCATGGGACAGGTATCCCAAAACCGGTGAATGTGAAACTTCACATCCAACTGGATGGTAAAAAACCGGGACAAAATCCTGGATTTCTTTCAAGTTTCTATCAATTGCCAGTGAAAGTCGAACAGTTTTAAGTTCTATCTGCATGTGGTCTAGCCCTATTTTGTTGAATTTGTTTGGGGCATGCCCCATGTCATCCTTGATGGTGTTGGAGAGCCTCAAGCTGCCAAACATGGATAACCCGCCCTAGGAAGCTTTGTGCCCTGCGCTGGAGGAGCTATGGGGCGAAGGTGCACGGTAAAATGGTGCAAAAAAGGAGCTATACCAAGAGTTTCACAACGAATCCAGATAGGGTTGTTCTTGATGCTTGGGAACCAATTACCTCCATAGTTTGACATACTTAGTACTTGTTCGACACATCATGCGGGCATTTCAGGGAATGGCAAGGTCTCACGTTTTTGCTGTTTTTCCCAGAATACCAGGCATTTCACCCCAAATTACAAGCCAAGCAAGTTACGCATTTGTGGTGCCTATTTTAAGCTTCCCTTGGCGGGGGAAGGCGTGGCCGTGGAATCTTCTACTGGCCCGGTCAGCAAACCTGTCAATTGGAAAAAGTTTTCAACACTATCCATTATAAACATATCATGACATATCTTATGGATGTTTATGGCCTATTTTTTAAAAACATGATTGTCGATTATACCTATAATATCCCATAGGATCCATGTATGCTATATATAGTAACATTTACCATCAACATACCCCAAATGTTAGCATATAATATATCATACATGGATCCTATGGGTATAGGTGCTGTTCTACCAAAAAAGCCGTCATTTTCCAACCAAGTTTGATCGCTGGAGTCCCCAAGCGTCGTCTCCCAAGGTGGCCAGGGCCCCGACGGCCCCGACGGCTCCGACAACCCAGAGATGCAGATGTCGACTGCTGAGGTGGGGATGGGTTATGCTGGAAGTGTCTGGAGTGCCACCACCTTATGGGAATTAAGACCCTCTGGTAATGACTAACAGTTTGCTAGTGAAAATGGCCATTTATAGTTGATTTCCCTATCAAAAATGGTGATTTTCCATAGTTATGTTAGTTTACTAGAGGGTATCTGGGATATATATATATATAATACCGATATATGGACAAGTTATGATAGTTATGATCCCATATATAGTCAGAGTTAATCAGTAGGTCAGTAGGTTTGGACCTGATACAAATATGGGATGATAGAAATATCTAGATGGATTATAGATGGATTATAGTATGGTATTTACCATTTCCCATACTGATATACCATATGATAATATTAGAAATATCATTGTGGGAAATGGTACAGTATTAATGGACATACTTACTATGAATATTATGGGAAATGGTCCATATTAATGGTAAATAGTAAATATTATCAGTATAGGATTATAGAAATATCATACTGATTTTTGTCATGCCAGGCCTGGCAGCGCACCCCGCGCGGTCGCGAAGGGCTCCCCACCATGGTGCCGCGGGGAATGGGGCCGAGACGCCGGACATCCTGGTGGATGGTAGTGGATGTGTTCATTTTGGGGTCCCATTTGGGGTGAGTTTTTGAGAAATCCTGAGTATATTAATTACTGCATATTTGATCATATTTGTATATATTATATAGTTATATATTAATTATACAGATTTGAACAACATGATATACAGTAGATTAATTTGTTTACACCCTGCATTTCATGGCCTTGGTTTCAGCCAGCTGTATTACATGGTGGTGGGAATTTCTAAGAGCCGACCATGTACCATGCTACCTGTTTAAGTACCCAGTATGCCATGTTTGATGTATCATCCTACTTCTGTGGGCCAGGGAGGTACTGTAGTTCCCTGGTTAATATCTGTTTTTTCACAAACATAACTGGGTGACTTTTATGGGCTACAACCCAAATATAACCACCAGTAGCTATCTACTGTGACTACAACTAGCTCCGTTCATGGCCCAATTATTTTTTTGGAATCCCATGATGGTGGGATGATGCCGCAGATGAATCCCATGTAATTTGACCCTGGCTCAAGATTTTTGATTATCTACTTATCTACATCATACAATTACATGTATTCAACCCATGTCAATCTCCCCTTAGTATGGGCCCCATCCAGGTCATCGGCCCCCGCGCGCGCAGCCTGGGGACCCTGGCGGAGCCTCAGAAGGAGAGCCTGGGAAGTTGCAAGGCCGAGAGCGAGTCGCCGGCGCGCAAGCAGCGCCTTGGGCCAAGGGGGGTTGGGGGCGGTTGGGGGAAGTGGTTGGGGATGGGGGTTGGGGGTGGTTGGGGGTGGATGGGGGGTTAGTTGGGGTGGTGATGGGGTTGGGATATTTATTCCAACTTGAGGCAACTAGATGATTTTTCCATGGAAATAAAACACTGACACAATCCATACGTAATTCATGCCTGACTTAAAAAACTCAGGTGTGGAACTGAGAAATGGCAAATTGATGGGTTTTAGGATATTCTTCAGGGTCCGGTTCAAGGTGTTTAGAACAGGGTTTGTGGTACAAAATGCTGCAACTGGTATGCATTTTGTTTTGGATATGTTTGTTGCACTCCATAATATGGCACAAGGTTTGTTAACAAACAATCTTCTTTTTGGTGTTATGTGAAAAACAATGCAATCATCGCAGAAAAAAAACTGCTTCGGCATTGAACAGTATGAGGCGGTGGCAAGGAAAACGGATAGATAGGTTGACCGGACCTATGCTTGGGCAGGGAGACAGTTTTAGATGCATGATGAACAGCTGGATGAGTGAGCAGCGGGTTGGTATGTGGAACAGTGGATGACAGATGAATCACCGATTTGGAAAGGGATGCCTACCTGTGCGACCTTTTCAATTCTTCAGAATTTTTACAGGTCCCAAGGATGTGCGAGGTCAAACGCTCGCATTTATTTCACACCACAACCACACTTGGATGGACATTCCTGCTACCATAGCTGGAAAGGGATTCTTGCACAAGCAATTCCGATCCAGAATGTACTACTATATGAATCTGAATATGCTTAAAGGACAGGCTTCACTGTTATCATTCCCTTTAATTGCATTAACAGTCCCTTACTATGTGGAGGATATATGAGGGTATTGTCAAAGCAGCAGGCTCTCTCTGAACACACTTCCGAGGTGGCGTAGGGTCCGGCGATTGTATGACGGTGGCTATGTCATGCAAGGGCTGCTCAATGACATTCGGTCCAAGCAGACGGAAACCAGACTTCAATATTCGAAGCTTTTATTTTTCTTCTCCTGCTGTAGTATGCTGTCCAAATCTGCTGCCATGTTTTTGAGCCCTTGAGTCAAGTAAGTCAGGCAGGTGATATTTTTTTAATATCTTTTTCAGAAGCGAGATGCCTTAATTAATTTTGTTTACCATGTTGCCATTTTAATATGTTAGACTCAGAGTGATTACTTGTGATTACCAACTGTGATGAACAGAACGAAAATATAGGGCACCCGAACACGGGGCCAAAGAATCGGGAACTGTTACACACGTGTCACACCAGTGGCCAGTGGGGTCGAAACCCTGGCAGTTTCCTGCGACTTTGTGGGTTCATTCAAGTGTCAATTCTCCGCCATTTGTTTTTCAAATATTAAGTCAACATATGTCAACATCAAATAAACAGTGATTTGTTATGATTTCTTAAGATTTTATAGCTATTTACTGTTTCAAGCATTTGTTATTGGAACCAAATAAACAGACACACACACACACAACTAGCGCCGCAGAACTGAACACGAATCGGAGCTCAGATGCAACCCATGGTGACCTCAGAAGGTGGGGGAACACAGCTGGTTTATAGATCCCATTAACTATATATAATATATATATATATATACTATATATATACTATATATATAATATATATTATATCAGTGATATCTACCACAAACCACAGTAAATGCAGCGAGTTCAACCAACTTAGCCATCCAAAATCACCCAACATAATACCACATTTCTAGGTCACTCCCCATTTTCGTTGGGTGTTTTTTTTTTTCTAACCGTGTTTAACCTCACCATGTTGATGGGCTAAATGTCATGGAGCCCCAGGAAGGCATGTACAACCTGGACTGGGCCAACCTGCCCGTCCAACGAGCTCAGAGCTCGCAACCCACGAGCCCCACGAGCTCAGCGATGAACGGCCACCTGGCGAAGCCATGCGTGACATTTGTGGTGCAGCCCAGTTACTACAGGAAAATCTCGGAACATCAGGTGAACATGTGGGATAAGGATGGAAAATCCATGCTCAATGGAGGGTTTTAATAGGAACATCACGGATCGTGGATTTGCTGAATACATGCTGAATATAATCTGGCCTATTTTCCCAAGGGGAAATCCACCATTTGGGGAATCATAGGGGGAACTTGTCTTATTTTTGGGGTGCCTTAAGCCTTAAGCAAATCCAGGAGCCATGTATGCCATGGAAAATCATGGGCAATTGCCATGGACACATGGGATAGTGATAGCTAAATCATCACCCACTCCTCGGAGATAACGCTGAGGAGAGAGAGAGGGTAAATCATGGTAAACTGCTTGGTGGTTTGGAACCTTTCTTATTTTCCCATAATATATGGGACAATCATCCCAACTGACTTTCATAGTGGTTTGGAACATGAATTGTATTTTCCCATATATGGGGGATAATCATCCCAACTGACTTCCATATTTTTCAGAGGGGTTGAACCCACCAACCAGTAAATCATTTGCACATGGTTATTTTCCATGGCTGAAATTACCAGAGGGTAGTAAGTGCACTTGGGTAGCAGCAATGTTAGCAATGTTAGAACCTATTTATGTGTGGGATATGCCTGTATACCCCACATATACATGCGAGATTGATATACGTATATACATTACCGCAACAACTTTTTAATTGGGCCGTAGGAGTTCGGGGGAGGTTGTTTTAGTTTTCTGATTTTCTTTCAGCTTCTTACACCTAATCTTCAGGATAAGAGGAGGCACGACGTGTAACAACAGAAGCCTGATCTCTTGTAGCATTGCTCTCCGGTAAACTTGTGTATGTGTGGATCAGCTTGCCAAATGACTTGCCAATTTTTCACCTGCTTGACCTTTCCACCACTTTACAAACCCCTCCAGAAATAGAAAGGTCCAACAAGTGGATTGCTTGTAATTGGGTTATATCCCACATAACTGGGTTTTTGATTGATAAATTTATATAAATAAATATAATATTCATATATATATATACAAGTATGTATATATTTACACATGCACATATATATATATGTGAATATATAAACATATAATTACATATGCATATATACATATAATATTGCTAAGTGACCACACTTCCCCACATCCCTTCCCACCTGTACTTTGAGGCCAGCTGCGCTCTTCGCCGCGCAGAAGCGACGAGACGGAGGCGCTCTACGCGAAAGACTGGACTTCGTCGGTGCCGGGGCACCCGTCCCCCGCGGCCATCGAGAACTGGAAGAAGGTCAGACGCGTGTGGCCTGGCTGAGAAGGTGTCTACCTTAGACATCTTGGACCCTCCAAGTATCCCATAAATCCCTATAAAATTGAGTGAAAGTAATACAATGTTACAATGTTGGGGCAAAGTAATTAACAATTTGTTTCTGGAACTTGGAGGGTCTAGGTGAGAATGTAAGGTGGCCATGGTAAACCCAAGGCCATGAACCTACCATTGGGGGATGGTTTTTACCAACGATTTATGGTAATTTTGGGCATGGTTTCTCAGTGGGTTCGCCACATTACGGTGGAGATGAGACAATTTCTTCTTGATATAATTTAATATGGTCAAAATCGACATTCTGGCCATTGGCATTGGCGCAGCGGGGAGATAGTGAATCTGCATATTTAGACAGAAGGGTAAAGAACCCAGATATCCTGGCAGTTGATGGTCTGTATTTATCATCTACCATGCTCCATTATCTTTGATTTTGAGAGCATATCATATTTTGACATGATTATATAGAAAACGTGTCCAGCTTTGAGTGGCGGCTTGAGGGTGTAAAGTCGTTCTTGCCAGTCGTTATTTTTCGGCTTTCATCCAAGGAAGCACATATGAGCAGCAGCCATAGAACGTCCCAGATACTGTAAACCGATCAAGTTTGAACATCACCTTGATTTTTTTCGTCATAAGATGTTCCACCGGCGTTGTGCCATATTTGGGTATGCCCAGGTACATATACTAATATGACCCGGTCATAATAGGGACATATATCAGCACCAGGGTTGATCCCAAAAAAATTGAACCAGTCAGGCTGGCAAATGTAGGAGTCCATGGATGATTCATTCTGTTTGGATACCTCCAAACTCCAAATATATCATACTCTATCCACGTTTCGGAGAACCATAAAAATCTTTGGAGCAGAATACCTCAAGTATCCTCAAGTGATTAATTACAATGATTACAATGAATGATGCAAGAATTACGTGTTTCTAATTTCTCAACAGCTCAAACCGCTTTGCTTTACTGCCAGGTCGGATGCCAACAAGGTCTTCAATGGTGTGCTGGATGGTGTGCGCTGCCGGCAGACGGAAGAGATGTATGCCAAGGACTGGACACAGGCCTCACCATCGGCCGCCAGTGACCAGGAGCCGTTGACGGCAGTGAGTGCCGAGTGCTCGGCCAGCGCAAGTGGATAGGAAAAAGCGAAAAAGCTGAAAGGAGGATGGCTGAATGATGTAAGGATCTGTGAGGCATTGTTCATGTATGTATGTGTATATATATATATATATACATATATCTATGTATACACATACATACATAAAAAATACATACATCAAAAATACATACATTATATAATATATATATATATATATATTTATACATACATATATATATATGTATATATGTATGTGTGTGCATATGCATGGCAGGTAGAGTAGGTATGAAAAGCTGAAGCTTGGTGGCCTACCGGAGTCTACTATGTGTGGTTCTGAGACTTGTGTGGTTCAAAAAAGTGAACCATTTGGATACATATGGATCACATTAAAGTAGGTGTTTGAAGCAGCCATGACTTGTATGACACTTAGCCACCTCTCGCGCAGCGCCTCTTGCGTTAGATTCGCTCTACGGTGGCCATGGCTCAACTGAGAAACGATCCATTTGCCAGCTAGTTCGTTTAACAAAAACAGGCTGCAAGGGTTTGCATCCATAGCCAGATGACATTTTCTTTGATGTTGAGCCATTGCCACATGGTGTTTAAAGTTCTTTCGCGCCAAGAGCCTCCGTGCACCTCCTCTTGTCAAGCCAAGAGATCAATCACCGCAAGTGGCCACATAAGCCCAAATGTTTGTTGATCGCTCATGTCATAGTCATAAGCCATCATGGCTATGTTGGGCGTTGGGTTTGTCCTTGCCCCGATCATAGTCATTCTCCTTTATCGACAATCGTGTTTTTCCTTTGTTCTTCTTCCGCTATGTCATCAAAGCAATCAGCACAATCTATGAGCTGCGGACAGCCCATGCACTCTCATCAGACCTTTTCTTCTTTGGGAGCTCCGGGAGGGGCTGAAGGAGTGCATTCGAAGATAGTCGAAGCAGGGAGGCAATCAAAAAATATCAACATAAGATCATGTTTCTTGAGGGTCCACTCCCATCGCATGATCTCCATAACTGTGGCACATGCAAAAACATTCACAAGCAATCCGGAGTCCGGAGGTGCATGGCAGAGAATATATAGCTCCAGTCGGAGACCCACAATGAACGACGCGTCGATGCTCATAGTAAGATGTGTCAGATGTAGATCAAGCATCACCACCAGTCATGGTGGTCTTGAATTGTTTACCACATTTTAGCTGAGCTAGGTCCTGAAACTCGAGTGTTGATGATCAACCCCCCTAGGTATCACAAAAAACCGTTCTTGAGTGCGGCAGATCACAAAAACAGCAACTGATGATAGTGGATGCTACTATAGTTGTGACAAGCATCGCCTAGCAGTTTGTTGCAAAACATAGCTGATTTGTGTATTCTATTTTGGGCTTAGTATCTTGATTACCGAATTTGCCTGGGCTGTGAATCTATGCGCTATCATGCTCTTTATTCCTTTGGAAAGTTTAGGGCCCCTCAATGACTGGTTTTCTACAACTGTTTAGGCATGCGGTTGACATCGGTTGACACAATGGTGCCAGGCTCCTCCATATCTATGGTTGTTTGCGGAGCATGGACGTGACAGCTGTAGGGAATGTACACAAGGAATCCCTGCCACGAGTCTCAGTCGCAAAGCATCAGAACAACACCCGAGTCCGAAGACATCCAACGCTTGATTGCTGAACAGACTGGTTTCTACGTGGCTGGCGCCTACATTGTAGCCACCTAAGGTGGCAAAATTCATGGGAATCCTTAGGGTTTTGGCTGTGAGAGTGGATGACAGGGCTGTTTGATAGGCCAGCCCGGCCGTAAGTTTTATGGCCGATTTTCCGACTTGAAAAACCTTGCTAGTTGATTCAACAATATCTTTTGGAAAACCATCGGGGGCCATTCCCTGTCATGCACCCGCAAAGACAATGAATCTGCCTTCGTGCCCTCGCACTTGCATGAGCGCTCAAAACCTCAGGGCGGCGTTTTGCCGCTTAGTCTCGATGAAAAAAGATCAGAGAGAGAGAGAGAGAGAGTCAAGGGCCAGGGGGCTGGGAAAGCTCAATAGGTTGCTGCCTGAAAATCCCCGGATTGTATTTTGTCTTATCCGGGCCTCTTTAGGCCAGGTTCATCAAAGTTTTTTTGGTTTGGGAGAGAATGGAAGCAATATGATATACATGAACACATTGAATTATACAATTGCTCAATGGCACCCTCGAAAAAAGATAGCAGAGTAAATCACTTTTCCATATTTGTCCTATCTTGGGGTCCACCATAGATGCTGTCAATGTGCAAATGTGCTGAAGGACAAGTGGACAGCTTGGGCCTGCCTGACCGTCAGGATCAACCAAAGAAGTCAAATTCTGGTTGTTGTCTTGAAAGAGATATATATATATGTATATACAAGTTTACCTGGGGGAAGGATCTTGATTTTTAAAAAATGTTTAGTACATATTGAGTGGCCTGAACCACTAACCAGCCAAGGACGAGTTCGAGTCCTACTGCAGCACCATGGCTTCAGGGTCGATTCGACACCTGGGTTTGTGGAACTTCCAAGATGTAGATAGGAGTGGGCATTGTTGCAAGGTTCAGTTTCTCAGATGCTTGCAAATTGTAAGTTGAAGTTGTTTTGTCATGGTTGTGCGTGGCGGTTCCTAAAGCATCTTCGAATTGTATTCCACTATCTTGAGGTGGAGTACATTTGATCTGGATTCAAGCAAGAGATACAAGAGCTTTAACCCCCTATGGCTCCCACACACCATTGCTTTGAAAGGTTTTGTGGGATATTCTGCATGTCAACACGAGGATTGTCTTTGCCGGTGCCGAATGAACAAAACATGTGGGATACCATTGTTGTTAGTCAAGTGATGATTTGTTTGGCCTGGGGTGTGGCAGAACAGGAACATGTACCTCTTTTTTGTTGCTTATCCACATGATTGCGTGTGAAATCGTCTAACCTGATGGTTGAATTCCTGTTGTTTCTACCACCCAAATGGATGCAAATGGCATATTTGTTGGGAAATGTTGGGAACATGATGATAAACCCGTGGATTTAGGAGGTAGCACGGGGTAACCCCATGTTCAGACAAGCCATGACCAGCGGCGCCAAATAAATATGTCTGCTGAGGCCGGATGAGGCAGAGATGCACCTGGGGCGGCCATGTAGAGGCCAGGTTCTCAGGCCAACACACCACTTCCAAGTATAGATCTAATATGCATATACACACATATATATATATACTGTATATATATATATAATGTTCATATTACTAATCTATACTTGCAACTATCTGGTCTCCAGAAACATATTACAAATTCTGGAGCATATATATATAATTATATATATAATGTTGATAAACAGACAGA
>Ga0126342_10013458_pt1 | contig 14495 bp, 12 predicted proteins | sample Cyp1metagenome_FD_92528 | JGI IMG/M metagenome (GOLD analysis project Ga0126342, IMG submission 92528) | Coral microbial communities from Lord Howe Island, Old Settlement Bay, Australia - Cyphastrea 1 metagenome | ecosystem: Host-associated > Invertebrates > Cnidaria > Coral ... | reverse complement strand
CTAACCGACCCCATCTGACCCTTAGAAATTGGGGAAATCTGGGAGAATCACCAAATTTGATGGAAATAGTAGACCCGCCAATGCAACACTTGGATGCATAGAGCCAAAACTTGGGGAAATGTGTTTTTTAGTCGTGGATACGCCGCCCTCCTAATGTGGAGAGTTGATTGATAGCTCGCATTACAATGAGCATTCCAGATTATGCATCACGTTGGGAAGCCAACATTATCAAGGTAAACCAGTTAAAACCATCAAAATGCCAAAATGGAAAACATAGGGGTCAGCTCGATAGGGTCAGTTGAAAAAGTCTTAGAGACCATAAATGTTAGTAAAGCAATAGTAAACCCATTCATTTGGTTAATATTTCAGCTATAATCAACCCATTTGTGGTAAATATTAATACCACAATGAAGCACCGTTTTAATACCGCAAAGAATATTGCAATGAAGCAAAGAATATTACTATTACTAGCTATCTATTTTGAAAATAATTGATGATTGCTTTTACTATTGCCATCTATTACCATATTACCATATGATCTATTTACTAGCCATCCATTCAAATAGCCATCTATTACCATATTGGCCAATAAACAATTGCTTTGTTCCGCAATCCCAGGTGCTCGGCCCCAAGACATGGGAAGGTGTAAATGCTGACCTCGGCAAAATGCGCAAAACGAGTTGTATTTGGCGAGGTCACCAACAAAGACGGAGACGTTTCCGGGATGTAGATACCCTCTGGTTATTTAACATAGCCATGGAAAATCACAATTTTTAATAGGTAAACCATCTATAAATGGGCCATTTTCCACGGCTATGTTAAATAACCAGAGGGTATATATATATATAAGTATACATATTATGCTATATAGCTAACATTAGCTAACTATGACTGGATCAAGGTCAAGGTAGATGTGATTGAACATGATTCATACCCTCATTTTATAGCCATTCGACGGGTTATAATCCATCCCCTAATACTAAACACCCCCCCTACATCCACCATGATTTCATGGATCTGAGGCCCCTTTTTTGGACAAAACATGACACAACCATTTTCTGGTTGGTGGGATACCTACCCCTCTGAAACATATGAAAGTCAGTTGGGATTATTATTCCCAATACATGGGCAAATAAAACATATTCCAAACCACCAGTCAGTTTTGGTCTTGTCTTGTGCCTTTTTTATAGATTTTTCAAGGCAAAAACTTCTTGCCATTGATTTGGGGAGCAACCTGTCGTGTGGAGAAACCCAAGAAAACTGTGGTTTTAGCTCTGGCATTTGGACTGGCAAGTGCCATTCACCAAAACTTCGAGGTTTCACTGCAGAGATTTCGGGCATCATCATCACCATCCACGGGATTTTGACCCCCATGGGAAGAACATGAAAAAACCCAACACCGGTTGTCAAGTCGCTGGGTGGTTGTTCTTTCTGCTGGAATTCACGGGCGGCATACTTGGCTCACAACGTGCTCCACTGCGGTTTGGCCGCAAAGGGCTGCAGGGAGGGCCGAACGCAGAGAGCATCTGTCATTCCATGACACCTCCTTGTGGGTTATACAATAGGGCTTCATCGGAATTCCCAGTTCATGGATTTTGATAGTTCATGATACAGGGTTGTATAACCCGACATTGGGATAGCAATATATAGTATGGAATCCTTATTATTATTACTTACGGAAAGGACTGTTGTGAGCGGTGAATTTCACCATCCTTATCAATATATTCCTAATACCCTCTGGTAATTTGACATAGCTATTGAAAATGGTCATTTATAGTTGATTTACCCACTAAAAATGGTGATTTTCAATAGTTATGTTTGTTTACCAGAGGGTATATAAAGGGTACTATAACCCGCCATTAAATCATCAAGCAACAGAGGTCTTTTAACACTGACCAGTCCCAACAAGGCCAGGACATGGAATAGAAGCTGAAAATCTCATGTCTCAGGTCTACAATGTGGGCCCCCCAGATATATGTTGGTTTATAAAACACCCAAAAAACAATAGTTGTAGTATTATACACTATAGTTATATATATATGAATATATAAGAATAATTTTATTAGATATTATTGGAATATATTGGAGTTATAAACCAGCGTAGCTATCTGGGGGCCCCACTTTGTAGAGATGAAATCAAGATACAAACAAATGTGTAGTGGTAGATCAACAGTGGCACTGCAACCATCTGCCAAGTGGCACCGAGTTGTCATAAATGCCTATAGCCTCCATATATATCTGCATGGGGGTTTCCCAAAATAGGGGTACCTCCATAAAATAATCCAAAATTAGACAATTTTAGTATTGACACCCATGGTGACTTGGGGTACCCCCATTTTAGGAAAGATCCATATGTTTTTTAAAACCAGTATAAAACATTCTGTAACCCTGTGACTGCGGTTGCAACTGGGAAACTCTAGGAATGGGAATGACATGGAATTGCTCAAAACTATTGAAACAGCAACATATAGCAACAACACGACAGAGGACCTGGTTTTTCACGATACCCATAAAGTACGATTATTTCTGTTGTTCTTGTGGTGTTTTTTCACACTTCTGTATCGGATTAATACAATACAAACTAATCTGGTTGGTGGTTTCAACCCCTCTGAAAAATATTACAGTAGTCAGATGGGATTACTATTCCCAATGCATGGAAAATAAAAAATGTTCCAAACCACCAACCAGTAGACCATTTTCCAATGTCACCTGGAGTGGGCGGCATCAAAGGTGTTCAAGCGGGTTCTACCACTGGTGCCGCAGCCACGGGACCTACTGACGAAAGACGTTAGCGATTTCTCGCATTTCGCACCCTTGAAATAAAACCCAAAAAGAAATATATAAACGGAACCAACCAGTTCAAGGCCCTTGATATCTCGATGATCATTTTAATATTGGATACATTTGGATATCAAGCGCAAAAGGGCCTGTAATTGTTGACTCTGTGCTCCATATGAATTAAGACCAGCCACCATTTCTGTTGCTTGAAGCAATGTATTGTAGTGTCGCCTGACATATTCAAGGGTGTCTGATCCACAAACATGAACAAACTGTTGAAACATCCTGTTGGTGGTGGGCCCAAGTGGGGTTTCAGTAAAGTTGCAACTCCCACCTTCTCTTTTTCCTCTGCACATGTGTGTCAAGTTCAACCCTGTTCCATATCCTACCACCTTAAACTGTGCAAACTGTGCTGGAGTGACACATGATGCGTTGCGACATTCTTCAATGTTTCTGGGCAAATTGCAACTAAAGCAAGGAAAATGCTAAAAACTTTTTGGTTGTTGATTGTTGTTGCCTTGTGTGGCAGTCATCCACACAACCCCTGTTGCACTGGAGTCACTGGACAGGCTCAAGATCAAAGGCTGGCAGATTAAGCGACAGTGTTTCGAGTGTGCCGACCTGCATGGGTTTCTGTGAAACCCCAATTTTTTTCCAATTTTTCCATATTTTTCCTACAGTCAACCTGCCATTTGGAGATTTTGTTCCAATTTTTCCCCATTAAACCTACCATGTGGGGGTATGCTATTTTCAGACACATGCATGTTTGGTGAAGGAACAACATAGTGGCGTGTCCGGCCAGGTGGGTTCATAACCCATGGGGCCTCTTGCTTCCCGGTGGCGCTCCATGGTCAAATGGCTATTTTCTCTGCTTCCAAACGCACAAAAAATCCCTGGTTGGTGGTATACCTACCCCTCTGAAAAATATGAGTTCATCAGTTGGGAAGGATTATGAAGGATTATCCCAATTATTTTGGAAAATCAAACATGTTTGAAACCACCAACCAAATCCAGTGCTTGTTTGTTGTGCCTCGAAAGAGAATCAATTAATCTTTCTCGCAGGTTCTTTGAAAGTATTTGTGACTAGACACAGCTTGCCTAGCATGCGACAAGCTGCAAGAAAGGAACCCCATATGAGTCGTGTATTGGAGTCGCCATGAAGTCGCGAAGTGGAACTTGCATCGCCGGAGCTCTCATCATTGGCCAATCTTGTTGCATGTCATTGCTGTCATGGCTTACCCTTCTGCAGATCTGCTTGGGCTGCTGGGGGTTGGATGTGGACAGCGTAGCGCAACAGTGCCAACATCTTTGGCAGTCAGCTCTCAAAAGCTGGTTCGAATCCAAGCCCTTCACAACACGGGCCTGTGGAGGCACAAACAAAAATGGGCTTGTCTCCATTGTCTCCGTTCCATTCCATGTTTTAAGACTTCAATTTCCATTTTTCATGGCCATCAAATGGGGTATCCTCCAATTTGAACCCCAAGAAACAAAGAAGTGTCAACTATGCAGCTGGAAGGAAAGGCAGTTTGCACTGCCCAGGGTATCCCGCTAGGGAAAATCTTACGGGACGTCCAAAAGGTCAGCATTTTCTGCCACTGAATAGTTTCAGTCACTTTTTCAACTGCCGTCAATCACTGGGAGTCAGTTTCTTCCAAGTGTGCAATGCCGTCTCAGTGTATCCACGCACAGCACGCACCGAGACCGGATCCCGCGGAGGTTCATCCAGGCTCTCTCGTGGCAGGGCGGCTCAAAACATGTTTGGAAAATGTGGGCTTTCAGCCCTGACGTCCGTGGAACCAACCAGGTCTAATTTCCCTGACGCCGGATCACCATGAACCCATCCATCCTATCGCCTTCGGCGCTGCGGCGAAAGCCAGGAGATCTTAGGAACCGACCAATCAACATTGGGTCAATGGGTCGATTTAACAAAACTAGCTGCAACCATAGCTTCGATCCCAAAGCATGGGGTGGTTCAAAAATTATGGACCTTATGGACCTATGGACCCACAAACGTGATAACTTTAAGGGCTTATCAGTTTTTTTGGGGTATCTAATCTCAACTGAAGCAGCTGAAGACGTTGAAGGATCGTAGGTACCTCGCAGTCGCAGTCTCGATGGAAACGAAATCCAACATCTTTGACTGACAGCACTGGCTTTTCTTCGCAGACGGTCCCAAGAGGCCACCCATCAAGTGTCGGGTGTCCCTTTTCCAAACCAGGCATGGCAGGCATGGTGCTTGGAGGCTACCCGTGATGACCCCCGAAACACGAAACGCAAACAACATGGCCTGCTGCAGAAACAGATGCGTCAACGTCGCGGAGACGTTGCTTGGCGGCCAAGCCATCCTTTCCTCGTGGCAATTTCTTAAAGCTGCACCTTTGGGGCGCTACTTGGAGGATCAACAGAACTGCACCGAAAGGAAACTGCTAGTGACTAGCAACAGGCCGACCTGGCAAGACTATGATCATCTGTCACCCCCATCATGATTCAGGCAGCAACCTGAAGAGTTTCAAGGAAGGCTCATTCAGTATCCTTTTATCAACCCATTTGCAACCAGCAATCATCCATGTTCATCATGTTTTATCCAGACAGTTGATCACTGTTTCAATGTTTCTTGGTGAAATCCTCATCTGTGCCCAATAAATGGGGGAAACTGCAGTCCAAGAAGATGCTGACAGGTGGCGCTTACATGCAATGAACGACTTCATTCCATGTCTCGTCTGGAATGTCTCTGCTTGTTATATCCCCATTGTTGCCATGGCATGATTCCCTACATCTATCGTATCTATGGCCTAGGGTTGTATGTCGAGTTTGGACCTAGAAATGCCCATCATCTGACATTTCCTTGATACCATGGCATGCGGTACCTAGTTGGCCATGCTAACTACGGCCGTGTTGAACCGGGTACGGGTCAAAATCCGGCTGGACGCCGTTTCAATCGAACAAAACAAAGGTTGCAAGGTTTCGCTATGCAATGTTTCAAAGTTTTCGCTATGCATATTTTGGGGGCTGTCAGTTTTGACTCAGCCTCAACTGAACTGCTTAACTGCTTTGCTGCTTTGTTTTGATCCATCAGAACTGGCGCTTTGCAGCTGCAGAGGACCTTTGCCACCGCCCGGCTCGGCAAGCGAAGTTGGAGCTATGCGCGCTGGGTCAAAGACTGGTGAAGCTCAGGGCTGCAAAAAATGCAGCTCCAGAACTGAGAGGCTTGGATCATCTTTACCAGCAATCACCCGGTGGTTCATAAGCCCGACTGGACTTATCTCATTTCGGCCACTTGACATTGCTTGGATCATCTTGGATCAAGGCGACACAATTGCAACATATTGCAACGCATTCTTTCCACACCGTGCAGATTTGGACATACGGCCGGTTTTTCCAAAAGCACCGCCAGTCGCTTCACTGTTCAAATCACTGTCAGCAAGGGCAAGGGCAACAAGACAGGGAACCAGTCAGATCTACGGGCACGGGCCAACTACCCAGCACAAAAAACGGCCACCGCCGTTTTACGCCAAAGCAATGCAGGGGGATGGTCTACCCAGTTTGAACGCCACGATAAACGAACTGCGTCAGCAAGACATTTTGTGGATCGCCAAATAGACAAGACATGCAATATCCAATCACAAGGTCACATGGGATTGTTCAGCTCTTTATCTCTCCCCACTCTCAAGTTGCTCAAGACTTCACACCTCCACCCTTGAAATGCAGGCCATATCCAGGGCAGCCAGTCGTTTGCCAGTCGATTTCCCTGCTCCACTTGTCGTCATGGGATTCTTGGGGCTTGAAAAATCTCAGGCTCCACATCCGACATGTCCGACATGAAACAATCGCATCTTGAAGGATGCAGTTGCCAGGAAGTCATCTGGTTGACACTTCTGCTCCCAAACAAACATGTTACAACATGTTACAACTGTAGGAACTAGAAGCCACTTTTCTGTAGCAGGTGTTTTTTTCACACCTCAAGAACCACCTTTGAAAGGAACACCTTTCCGATGCTTCCCAGCTTGAAGCCCAGGTTTTGGATGGACCTGCAAGTGGTTCGAAAAATCGCTGAGATCAATCATTGGTTCCAGCAACTTCCAACGGGTGCCATAGCGACACCCCTTACTTGCCTTACTTTGTGAAGTCTTTGAAGTCTTTGCACGCCAATTTCTGGCTCTTTTGAGTGTTCTCCAATTCTGCTTGAGCACTTTTTGATTGCCAAATTGGATTCCTGAACGTGTCATGGCGTTCTGCACATGTGTCGTAAAAGCACCCGTTATTCCGAAGGGGTGCCACCACAGCACTCCTTAGTGCGTGTCGGGTGGTTTTTGGTCCCGCCAAAAACGTGTCAAAACGTATCATTTTTGAAGGATTTCATGTCTCTTATGTCTCTTGCAAGAAACGGAGAGAGTGACATTGCCAACACTGAACCGCGTGCCTTCTCATTGAACTGCGTAAGGGCGGTTTATTGTGGATCTGATTTTCTTTGGATGTTAAGGGGTGGCACAGCGGCACCCCTTAGGGAAACCATTATTTCAAAAACGTAGCGGCACCCTTTGGAAGCTCCTGGTTCACCAACATCACTGTGAACGCTGCCAAGTGACCCAAAGAGGCCTACTGATCTTGGTCACTTGTGGATTGAACCAATCCATTTTTATCCAAATCTCATGTCAGTTGGTTTCCAATTTTGCTCGCAAAATCACCATCCATTTTTACAAAACGAGCTGCAACACATGGCAGCCGGTCAAAAGGATGCGACTCAACAGTGAAGTTTCAAGCCCCGATTGAAGCTGCGTAAGTCCCGTATGTTTTTTATCAAAAGGGGGGCTTCCAAAGCAATGGAATCAAAGCAATGTGTCTATCCGTCTATCCTGCAATTTCATCTGACATCATTGACATCATCTCAGCATATTTCAGCCGCTCTTGCTGCGATGGCTTGCTATCCCTTGAACAAATCAGCTGGCTGGATGCTTTGCAACACTTGCCTTTCAAGGAGACATCTTGCTCTCATATACTGGCCGCGACCTGACCAAAACAGGCTACAAGGTAACCATAAGTACGGAAGTTTAGCTTGAGTTTTGCGTCGGATGGCTTGGGGAGACGCTGATGGCAGCCGTGCAGCACGCTTCAGCGTTTTTTTAACCGCCAAATGGCCCATGACAAGTCAGTTCTTGTTCGCCATTGATTGGGAAAAATGACGACATGTCGAAACCGCCACTCCACGACAGGTCTTTTGAACCTCTGGAGAGGGGCTGCTGATGCGGCTATGCCATTGGGCCATTGGGGACTGGGGACCTAAATCCAGCAAGGGAGAAAATTGGGGGTTCATGAGCGTGGAACCATCTGCATATGATCAGTTTGTTGTTGTTTTTGTTGGGAGAAGTGATGACATGCCTGGATGATTTCGATAGAAGCGACGTGTCACCTTTGAAGGGTGCAGTGGCTGAGAGGTAGGGAGTGCTGTTCTTGTCACCGATTATCGCTTTAAAAAAAACGACGTGGAGTAGAAAGGGCTAGCTGCCTGAATTGCTTCACAACTTCATTCATGATCCAGCTTTGTGAGGGAGAAAGTCCACTTGCTTGACCCCTGCCCTCTGAGGGCAAGCTTTCACGTTTCATCCTTTCTGGATGCCCCTCCCATGTCTGCCTGTCTGCCTAATGGTGAAATTGCAGCTACAACTGCGCAGTCTTCAACCCAGTTATGCGACAAACCCTGATAATTTGCAGCCGCGGAAGCCACGCGTATTGCAATCCCCGGAAGTGGAAGAAGTCCAATGAATTCCCATGTTCTTGGTACCAAACAAAAACGCATCAAAGTGACTGTCTCATATAAATTGTGGCGTTTTTGTTGCAGGTCAGATCCTGAAGCTCATCTATAAATCTTTACAAAAAAAACTTTATGTGCTCATATTTATGTGCAAAAAACATCCTTACAACATCTATAAATCTAGCTGCTCATTCTCAGCCAAAGTCACGACCAAATTTCATATGGATCATATGGATTTCATTGACAACGCTGGATTTCGGTGGACTCCAGCCCTGGGATGCCCGTAATTCATGGCCATCTGGGGAAAATGATGATACAATCCTAACTTATGATAACTAGTTTGGCAATTTTGATGTGGAAAGATGGGAAAAGATGGGAAACTGACATATTTTAAACAAGTGATGGCTTTTTCCCATAATTTTCAGACAAACCCATATCAAACAAGTCTGCAGAGGTTTTAACCACGCCAGAGAAAGTTAAGAAATGTGGCGAAGTTCGCCAGTCCCTGCCCAAAGCCGCTGGGACGCAGAACCTCAAAACTTTAAGAACTGAACTTTTGAGATTTACACAATTTACACTCATATGGTTTCCTGAAATGCGGGTACCTCCAAATCATCCATTTTTTTTAGAAGATTTTCCATCATTTTCCATTGTAAACCATCCAGCGATAAAGGGGTACCCCGCCCCCAACGGCTCGGATGAGTCGAGTCTTGGTGATTCTCAGTCAAAGGCTGCAGCTTCTTACGTCAAGTTCTGCCCTGGGCTTCACCGCGGAGCTGTTTTCAGCCTGCGATGCAAAGATGATGCGACGCGATGTGCCATCTCCAAACGTCTCTGGCTGCGGGTTCTCACATGTGATCACTCTGTTGCTGCCTCAATGACTGGGACAAAACACGGTGGGGTGTCTTCATCACTGGCCGATCTTGGAGATTTTCCGGCAACATTTTCGTTTGAGCCACCAGCTCAAAAAGAACATGTCCAATCAACAGCAGCAACTCTGCGAAGATTCCGCCTCATAGATCCGTGTCTTGAATCCGAATCAGGACTGCAGGACAGTTACTGTTTGAAGCTTCAATCACTGGCCATTTCAGGAACCTAAATTGTAGGTACCTACCTATATTGGAAATATGGGCTTATATGGTACTAACGTACCTCCATTTTAGGATCCTGAAATTCCCATTGATTCAAGGGTTTGCAACGTTCCGTTGCCACGGAAGAAGTCTTGGGAGGAAACCATCTCAGGCGATGTTTCCTCACAAAAAAAGAGGTCTTCACCTTAAATTTCTCTTTGCTGATGGGATTTTACCCCAATGTATATCTATGATTATCTATGTATATCTTTATTTAAGTGGCAACTGTCATTGTGAAAATGTTTCACAATGATGGCTCTTGAACATTCTTGACGACCTGGATGGAACTGTGCAACTGTTGGTATGAAACACTGTAAATACTGGGATTATAACGGGATTCACCATCTACCAACTGGTGCAGGATTTCTTCCATCCACGAAGTGTCAAGCAGATACTGGCCAGTCGCAAGCGAGATGGATATGACCTGGTGTCACCTAAGTCACCTAGGCAAACAACAGTCCAATGACCAAGAATTTCTTACACCTGCGACCCTCAACACCACGGCTTTCTTTAGTGAAACTCCCGAAATTCAGTGATTTCCTGGGTGTGCCAAGTTTCGAAGACTCTCCATGTGTGCAATCGCCATAACGGCACGGCATGGTGGGACATATGAGACTATCCAAATGTTCAAGCTCCGGTTTGAGACAAGAAAGCTATATGGACATGCGACAGTCACCAGCTCTCAGCCTCTCAAACTTTGCGACACATCGGAGGCTGGACAAGTTGACACCTATTTGCTGGTGTACAAAATGATCTTATGACTGGAGATGTTTGAAGATATCTCTTGGTATAGTGCCAGCCAAAGAATAATAGTTTAGTTTAGTTTTTACCAATCCACTTCCAGGTTTTGCAAAGCGACAACGTTTGGTGCCTGTCACAGGACTCCGACCTTGAGTGTTGCTGCACCACAGACCCGCGGAAGGAGCTGGTCCAGGGAAAGTGACAGTGTGCAATATCATGCCAGTTTACAGCCTAATGATGGCAGTCCGTTACTCCGAGTTGATCCCAAGATCAATGGGCACCTGATTTCCAAAAATCATCTCTGCTCAAGCCTCTGGCAGGCTTTCATTGCTATCCCATCCACCTTTGTCAAAGATTAGGCCTGCACAAGCTTCAGCGTTCTCAAGACTTCAGAACTCAGCCTCCTGACAAAACCAGGAAGCATAGTAGGCAACTTGTTTCATGGAGACGGGGACGCTGTCGATCTCCCAACCAAATAGAAGTTTAGCGTCCAATCAACTGCTGCATTTCTGGTGGTGGTGGCAATACGTATACATGGTATACATATTCATGGTGCTCTTAACTAAAATCCAATGTATTTGCAGATAAAACCAGCTGAACTCTGCATGCTTTTACAGCAAAACAATCCACGCTTTGAAGGCTTAGGCGTGACCACCCAACAGCCAGGCTGTGCCGACCAAAGTTTCATCCAAAGTATCGATGCAAGGAATGCTCTTCGCATTTTCTGATATGTTTCCAATGTGTCCAACATCTTTTTTCATGTCAAGATATGTCAAGATATCTTCAGATCAAGCTCTTGGAGATTTTGGGACTGGAAATCTTCGATGGACTTTGGGACCCCTGGGATGCTGAGGCCATGAACGACGAACTGAAGAACTGTGACTAATCACGGGAGCATGGGTGTCAAATGACTCAACATTTGATGCTAGTCACCTGCAGCGCAAAAGTTCGATGTCTTTGGGGTGATATAGCCATCATACCTGTCCAGAAATGGGGGTATACCCTTAATTTACGGCAATTTTAAATTGGAAAATGATGATTCACTAATAGATTTAGGATACCCCATTGACAAACCCGAATGCGCATGCCTCGTTTTCCTCCTTGCAAGTCTCCTCACTGGAAACGAGTTCAGATTCCCATCCGCGGCCACACTGCAAGTGCAACATTCGGAACTGGGATCAGGACCAAATCGTCATCTTTTCTCCAACCTGGGACCCAGTGTATTAGAAGCCAGGAAAATGGTCTATTTCAGTGGGTTTCCCCTGAAGCTGAGGGGAATCTGCTTCGTGGGAGATTCCTTCAGACCCCTCCGATCATCAGGATGCATAGCTGGTAACTGGTAGTCGTGCTGTCTGGACAAGTCATGGTGCCATTTATATACTGTTACAAGTTACAAGAGGCAAAGGAATTGGAGCAGCAGGACAAGCAGCACCAGCCAAAACCATTCCTCTACAGCTGATTAAGTCGGCAACCATTCAGCTGAAATTCCAGCTGAACCAGGCTTCTGAAGGACAAACAGTTGACAGCTAGTGGTCAGGGTGCCACCCACCTGGAAAACGGAATTTTCAGTGGCATAGAAGTGGCACGGAAATGGCTTTCGAAGCGAAACTTTCGGATGTTTGCAAAAAATGAGTCTGGTGATCCCTGGCCGTCCTTTAAGATGGCCATCTGACGACTCCAAGTCATGTTTGGTCTACTGAGCACCGACCTGCTGGGCCTGAAGATTTCTCACCGATCTGGAGACTTCAAGTGGAGGTCACATCACTGATGTCTCTGTCACTGGATATTTCTCTGTCACTGGATATTTTTCGTAAATGCTTGAATTGAAGATGATACACAGCCTGGCCCTGAAACACTTAGGGCCCATATGGCTTATAGAAATGAGGTGAACACACTAAATTGCGGCGAAGAAACGATGTGCCAATGGACCCACCTGGTTTTGGTTTTCGGCTTTACCAATCCCCCAGGGGAGGGGTCAACTTTAAGCCCGGCTCACGCCGCGACGCCGCAAGGTGAAGCGCGGCAGGATCTCAACTGCTGCTTGAAGTGCTGGGTTGGTCACAGATGCTGATGGCAACCTGACAAGACGTATTGGTAAAGGATGCCCCAAAGAGACAAAACGTCAGGCTCTCCAGCCGAAAACGCCGTCAGCATAAAGCGCAGAGCGATGAAAACATCATGGCCGCGGTGATGTCACGGGTTTCTTATCGGGGAGCGGTCCAAAACAGAAGGGCCCCTGGGCTTCTTTTTTCCAAAGATCCCCAAGTTATGCAGGACTCTGAGGTGAAGAATCGAGATCATCAATGCTTGGGTCTCAATTCCAGATGAGGTTTGCTGTGCAGAGTCCCATTTTTTGCAATGTGTGATTGTCGTTGAGGGCAGCATCAGAGCTGTGTCTGGTGATCATCGGCCTATTCTGGACAGTCAATCTAGTCGATCTAAGAATTCAAAACCGAGATTTGTCAAAAAAGTGACTTAGTCAGTCAGTTCAGCGCTTTCAGGTCAGCTTTGACTTAGTCAAGGCTGCTCCTGATTCGGGGCCCCGGCCCAGTTTGAACTTCGCCGTCCAAGCCGCTGGGCTTCTCCCAGCTGAAGCAGACAGCCCACCTGGGTTGCGCCACAATCCTCCAGGGCTAGGTCCAAAGACCTGAGCAGGCCGCGATCTGACCGATCTGATGTACTGAGCGGGGTAGCATATGTTTAATATGTATATATATATATATATGTATTGCATATATGTATTGCATATATGTATATATACTCTGATATATTGTATCTACATTGTATCTATATTGTATCTATACTGCGTAAATAGATATATACATATATATATACACATATCACTGTATATATATGTATGTATATACTGTGTATATGTGTATATTATAGTAGTATTATATTTACTTATTATATATAATACATATAGTACAGTATATATTATAGTATATTATGTTTAAAAACTATAGGAACAAACTATAAGAAACTGCAATTCGTCTAGGTTTGAACCTGACGGTTTGTTCCTGGAGCAACTGCCGCATCTGTCGATTGGGGGTGCAGTCCTTTAGGTTCCATCTCCAAATATCCTCTGGTAATTTAACATAGCTATGGAAAATGGTGCATTTGTAGTTGATTTACCTAGTAAAGATGGTGATTTTCCATAGCTATGTTAAATTACCAGAGGGTATCCTCAAATCACTAGAAATACTCAGATATGGAGCTTTCATGAGGTTTCCGAAGTCATAGGGCTACCTATTTTTTCTCATCCATGGATTTTCCCGACAAAAAAACCAACCAGCGATAAAGGGGTACCCCCATGACTGTGGAATCCCCTGGGATCCCATTTCCCAAAGTGGGGAATCCGCCAGTGAGTCAGTTCATATTTCATGAACAGATTCATTTTTTGTGATTTAATTCATGTTAAATCTTCACTATTTGGATCTATGTGGTTGCTTTATCCTGTTTATCACCATACAATCCCTAGCAATCCAGTTGCTTCACCGACTTTTTACATGCGGGTTCAAACCAACTAATATCGAGATGCTTCATATTCGCCCCGATAGAAAACTAGTTCCAGCCGATATCCCCAACTAGATCCAGCCATCCAGATTCAGCAACCACTGCCAATTACCATCAATATGATCATCAATTTGATCATCAATTACCATCAATATGATCATCAATATGATCATCAATATGATCATCAATATGATCATCAATATGATCATCAATATGATCATCAATATGATCATCAATATGATCATCAATATGATCATCAATATGATAACCAATCATCATCAATATGATCATCAATTACCATCAATATGATCATCAATTACCAATCAATATGATCATCAACCACCATCAATATGATCATCAATTACCAATCAATATGATAACCAATCATCATCAATATGATCATCAATTACCATCAATATGATCATCAATATGATCATCAATATGATCATCAATATGATCATCAATATGATCATCAATTACCAATCAATATGATCATCAACCACCATCAATATGATCATCAATTACCAATCAATATGATCATCAACCACCATCAATATGATCATCAATTACCAATCAATATG
>Ga0126342_10013457_pt1 | contig 14496 bp, 10 predicted proteins | sample Cyp1metagenome_FD_92528 | JGI IMG/M metagenome (GOLD analysis project Ga0126342, IMG submission 92528) | Coral microbial communities from Lord Howe Island, Old Settlement Bay, Australia - Cyphastrea 1 metagenome | ecosystem: Host-associated > Invertebrates > Cnidaria > Coral ... | reverse complement strand
TGTGGAAATCCAAGTACTATGAGGTATATGAAAATTCATGGAGGTTTTTATGGCTTTACGTGTATCATGTTTGCCATCTTCCCATGAAAACAACACCATATGTATATATATATATATACATATATATATTGATCATTATCATTATCATGATCATTATTATTATATACACATCCAATCATATTCCCATGAGATTCCCCCATGACATTCCCATTAAAACATCGCCGGCGTCGTGGCCATCTTGGCGTCCTTGAAGACCACCTTCACCAGCATCTGCGGGTCCGCATCTGACGCCATCGCCTGGGACCGTCGGACCGAATCATCGGACCGAATCATGGAAGGATTTCAATGGGAGAAAACTATGGTTATATGATTTATAAATAGAATATGGGAACATAAATAGGTTATATGATATGGCAAATGGTTATATTTATTCAATGGGATTTGAATTAACTGTTATATTCAAACGGATAATCCAAAAATAGAGATAATGATAGGGATAATGATGTTACCAGAGGGATTTGCATTACAATTATCTGGGATTCATTGTTATCCGTTTGAATACCAGACATTTCAATAATAGGGATAATGATGTTACATGGAAATGTCTGGTATCAACAGTTACTCTGAATGGGATAATGATGGGATATTTAAACTATGGCTATTGGACAATCAGTAATCAATGGGACTATATGGCAAATGCTCAAATGCTTAAAATCTTCATTTTTATAAGATTGGAATGAGGGATTTCAATGGGATTCCATGATTGCTGTTACGGCCATTCTCAGAGTCGTCATGGTGATCAATATCTATCCAGCATGCTTCTTTGATTTGAAGCCATGTGCAGATTTTCGGTCGATCTCATGCCCTTTTTGTTCAATGTTCTGTTCTAAGCGGGTATGATCCATACAACCTTGCTGTTGACGTGGTCTCAGATTTGTGAAGAACAGCATCACAGTGTGTAATAATGTCGAAGACAATGGAAACTGGCTACTCAAACCATCTTTATTCATGACAGGTTCTTATCTCTGAATTCATGCACATCATTTTTGGGTATCTCCCATGAGATTTGCCTCTAATAAACAAACAGAGCAATGGAAAATCCCCTTTATAGATGATTTGCTATGACTTAGCAATGGAACATGGAGATTTTGCATTGCTATGTTCAGTCACCTTTCGCATCGGCGAAATTCCCAGCCCACAACCGCCTTGTCCTCTGGATTGGCTGCCAACACCTGTCAGGTGCTGGATCTTCCAAACCATCTGGTCCCAGAGGATAGCCATCTTTCAGCTGTGCATGGCATTCTTTGCGGAAAAAAGCCATCACCATCCCCGTGTTTCCCTGTTCTAAGTCTTAATGTGGTCTTCTTTTTGGTCGTGAGAAATCACAAACCGATTGGCTTTAAATCTCAAGCTTCTATTCAGCTTGGATATTCACCAAAGAATCATGTCCCAAAGATGGATCCAGCTACTGATGGCAATACACCAGCTTTTTGCCGAGAATCAGGAAAAATACATGGCAACCATTAGGACACTCTGCATAAAATTCTCCAAAGTTGCTGATTTACTTAACACTCGCCAAGGTCTAGCCTTCGTGTTTGCGCCCTGCATGATAGCTCATGTCTCCGAAACTTTGTTGGTTCAATCAGTCAAATCCCCAATATCTGTTGACTAATTCCCACTCTGAGTTAAATCCCCATCTTTGCCAGTAGAACGATTTATACACAAGTAATATATATATGTATATATATAAAAGGTTTTTTAGATCCATGCAATCAACTCGTTGCTTCAAACACCCCTAACATTCCATTTCTGTTGCTCAACTTCTGGCGCACCTCCAAGACCGAGGCGTGCGACACGCTGCCGTTCAACACCGAAGTTTGGGACTGGCGTCGGGGGATGTGATGAAAAATCATGGCGCCGTTATTTTCATGGGTTGTTAGATATTAACATAGGCAAAACACACATATATGTATGATGATGATATAAAATATGATGATATATATATAGAGGATGATATATATATATATACAATGATAATAATGGTTATGAATGGCTATAGTTAATGGAAGAACCATATAATTATAACTTATACCCATGGCAAACAAGTTAAACAATTGCTATAGTAATTAGCTTGCGACTTATGGGTTGTAAAATGATATTCTTTTCATGGATACTAAAGTATGGGATATTTGTACAGATGAATCTATATAATATAGTAGATGCCATAGTGTATATACAAGATATTATCCGTTGAGCACACATATATCAATATTGGGTGTGGAGGAAAGATAATGCTTCTAGAATGAATGGCAATGATGATAATTACCAGGGAATGAGCAGTTATGATTACATGATCAGAAGTTTGCATAATGGGTATACAATGGAAAATATTTGGGTATACAGCATGGGCTTGGATAGACGTTCCAGGGGCGTAAATCGGATATAAATATGTAACAACATGGTAGATAGATTATGTAGATCGTTTTGTCATGTACTTTTGGTGCTAAACGTGTTTTTTAATGGTATTCAGATCAAATCAAGGCCCTTCAACACTGGCAATCTGAGGAGTACTTGGTGGTTCACTCCAGTATGTGGGTTAAAGCCCGAGTAAAAAGTAGAGGGTTAGTAGGATTAGTTCACTCCAGTAAGTGGGAATAAAATCCAGTTACCAACTGGGTGAGCCACCAAATACCACTCTTCACCTATTGGTTGTGAAACATTGTCCCAAACCTAGTGGTTCATAGAGGTTCCCTTATCCTTTGGAAATCAAACATTGCTGGGAAATCCCTGCAATGGTGGTTTTAGTGGGAACTCCGTCGAACTTGGGGCACTCTCCAGCCCCAGTCGGATGACCGGAGAAAACCAGCCGGGTTTTATGGTTTTGAACTCTGGTTCATCGCAGCAAACAAACCGCCATTCAAAGAAGAATAGTCATCAATGTTTCTCATCAGTTTTCTATGGCCCATGACCCATGGTTAAATCCTTATTCATTGGCTAAATTCGTCAACTTCGTGGATAACCATAACAGTTATGGGTTAGGTAACCAGTATTACACACTACGTCCCCGATTTTCAGCAACCGCCTGGTCGATCAAGTCTGTGCAGACCATAAGGTCCATGTCCTGGGTGTAGGCCATCTTATAGGCGAATATTCTAAAAGAAACCAAATAACCATAGGCTAGTGATTAGGCCTTTATATGGGTTATTCTAAGTGATATTCTAAAATATTGGTTATGACATAAAAACTTAGGCCATATTCTGGTGATGTCGCAGTTCAACCAAGTGAGATATCCCAATAACTGGGGATGGTTTCCAGCCAGGTTTCCCCAAGTACTCATCCAAGTTGGTCATGTTTAAGATGGAAAGCAATGGTTTTGGCGGCTACCCAAATTTCAAGAAACATATGGACTTAGATTGACTTAGGACCCCTTGATATAAAGTTGGGAGGATCATCCCGACTTATGCATCAAGTGGTTCATAACACTGGTTAGTAAGTCCCCGAAGTGGCTTATCCCATCCAAAAATGGATAAGTGTCAAGCACTAAGTGGGATGATCCTCCAAGTACTGAACGAACAATACAGGCTGGGGGTTTCAACATGTTTCAACCGCCTAGAAAAACAACACCTTCGTCGGGATGATCAGCCCAAACAGGGACCCACATCATACACTTGGCCAACAAATCCCATACCCACACCAAACATGATGATTCATATCTATATCTCAAGAGGTTTTCAACCATGTCAGTGGCAATATGTCAATGGCAATGCTTGTGATCCAGTTGCATCTGAGCTGTAAAAGCGACAAATGAATATATGTATGTATATCTATATCTATATCTATATATATATATATTATTATTATAATCATAAATACAGTAGATGTCACACGTATATCCCAAACATGGATTTGGCGTTTTTCCCAACATTTCTGGAAATTTCGATTGGTCGTTTCCGGTCGTTTGGGACATTTAGATGCCGGTCCTCGTGTCGAAGGCCATCCGTCGGTTTCATCTTCATCTGGTGCCTGGCTGCCGATTGTGTGGGGTTTGACGGGATTCTGCGGGTACAATAACCCATTCTTTCTAATCATGACAGGACACCCTGTGTAACCAAAGGGAGCATATCAAATATAGAAGAGAATTGTCAAGGCTTCTTACCAGGGGGAAAAGGATGATTTGGTGAACCGAAGTTTGGCTGGTGAGATCCTGAATTCTCAAGCTTAAACAAGATAAATGGGTAGAGTATACCCCACCAAAAACGGCCAAGTAGCCTGCCAATTTGACCCATCAGAGTTGCAGAGGTTGACACGCGCAGGTTTTGGAATTGTCCATAGTGGAATGGTGAAATTTCTGAGCTCCATGAATGTCAGCGTTCAGAACATAATTCTGTCCATGGCAAATTCCCGATTTGTGCCTCTTTAAGGTTGACATCTCTACCTTTGATACTCAAATCCCAATTTTGCTTGGCAAAACGCAATCAAATCGCGTTTGTAGGTGATGCAACGGTGCAACATCTTCATTTTTTCTGGTCAACATGTATAGTGCTGTCACAATTTTGGGTTGTTATTTAATATATATATTCCTTATTATAATTTTTATTGATGGTTAAAACCGTTTTCAGGAAAAACAGCTTGCTTCCACAGTTCTTGATTGTTTAATCCCTATTCTTGCACGGTGAAATCCTTTTTTAGGAACATATTTGTGTCCAAAATGTTGGATTGCTATCTTGTGGTTGGGAAACTATATTCATAGCTCCAACTGACCATTTGATAGCGAAGATACCTGCTCCGGATCGCCCCAAAAACACCAGATAGTCTCAGTTTCGCCAAGCCTGGTTTTTATGAGTTTTAATCCCAGTTTGTAGATCAATTCATCCCTGTTTTTGATGGTGAAACCTGGTTAAATCCGATAAAAATCAGGTCCCCAAGTTTTCAGCCCAAGCCACGCACGCATCTTGTCCGTGTTGGTGGCTTCGCTACTAACTCCCTGCAAAGCTTTGCGACTGGATCTGAACGATGCCAGCAATTTAACACAACACAGGGATTTCATCAGCAAAAATGGATATATATATATATATAAAATATACACATCATATCATATATATATGTTTGAATTTCTATCTATCTATCTATCTATCCATCCATCTATCTATCTATATCTATATTTATATCTATATAATTATATATATATATGGATATTTTGAAACATGTCAATCTAAACCTGCAACCATTGGCATTTAATCGCCAAAATCCTCGGGCGAAACTCTTGGGTCCGGTCCACTGAAAAGATACTGGTATCCTTCGTCTACTAAAGCAGAGAAATGGATGATCCACAGACATCAAAAACTGGTGACTTACACAGGAAATATGGGAACTTCACCATCAAACATTCCGATCTATCCATCCAACCATGGGGCAATTTCACCATGTTCGCACCTTCATGGCCGCGTAGGGTGTGATCGTGTGATCGGCTCCCGCTGAACTCGCGACTCGTGCGGAGATCTTTTTGCTGTATCTACTGGAAAGGCTTTTTTGCAAGCTGATTCTTTTTAACAATGAGTTCTTGATGTTTTTGGCAGCCTTTCTGACAAGACAAATTCAAATCCTCCAAGTTCAGAGAACAAACCATGCAAGCCATGTTTCGAGGCTTTATCCATCGATTCTCCATCCAGTTGTTTGGGCATTTTCTTTACAGGCACAACACTACACATCTGCAGAGGTTGCCATGGTGCTGCCATGGGATTTCGTTAACTTCGAAAAGCAGCTGTTGCTTTGAGCCCGGCGCACAGGATGTGGAGAAGGGTCAAACATAAACATCTTGAGGCAAACCCAATGCTTTCATCACCCCTTTAGTTGGTATAAAATTTACACATGGGTATATCAACATTCCTGACCCCCATCTTTCAACATCCTTCAAACCCCAGGCGTTGGCTGAAACTGGGATGGCCATGGCGTGTTTTTTTTTGGCCTTCCGTGGAAGCTCAGGATCCAAAGCAGAAGACAGGCTTCGTGATATTTAAATCCCAAGGCAAATGCCAATCCCAAGGAAAATGCCCTGGAACAAACCACATCAAATTTCAATTTCGAAGATGTTAGGTTGCAGCTGTGCCCATGTCATGCCATCTTAGCTGCGAGCGCCAGTTTTTCGGCTCAGGTTGTGCAGATTGCACGGTGAAACAAACGCCTCAATCACGGAGGCGTTGGCAAATTCCTACCACAATCGCAAACTGAGTGGTGATTTCTCAAGTCCCCCAAGAAATTGTGAGTCAAAGTGGTAAGCCCGCCATAAACCATCCCCATTAGAGGTTTACGAGTAGAAATGGTTATGATGACCCCATCATCGGGGGAAAGCACAACTTGAAACCACCAAGCAGCAAAGGTTTGGTCCGTAGGAGGGTTGGTCAACACGCACAACTGCTTGTGCAAGCAGCAGCTCGAAACGGACCCAAGCTGGGCCAAAATCTATCTGGAATTTCAGAAAGGGGTACTGATTTTTCTTGATTTCTTTAATTTTTCTGGGGGCAAAAAAATGAAAGAAACACTTTTTTTTTTCGCCACACCTGTTGATGTGGCACCTGGTGAGACATCTGTCGCTTGCGCGGCGGCGAAACCACACGGCGACGGATTGGCTTGGCCATGCCGCTGAATGGTCTGCTGCTTTTGGCGAGTTTGGGATGCTGCAAGGAGCGGCTTGGACATGGCAAAACATAGACACAATGGGTGTATACTCGGTGAGCCTTAGTAACCCCCTAAGAATTGGTAAAGAACGTAATAGATTCCGGCACTAACGATGATGTGGTCGATCCTCAGTTGGAAAGTGGAAATGCAACGACTCGTTGTTGATGGCATGAGTACCCAAATCTGAAAAATATAACAGCCAAGAAAAACATGAATTCGTGCAACATATCTACATATAGCATACATAACTAGTTGCATATTGTAAGATCAATACACTCAAAATCCAACCTACCAACATCACCAACATCTGGTTGGGGTTCAATGGGCCAACAAGTAGAGCCGGTGCGCTCCGGTGCGCATCTCAGTTTCATCATCCCAGCTTAGGCATCTTCACCAAACAGCAACTGGTAGTCCTGGATGGACAGCGATGGAGCATAGGATCCCTCTTTGAGGTTGTGATGAAAAGACCAACTTCGATGTTGATCAATCCCATGGGCTATCCATCTCCCCATGGACAGGTGTGCATATGGTCTTGAACATTTGTTGACCAGAAACATACCCCTAGCTTCTGTTGGTTTTTGCTCACGTCCGCTCTAACGGGCCCTAGTTTTGTGCACCATGTTTTTGTTGTCAAACTTGGTGATGTTCCCATTTTGGAGTCTTAAACTCCCATTTTGCCTGGTTGAGTTCCAATGTCCGCGCCACAATTTCCTGGTTACATCATCCGATTTCTATTTGTCTTGGCGAAGCATCTCCAAATCTTTGAGTGATTTTCCTGTTTTTGTTGGTCTAACCTCCGGATCTGTTGTTTAAATCCGTGAGCGAAAAACCATTCTACGAACTCATTAATATGATCGGTGGATGAAGCCATTTACAAACCCATACTACCCTCTGGTTATTTAACATAGCCATGGAAAGATCCACCATTTTTAAGTTCGGTAAACCATCTATTTCTATGGGCCATCTATACCATGGCTATGTGACAAATACCCAGAGGGTATATATAATTAAACAAAATATACGAAACACAGTCCAACACGTTCACTGATCCCGAGGAGAGCCATTTTTGTGACCTCCCAACAGAACAGTCCTCCATGCTTTCTAAGGTGTGCTTGGGCCTGAAAAGTCGCTGACCCATGGGGGGCGTTCTCACAAAGATTCATGCAACTGGGATACAACACAATATATAATCATATATAACGTATATATAATCATATAACCTATATATAAATATATATATATACAGTTGATGAAGAAAAATAGCAACCTATCAACATATTGTGATTTCTTTCGTGGAAATATTTAAACGCAGTGAGCATGCTGAGAAAAAAAGCCAGTACTTTGCGAATCAGCTGCAGAGGTGATTGGATATGAATATGGCATGGGCATGGTCAATTTTCGGAACCACCTGCGATGTCTAAGCCATGCAATGACCTGCTAATGACCTGCAATGCATTCCATCCGTTGAGTGGGGGTTTTGTTCCAGGTCTTGGGAAGTTCCCATTCTTTTGGGGATCAACAACCATTTCTGCAGATGACCACTTGATATCGGTATTATCCTTGGTTGTGCGTGAGTTCTTATGGTTTCTATCCAAGTTTCTTATCATATACCCAACCTGGCTCAACCCACTTCTTCGCCATGCAATTTTGTTTCCCAAAAAAGGCCGCGTCTGAGTTGCCCACAGGAATTTCTTCAATTCACGGCCATGTTCCCGCAGCAGCCTGCCGGGTTTAAACCAGCATTGCTCGTGCATGGAAGATCCCTCGACGAAATGAATGTGATAAGAAAAGGGGCAATGACCATGGACAAAAAAAGAAATACACTGGCAATACTGGATCAACTAGATATATTTTTTTAAGGATAGAAGAGAAACATCAAGCAGCAAGAAATGTGAGTATCATGCAATATTGGTCAATAAGACTCCAAGAAACATCTGATTGGCAGTTCAATCTGCTACTGAAAAGGGCGAATCGTGCAACCATGTTAAAACCACTGCTCAGCTTCTTAGGTGTCAAAAAATGATGCTCTAAATTTTCGGTCAACAGTACTGTTATGTTATTTTCTTTCAGTAATTAGCATTTTTTGAACTTATTCTTCACGCTTTGGTATCAAAATTTGGTGCCTAAGAAATGGCTGTGGATATTTGGAGAAGGGTGAGCCACGCAGCGCGCCACGCTGCAAGAAATTCACCGAAATGGGGGTGTCTTGAAATGTGGAACAGCCCAAGAGTTGTTGATTAGGATTATGTTCTGGTTATTTAACATAGCCATGGAAAATCACCATTTTTAATAGGTAAACCCAGGTAAACCATCTATAAATGGGCAATCTTCCATGGCTATGTTAAATAACCAGAGGGTATGTTCTGGTCTATCATCTCCAGCATTTAGAATTGATCATCTCCTAAATCCCCAGTAGGGAGATGATCAACCAGAACCTCTTTCGTAGTGGGATTTATGCTTGACCAGTGTCCAATGGCCTGCCTGCAGTGGGGAACAGTGGGATGAGCCAGAAAAAGATTGCCTTCAACGGTCCTGGATATTACCTAAGTGGTGGTTTCAACCCCTCTGAAAAATATGAAAGTCAGATTGGATCATCATCCCAACTATTGGGGATAATAAAAAATGCTCCAAACCACCAACCAGTTACAATAGGGGAATGGTTCATTGATATCTTGGTGTTCAAGCCCTCCATTTACAACTGGTTTTTTATCGACAAACGACTTAAAGTGGTAAACCCAATCCCAGAAACCAAATCTTATTTACCCAGTGACTTATAATCTGGAGGTATTAAAAACCATAATTGCCCCGGAAAAAAAGGGTTTTGTTCTTGGGGCTGCCACGTTAGATATTTTTGGATGTGTTGACCTGTCTGAAGATGGGCGGGTAAGAAAAGCCAGTAATCTTCATGGGAAGATAGTGATAAGCCATGGGTTTTGGTTTGTTTTCTCCCCAAATATTCAGACAAACCTAAATGCCCATTTAGTTTGATGATTTACTGAGCTATGTATACCCGGTGGATATTCCCAGTTAGAAACTTCGTTTCTCAATCTAAGGATATCATGCGCTACCACCACTAGCATTAGTATCATTATTATTACTATCAGTTACCACTACTATCCATAATCATTCTTGGTGTTTTCCATCCATCATTGTTATTATCATTGTTGCTGTTACTGTTATGATTCCTATCAGTTCTACTTTTTTCGGCTTATCCCATGCACCAAAGGGTCACCATTCAACGCGCCTACGTCGTTCCTCCTCGATGATGGTCTTCCTCTGATCTTCATCCGCACGCAGCGCGTCCTGCTCTTCGCGCTCCTTCTCGCGCGCGAGCTCGTACCTGGTGGGCTCGGGCTTCGTGATGGGGAAATATTCAATGGATATCCATTCTATATGGAAGTTGATGGAGTTTAAGGAACCATGATTGTAGTTGTACCAACATGAGTTATGTATTAATTTATTATATCCTAGTTATTACATCCATTTGATATGGATTTAATGGACTTACTGAAGCACACCCCAGTTTTAGATGGCAGTTTGCAAAGGGAAATCATGATTACCCAAATGGGTCTGGATCAAGAACAATCAGACAATCATCTGCGACTGGAATTGGATAGAACTGGAAAACCTCCAGAGGAAAAGCCAGAGCTATTCCGCAACTGGTTAATCCCCATCTATTTTCCAGTTATTAGTTGGGTTTTAATCATTCTTCACCAACTGATTATAACTGAGTATAACTGGGGATTAAAACCCAATGAGTTGGAAATTGAACCAACCATCAGTTTTTTCACATGGACATCATGAAGGTATCCGAAATGTGCGGTGATCTCAGCGCCGGATTTTCCAGATTTTCAACCTTGTAAATGGCGGCTTCATCGTCTCCCCATTGGTGATCATTGTAAGTTTGCTATATTCAAACATTGTCAGTTGGGAGTATTATTCCCAATATATGGAAAAAAGCAATGTTCCAAACCACCAACCAGATATTGAAAAGACCCCACAATTATGGATTCAAGTGGATTAACCAAGATTAACTGACATATTCCAGCTCATGAAACGCGCACCAGCAGCGGCATAGTATCGTTAAAGATGATATGTCCAGCACCACTCAACCCTTCGGCCATCCGCTGGGGACGACTAAGGACCACACGGGCATGGCAAGTTTCATGGGAAAAAAACCATGAACCACATACCCTCCGGTAAACAAACATAACTATGGAAAATCACAATCTTTAATAGGTAAATCAACTATAAATGGGCCATTTTCAATAGCTATGTTAGTTTACCAGAGGGTAATTTTGAAGTATCCTTACACATCCCAATCTGGATTGGATTCCCATCAAATACAGAATCTATAGCCCCATGATATTCCCATTGGATCCCAGTAAATCACCATGAAATCATTGTGTTCAAAACCATGGGACGCCAATTGTCTGGATATGAACCCAGTTACAATCACTAAGTGGCCAATTCTGAATGCCGTCGAAAAGATGCCAAAAAGATCCAAAAAGTATTTCCGGGAGGTTCGTTGGAATTTCTCGATTTTTGCGTGCTATATTTCAATGGGAGATCAGCTTCTATCCCCATCAAACTCACCCCATGACATGTTTACCCATAAAATGGATAAATGGCTGATTTGAAGTACAAAATACTAAGTAATGGGTAAAAGTGAGAATTGGGGCTTATATTTACTTATATTTACCCATATCTTTTTTCCACATCACCATTTTTCTACGACGACTGATGGTCAAAAACCCGTCCAAAAACCCTCAGTTGCGAGGCCAGGCCGTCGATCCGGGGGCACATTTCACGACGAAGCTCCACCAAACGTTCGGCTTCGCGCTTGTGCTGCTCCACCTGGAAACGTGGAAAAAGCAGTGGAATCTCCGTGAAAAAAAAGATCTTCATGGAAAGTAGAATATTCCATGTAATGGAGTATACTTGGATTATTTGGTGGAATATGTTTTCGAATTTGGATGTAATGGACAGTAATAATGTAGTTCATGTAGTGTAAAAAATGTACGTGTGGATATATAGGAGATGTAAATGTATATGTACAGTAAAATACTAATGGATAATGGATATAATCAAGTATAGTGGACAATGGATTTGAATGGCAACATGTATGCTTATACGCGTATATGCTTGTCCAAAATGCTTGAAATTGAAAGGTAGTCGTACATGGAACTGAGGTGCAAAGTGAAAACGGTAACATCTTGACATCCATCCGATTGTGCCGGATTGCGACAAAGACTATGTGGTGAACCAATATCATTCACCAGTGTGAACAAGTGCTATGCCAGATTGCAAGTTTTAGTCTATGTGGGCATGCATCTGGAGGCTACTTAATGCATTGTAACACCTGCGCAGCAGATAATTTTAGATATGTGCAACTCCGGTGCAGGAACACGACATTTACTGACCCATTCATTCCTTCATCCATTTCATTTCATTTCATGTCATGTCATGTCATTTCATTTCGTTTCATTCAATCAATTTCATTTCATGGTCCATGCCATTTCACTTCGCTTCGTTTCACTCAAACCAAGCAATCATGCGGGGAAGAATTCCAAAAAGGCAATCAAAATACTTTCGCCGAAACCAGGGACTATTTGTATAGGGGATCATTTGGGCACAACCAGAGGGGCTCCGGGAGAACATTTTGGTGGCCATCACGGAAATCATCTAGCACAAATCACGAAATGGCATTATTCAACACAAATCCCTACCGGTTGGTGGTTGACCTACCCCTCTGAAAAATATGAATGTCAGTTGGGATTATTATTCCAAAACACTGACCAGCCTAAAACTACAGCATTTTTTTGTGTTAGTGGAGTTTGACAGGGTGTGAGTGAAGTCTGTGAGCATGGAAACTCCACAGGATGAAACCATCTGGGACCTTTTCTGCACAAGATTCTGAAAAGATGGCAAATCACAAGACGCTCACCAATACAGATCCGCAAGAAAGGCTTTGAAGACCGCTTGGCAAGCTCACTCCCTCAAGGGTCTGGTTGAATCGATGCCCAAATGTCAAACATTGAAGACCGCTTGGCAAGCTCACTCCATCCAGCCTCTGGTTGAAATCATTTCCAAATGTCAAACTTTGAAGACCGCTTGGCAAGCTCACTCTGTCCAGGGTCTGGTTGAATCGATGCCTAAATGTCAAGCTTTGAAGACCGCTTGGCAAGATCACTCCATCCAGCCTCTGGTGAAAAACATCTCCAAGTGTCAAACTTTCAAGACCGCTTGGCAAGCTCTCTCCATCCAGCCTCCGGTTGAAATCATTTCCAAATGTCAAACTTTGAAGACCGCTTGGCAAGCTCACTCCATCCAGCCACTGGTTAAAACGATATCCAAATGTCAAACTTTGAAGACCGCTGGGCAAGCTCACTCCATCCAGCCTCTGGTTAAACTCACTTCCAAATGTCAAACTTTGAAGACCGCTTGGCAAGCTCACTCCGTCAAGGGTCTGGTTGAACCGATATCCAAATGTCAAACTTTGAAGACCGCTTGGCAAGCTCACTCCATCCAGCCTCTGGTTAAATGCATTTCCGAATGTCAAATTTTGAAGACCGCTTGGCAAGCTCACTCTGTCAAGGGTGAATCGATGCCCAAATGTCAAACTTTGAAGACCGCTTGGCAAGCTCACTCCATCCAGCCTCTGGTTAAATTCATTTCCAAATGTTAAATTTTGAAGACCGCTTGGCAAGCTCACTCCACCTAGCCTCTGGTTAAACTCACTTCCAAATGTCAAACTTTGAAGACCGCTTGGCAAGCTCACTCCGTCAAGGGTCTGGTTGAATCGATGCCCAAATTTCAAACTTTGAAGACCGCTTGGCAAGCTCACTCCATCCAGCCTCTGGTTAAATTCATTTCCAAATGTTAAAATTTGAAGACCGCTTGGCAAGCTCACCCCATCCAGCCTCTGGTTAAATTCATTTCCAAATGTTAAATTTTGAAGACCGCTTGGCAAGCTCTCTCCATCCAGCCTCTGGTTGAAATCATTTGCAAATGTCAAACTTTGAAGACCGCTTGGCAAGCTCACTGTCTGCAGTCTCCTGTTGAATTGAGCGTGAAAAGCAAGGGTCTTAAGACTTGGGGGAAGATGCTGTAAATACACATCGGAGCTTACACCTTCCAGCTTTGTCACTCCGTCTAGTGCACACTCCCCCGCAGAGACTTGCAAGCCGTTGATGTAGCAAAATGCAGCATGCAAATCTGTAGGAACAAACGTGCAGGAGAGCGTCACAGTTTTACCTATAATGCCTTGCTCTTGCAACGTTTGGTCGAGCAGCAGTGGTGAGTTTTCAAGATATAGTGCGCCACATCTTCTCCCCTTCTTTGAAGGAAGTCGCTGCAGAACCATCTGACGCACTTCATGTCCTGGAGTGGACCCACTCACGGGGAAGTTGCATCCTTCACCATTGAGGCATAGCACCTGAATCTCAATTGCTTCACAGCCAGCCGGTCCTGAATAGCCACCCGCACCGCTGGACGTCATTGGTCTTCCTGCTCCTGCTCCCGATGGATCAGCAAATATCGGACTTTGTGAACATGTTTTTTGTTTCAAAAAGTTGTCTACCAAACAAAGGCACTGTAGGCACTGTTTGTTGATGAATTGCTAGCAGCATCAAATATACCTTTACTGGCTGTTGGATGTGGTCCTGCGTTAGGCTTAATTACATTACTTGTAACGGCCATCGATAAGCCACTGGATGCCAACACCTGTCAGCTGCCAACAAACGAAAATACTTTCAGTTGCCCATGTGCTGATTTTCTTGGAGACTCCTTCTTTTAGTCAATTTGAGCCATTGTGCTTTC
>Ga0126342_10013456_pt1 | contig 14496 bp, 10 predicted proteins | sample Cyp1metagenome_FD_92528 | JGI IMG/M metagenome (GOLD analysis project Ga0126342, IMG submission 92528) | Coral microbial communities from Lord Howe Island, Old Settlement Bay, Australia - Cyphastrea 1 metagenome | ecosystem: Host-associated > Invertebrates > Cnidaria > Coral ... | reverse complement strand
CACCACTAGGCACGCGACATTAGGATCCAGACGAAAAACGGAAAAGAAAAGCTTGCACCCCCTGGCTTTTGTGTTGATATTCAGCTTCTTCCCAAGCTGTCAGCTTCTTCCCAAGCTGCTTTCCACGTCCCCCAGTCCTTCGACCGAAGGGAGATTGCTCAAGCGATGGTAAGGATGTAAAAAAGGAAATATAAATGGAGCGCAAAATGGTTGTTTGGATTTGGATATCAGCCAAAATAGCTATGTACAGCGCACCACATTCGGGAAATAAAAGGTGCTCCCCCACCCTCAAGGAAAAAGGCCTGAAAACAGCGCCTGTAGGCATGTGGTTTCCCGTTCAAAAAAAAAACAAATCCAGGGGTTTGGCACATTTCTTCCAAACCCACAAAGATCCCAAAACAAAACATTTAGCGAGAATAAAATTGTCAGCTGCCCGTGGGCGCTTCCCTGACTTGGCCAGTCCTAGGCTAACAACAGCGGGGCTAATTCTTTTCTGTCATCTGAATTTGCCAAGATGACAACCCTAGCAGTTCCTCTGTGTGTCAACATCCACGGAAGGCGGCGAGCACACTGAGGGCAAACTGAGGATGATCATGTAGTATGGCCCATCCGACCATTGTGGTGATTATTCAAAGAGGCGCTTGACTCGGCACCTTGTTGGCGTTCTAAGTCCGCATCAAGCTAAGGGTCCTGATTGTGAATAGCTGGCAGAAAATTACTTGCCACAGCTCCTCCTTGCCTTTGCTTCACCACGCTTCCAGGTAGGCACTGATAATGCCATTCATGCGCTCACGCTGTCTTGGGAGAGCCATCCCCTCCCGTACCATCCATGCGCCCACTTTGCACGACGCTTGTCTCAATGATTAAAAGGGAAATTCGGATAATTAAAGAGGTTAATTTGGATAATGGATCCGTCATGGTATTCGACCATCACTTTGGGCGCAGTCCAATGTATCCGGCCACACCCAGGATACGCTGAACCCTTGTGAAAAATACGCGGAAACGGCGAGAGTGGCGGATTCGGAATCTGCTGTTTTCAAGGCCATCTGCCTGCCAGCAGCACTTGGTCAAGTGACACACTTTTCAAAAGAAAAATGGTTACTCTCCGCCGGAGGAAAAACAGACGGAATTCCCACTGTTCAAGCCTAAGCTTCAGTAGGCACTCAGCAAATGCGGCACGCCACGCATGGGGCTGTAAAGTAAGAAACGAAGTGGTGAACACAACGTTTCTATGCCCAAAGGTGGACTAGAGCTTATTTCCATAATACATCATAATACACTTGGCAGCGCTTACATGTTTACCTGACTGAGCCAATACCAAATGACTCAGAACTCCTATTGATTTGCCAAGCCTGTCAGGCACGTAATTCCCCAATACGAGGTAGACCGCGAAGGCTACTAGCAGACTCAGAGTAAAGGTGTATATAGTGGTCCTGAGTAACCGACCAACCATAGCCCGTAAGAGGCAATGTTTTCATCAGTGTTTCAGCATGTAATCTCAAGCTGCAGCCATAACGTAGCTGGCGGTTGCTCGCCCTTCATCCTGTGGCCAAAGATGTCTAAGATAATTTGAGACCATAGCATCTCGTGAAGACGTTGATAAGGTGTATACACCTGACATTTATTTGCATCCTTTAAGATACTCCTCCACTTGATACTGGTCAGAACTGCCTAAGCTTCTAGGACGTTTATAAGGTCTGGCTCACAAGGCTAGTGTTGACCATCTCCACCAACGTAATGGAACTCCTGCACGTAGCCTGTGATAGTGCCCGGGTCCCTTGCTAGCTCCTTGCAGCAGCAAGTCTTCTCCCTTCAGTAACACTAAGCCAGACCACTTAGCGGCTAGCTTGGAACTGGGAGAATACGATTGGGTGTTTTAAGCCAAGGGACCTTGAACAAAAGGCTTTGGACATCAGTGGCTTGACCTGGGGTGAGCTTGTTAACCAACTCCTGAAGCTCAAACTTCTTCACCCAAGGACGCCAAGAGTTGTCCCAGCAACTATGCCACCACATTTACTGACTACGCATAGCCTTTCAAAGTGTGGCGACAGTCTCCGTGATGTTCTTAACCATCTTTATGCACTGTACCGGTTGATTGGGAGAAAAACCAAGGATTAACTCTTGTCCAAAAGCGCGAGGAGTTCTACGACTCCCTTGACGGTTCATGGGTCCAAATCACCTGCATTGCAATCTCGGATACCTGCAGGTCTCCGTGAAGGATGCTCGACTGGGTCTTGACGTAGTGAAGGTTGGGAGAGGCTTGTCTCCCTTATGCTTTCAGCTGGGATTCAAGAAGATCTTTCCCTCGAACATGGCCTATAGCGTGAACCAATGAAAAGGACCTGGCAGAATCATGCTGCTCGGGCACATCCTTTCTGACCGTGCTTAACGAAAAAGCCAATCCATAGGGAGTTAATCCCCATGACGCCACAAGGCCCTTAGCCAGTCAAAGTGACGCGACAGTCTTCGTGATGTTTATGCACTGTTCCGGGTAATTGGGAGGAAAACCAAGGATTACCTCCCGTTCCAAAGCGCGAGGAGACCTACGACTCCCTTGACGGTTCATCTGTCCAAATCACCTGCATTGCAATCTCGGATACCTGCAGGTCTCCGTGAAGAATACTGACTGGGTCTTGACGTAGTGAAGGTTGGGAGAGGCTTGTCTCCCTTCTGCTTTCAGCTGGGATTCAAGAAGAACTTTTCCTCGAACATGGCCTACAGCTTGACCCAATGAAAAGGACCTGGCAGAATCATGCTGCTCGGGCACATCCTTTCTGACCGTGCTTAACGAAAAAGCCAATCCATAGGGAGTCAATCGCCATGATGACACAAGGCCCTCAGCCAGTCAAAGTGGAGCAACAGTTTTCGTGCTGTTCTTAACCATGCTTGTTCTTCTTTATGCACTGTACCGGGTAATTGGGAGGAAAACCCATGATTACCTCCCGTTCCAAAGCGCGAGGAGTTCTAAGACTCCCTTGACGGTCCTCCATCTGTCCAAATCACCTGCATTGCAATCTCGGAAGCCTGCAGGTCTCCGCGAAGAATGCTGACTGGGTCGTGACGTATGAAGGTTGGGGGAGGCTTGTCTCCCTTCCCCTTCCAGCCAGGCTTCAAGAAGAACTTGTCCTCGAACGTGGCCTAAAGTTTGACCCTATGAAAAGGACCTGGCAAAAAATCATGCTGTTCAGGCCCTTCCCCGCTGATTGTGTTTAACGAGATAGGCAATCCAGAGGAACCCAAACCGCGCGACGCCACAATGCCCCCATTAGAAGTTAAAGCATCACTGGCGCTGACGCCTTCCAAGTCTGCCCGCAGGTTTCTGAAGGCCAAAAGCACCAAACCCAGGAAGCGGCAGAGCTCTAAAATAGCCTCCCTTGCCAAGGGAAACCTCTGGCCCATGGGAGGCCATCTAAGGAGGTGATGCTGCTCCAAACATGGTTCCAAGCCCCCAGCAATGGCTCCGTAACCTTAATCACATAGCCCAAACCGTTGCAGACCACCTGCAACTCCTTCTGGCTAGCCCTTCCATGCCTCAGCACCTACAGTACAAGGCAAGTTGTACATATATGTCGCTATCTTTGTGGGCTTGGCGCACATCGTTCCCTGTTCTCTATCAATCCATGCTCCTTGAAGCGCAGCCTGCGAAACCTGGGCCACCCTCCTCTTGGGGTGAATTGGGAGAGCAGCCAACGCATCCATCTCCCTTAAGGTCTCAACAACTGGTGACTGGATCCCTGAAAATAAATCATAGGTGCGGCGGTCCAGCTTGTGAAGCTCATCAATGTTGCCCCATAGGGAGTCCTCGACTACAGAGAACCCAATCCTCTAGGACCGAGAAGAAGTAGAAGTAGCAACGAAGGTCCTCCAAGATCTTCCGCCACCTTTTCAGGAACCGGAGCGAGGACGGACGGCCTTGAGTTTCGTTCAGCACCCCAGGCATGCTGGTGAGGCAGGCGGCCATACTTCGGAGAACCGCTGCTTCAGGGCCATCGATTAAAGGATGTCCCGTGACAGGTGAAGGAAAGATTGACTTTCCTCCTGCCGTGGACCATGGTCTGCAACTGAGATTCTTTTCAAGAATCATCAGGACATCCACCAAAAAGCTTCCCAAGTCCCCTACTTTGCAGCTCGTGCCGCGCGCAGCCAGGAAGTTCTCTACCGCTGCCTGCACTCCAGCCCCAAACCTTTGGGAGCCATCCTTTGTTCTTTGAAGCTCCCCTTCTCCAGCGCCTCTCCTCACGCTGGGAGAAATCTTGTCCTCCCCTCTTAGCGGTTGTTTGAAGCTCTCCTGCTTTCTCGAACTTCCCCTCTGAGTGTTGACTTGGCTCCTCTCCTCACTTTGGGAGATATCTTAACCTCCCTTCCCCTACCAATGGGTGGTCGAAATTATCCTGTTTTGTCGCACCGTCGGATCTTCTCCTGGGTTTGGGAGAATCCTACCCTCCCCTCTTGGCGACTGGTTGAAGCCCTCCTATCCTCCTGCTTCCTTAAACTTCACCTCTAGAAACTCTCTGACTGTTGAACTTGGCTCCTCTCCTCATTTTGGGAGATATCTTACCTTCCCCTAGCGGTTTGTCAAAGTTACCCTGCTTTAATTTGGGAGAAATCTTGCCCTCCCCTCTTAGCGGTTGGCCGAAACCCTCTTGCCTTCTAAAAACTCCCCTGTGCACTCCTGCCCTGTCTCTAGCTCCTCATTTTGCCGCTTGGGAGACTCTGGCGCCTCCCCTCGTCTTTGCGCCGCTCCTCAGCTTTCTAGCGATGCGGGCCTGCAACAAGTAGTCCAGCGCCTTATCCGGGACAGTGGGCTATCTTCCTCAAAAAGCCCCGAATCCCCCAGGGTTTCCCTAGTCCCACGGCTTGATGTAGAGCTGCTGGATCCTGAAGTCAACGTTGGGGCCCAGACCTGTATCCGCGAAGATCACTTTCAATGTCTTCTGACCTACCTCCAAGTCTTCCGTCAGCCTCTTGGAGACTCCTGACGCCTCCTTTCATCTCTGCGCCGCGCATCAGTCCTCTTACGTTTTATCTCCTTCTTTCTCTTCTCGTTTGCTCCTCCAAGGCCCTCGGCCATTGACTGCTCCTCAACTTCCGGACCCATGGACCGGGAACTCATCAGTCAAGGTGTTGGCCCAGTCCGGTCCACACACATGGATTGAAACACGGCGGCCCGACTTCCCACTACTGCTCAAAGCAGCCTTTCATCTTTGGTACCTGTGGCGTCCAAGTCCAGGAAGATGTTGCCCTCTTGGACTCGCACGCCCTCAACTTCGCCCACCAAATCACCCTCATTGTGGTAGTAGACGTCCTTCTTGATGCACAGGTAGCCAAGACGGCTCAGCCCTGATATACTCAAGTCCCCAAACACACGCCTGGGGATGGAGGAGGAATTCCATCAGCTGCAGGGCGACGGCGAACCCCACGAACAACAGCTGCCGGACGTCCAAGCAATGCCTTTGCAACCACCTGTCTTTGGTTCCACCTCTCCTGCTTCACACGTTTGACCAACCCCTTTTGGGAGACTCCTCTTCTCCCCTATACGTCCCCAACGGTGCCTGGCCCTGGAACGGGTCCGACGAGAGGCCAGTTCGGGTTCTACTTCTTCCGCGGCTCCTGCTTCGGCGGGCTGAAGGCTTTCGCCACTTTGATGACTGAGCACGCTCTTTGTGCTTCTCCTCAGCTGCTTCTCCTCACTCTGGAGGGCTGTCGGCCGATTCAGACTCGCCAGCCGGCTTTCTTTGGCAGAATGGCAGGATCTGGCCTCCCCCAATCGGTGCAGCAGCTTGATGAAGGCTTCCCGCTGGAGGTGGTCCACTATGAGGTTGAGGCGCTCTTCCACCGATCAAGCTGGGAGGCATGACCTCCCGTGAGCACACCAATCTAAGGTGTCTCTCAATTCTTCCTCTACTCCCCTAAGATGCCCCGCAGCCAGAGGCACAAATCTTTGTAGCAGTCGCGGAATCCTCGATAGGCTGACACCATGCAAAGGAAGAGAGCGTGTAGTCCTCCTGGTAGTACACGTCCAGGACATCAAGGATGGGGTGACCCATGGGTATGTCCCCTTGGCCCCGGAAGGCAATGGACCTCCACGCCTCACAATATAGTATGCATCGAAGGGACAAGGCTCAAAGTTGACATCTGGAGTCTGGAGGACAGAAATGACCGCGTTGCCATGATCGTGGTGCGGCCAGTTGGTCCACTCGATCATCTTGGCTCGCGACTCAATAAAAATGTTTGGATTGGTCACGCTGTCCCCGACAAAGGCCACACCCATACCGCGGTTCTCAGTCGCTTCCATTACAATGTCGATAACGGTATTCCAGGAAGCCAGCCAGTAGTAAATCCACAACCTATCAATCCTTTAAGCCAGAGCTACGTCAAAAACCATCATGAATTCATGTTTATCCACGGGGCGTAAGGACATACATACAGTATATAGTCGTGGGTTGGAATTGGATTTGCCTACAGATTAGCCCAAAATGAATGGTTAGTGCGAAAAAATTACCCAAATCTATGGTCCCCCCTAGAGACCCCCCAATAATCGCTGGGTAAGAAACCCCATGGACGCATATGGCCGCATGGTTGGTGGTTACGTTTCGCAAAACCACGAATTCTTGGGGAAGTCGGCTGACGTCGCTGAATCGCCATGACTTTTATGGTCCCCATGGTTGCCCATACCAATGCACTCCACCTGTGGAAGTCCATCCGTGAGCATACAGGCAAACGGGCCTGAGTCAAATCCGTAGCCGTAGCCGGTTGGAAGGTGATGTTTTTTTGGGTGGGTTCAACCCATCCCAAGAACATGATCTTTTGGGATGGTTCGGGTAACGAATGAAACATGATAAAACATGATGAAACATGGTTTACATGATTGAATATGGCCACAGACAATGGATCAACATGAAGGTACCCCAAAATCCATGGTTTGGGATTTTGCAGCAGAAACATCGATTTGATGCATGAAGATCAGTGTGACTGCTGATTGATTCTGAAAAGACTCAGTTGGCTCCAAGTGGCCGGTTGGGGCAAGAATCTTGCAGTTTCTAGCCAGTTCTCGCTGCCGCTATTTACTATGAGCATCAATGGTTCCACTGCGTTTTTTGTTCGTTGAAAGCCCAGTTTCTTTAGAAATAGCTGATTCTCCACAGTTCATCCATGAAACCTTTGTGTTTTCCCTGGCAGCAAACCACCAATTTTGTCCATGTTCAATCCCAGGGCCCCAAGATTCAAATCGACTGGTTCCATTAGAAGTTGAATTTAAATGTCCTCTTTACTTAAATCTTGGGCTTGGGAGTGAACATGGAACCAATCTTGGGTTTATAAAATTTAATCTTAAATACTACTGTCTTCACTCAAGATTCGATAAATCTGGGCAGTTCCATCCAGAAACATCACCCAGAAACCTCCCAGAAACCTCCCTGCCGGCCCTGCCTTCAATCAAGATATGCACCAGGATGGAAACCTGGCACTGGCCAAGCTAAGATTTCCTGCATGCATTTCTTTGGCTGATTCATAGTTATAATATAGTACATTAGCCCAAGGAAAAAGAAAATGCCACTAGTTCAGTACGATTCTGACTTTCTATCTTCTTGGAGGTTGCAATATTTATATACTAAACATATACAGTATACACAATATATAGATATACCAATTTCTAGCAACATTTTTTGAACTGGTCAACATATGACATATGTTAAAGTATTAAGGTTGTGTAAATGAGGAACGGATGAGGAAGGGATTTTAGCTTTTACCCACATCAATTGCTTTCCAATTGCCAATAAAATCAACTTTACTTCCGATGGGTCCATTTTTTTTCCTATGTTAAAAACAAAAAAAAACCTGTTTGATGGATCATCAGGAGCCTCCAAACGGTGATGGTCTGGCGATGTCTGGCGATTGAATTTGAAAGACTTCTCTTTCCCGGAGATAACTTGAGACTTGAGATGAATCCTTGTCATGCCTTGTGATGTGTTAGCACAGTATGTTTGTATTTGTTGCAGTTGATTCTCAGAAAAATCCATGGACTCAATGATTTTTTCAAGCCCCGATTTCCTGTAAACCAATAGTTTTCCCCATGATTCTTGGTGATTTATAGTAGTTGTATCTACCATAAACCCATGGTAGACTTTTTTTTGCCGATGGATCCCATGTGTTCATCATCATCATCATCCGATCATCCCATCCCAGGCCAGGAGAGATGAAGCGAAGATCACCAGCAGATGGGCGAAGAAGGAAAAGAAGTTCAGATCCACCGGCTCCTGCCAAAAAACTGGGAAATGCTCCTCAGAAATGTCAACAAGACTCCTCAGAAATATGGGAGGATTTCGAGCAATTTTGTCAAAAGAGATACATATATATATAAATGTCAACAAAACTCCGAAATGGGAGGATTTGTTTTGCAATTTTGTCAAAAGATTGAGATAGATAGATATATATATATATAGCCTCCGGTTATTTAACATAGCCATGGGAAATGGCCCATTTATAGATGGTTTACCTGGGTTTACCTATTAAACATGGTGACTTTCCAGATTCCATGGCTATGTTAAATAACCAGATGGTATATATATATATATATAATTTGGGACAAAATCCATGGATCTTGGGGATGAGGATGCTTCTGCTTGGATGGGAAATGGACCTTCGCAGCTGTTATGAATTGGGAAGAGTGGGTGATGAAAGGGAACAAAACACTGACTTACTGTAGACATAACTTGTATTTGGATGCGTCTCCAAGTTCCCAACTGATTCATAAGCATGGTTGTTACCCCGCTATGGCATATTTCCACTTAGGGGACTTGCAAACCTCCACATTCTCCACTGATCCTCAGTCGGAGAATTTCAACAATCGGCCACCACTTGTTTTGCGGTTCCGAAACTGCTTGGTGCTTTCACATGTCTTATGTTTATTTATTGTTCGCCTTCTACCTGGGAAGAGGGTCCCAATTGATGATTGTCATGATTTGCCCAGTTTTATCCAGTTTTGGGGTTTAAACCAACAGCCCATTCAGCCAACTGGGGCGGTTGGCAACCCGCTGAGCCAACATGGTGTCATCAGTGTCATCACTTGGGTGGTGTAAAATATCCGTTTTGATTGGCCGCTTGGCACTCTGGAATTCTCCGAAGCCTCTAAAAACGTTTGGGGAATTGACATCAGGTATCCGCCGAAATCATCCAATCGCCAATCTATAATCTAAATCACCAGCCCAAAGAGTGACCATTGGTTCCAGAAAGACTTCGTAGGGATAAACATTGTGATTCTCCTGTGCATCTTGAGGAGGTACCTTAACGTTCAGAGGAACCCAGATATAAATATATAGTCATCCTGGAGTAAATAGAATATGGAATGACTAGAATGGGAATATATATTTAAAAAAAAAAAAAAAACATCTACTCCAAGATGATTATACAATCTTATACATGTTTGGGGGGGCTTTTTTTTGGGTCGTCTCAAGAGTTGCACGCCTCGTAGAAAAAAGCACCCATCGCGTGCAGCATGAAGAGATTCCTAGGAGCTGGCCCTGGAGGCCCATGATCTGGCTGATGGGGATATGATGGGCATATAATGAGGCTATACTCACTGGCTTTGTATCCTTTACCCTCTGGTAAACTGTCACATATGGAAAATCCACCATGTTCAATTGGTAAGTCCACTATAAATCACCATTTTCAATAGCTATGTTAAATCACCAGAGGGTATGTGGAATTTCACTGCCCCAAAATCTACTTCGACGGGTTTCGATGCTCTACGTCCCCGTTCGCTCGTTCCTGAAACTCGCTGGTAAAGGGTACTTGAACCATCACCGCTACATCTGCGCAAATACTTTCACTCACAAACTCGAAATAGATAAATAGGATGTAAGATAAAATATAAGATGAAAATATGCAGTCTTGCGGCTGATCCCCTACTAGACATCATTTACAGAATGTTCTGAAACATTGCTAGTGGCTGCATCCCCCATGGTTTAAAAAAAAAATCCGCCAACTCAACAGACCATATGGATGGTATATCCCCATGTTCCAATGTCCCCAAAATTAAGAAGCCAAGTCCCCAAAATACTGAGAAATTGTGATAAATTACTCTCAAGATTGTGCAATGCTGCAATCCCTATTCTGCTATCAGTTACTGTATCACTTATCATTGGTTATTTTCAAAAGACTGACTCTCCAGATTGGTATCCCACCATGAGTTTGATGATAACCTGGGGTCCCCCATGGCTTAGCAAAAGACCATACAATGTCCTCATATTATAAAGTATCTCCATGATTGGTATATCACCATCCCATATTGTCTGTATGTATGTGGTATGAAAAAAAATGTGGTACTATAAAAATTCATTCTATGTGACATATCATGTGACATATCATGCGACATATCCCTATGTTGTCTCCATTTCACTCCCATGTCCCATGTCCGAATTCTTCTTGACCAATAACTTAGATGACAACCATAGATGGTTCACTTATGGTTCTAAGTGAATATACAACCATAGCTATATATATATCATTGAATAATCATATATCATATATCATATATCATATATCATATACATGTTAATGTGCATATATCATATGGGATGTTTTTTGTTTAACCAATCATGGAGATTCTTAAAACTGGCGTCACATCCCAACAGACATGGAGGCCACATCAACTATGGGCCAAGTGTCGAAACGCAGATGCCGGTAGACATCCGAGCGAGTACCCTGAGACAGGACCAGCCAGACTCCTGGCGTCGGAAAAAGTGGGGGTGGTTGATGCAGCCATCCATTCCTAAACAAAAAAAAACTATGACTATGTACATTACATTTTAAAAAAAGTGGTTTTGAATTTTGCATGTGTTCATTTTTGGCGTCTCATATGTAGGCTGTTCTTTTGGAGGATAAGATGAATAGTTTGGCCAGTGAAGAACTACTTACACTGCGGTCATCAAAGACGGCAATTCGAAATCCCCGATTTCGATGGAGATTTTGATAGAGATTTTGATGGGAAAATAATCTGTAACATTCTGTAACCCATATTTTCCCATATGTTCCCATATTTCCCCATGGATTTGGCCACCAGAAAACGGTTGTCAAAACAAAAAAGGCACCTGTCGTGGCGTGAGCCATCCCTGCTTCAACAGCACCACAAGACCGAACCTCAGGATCCGACAAACATGTTACCCTCTGGTGAACTAAGATAGCAATGGAAAATAACCATTCTTAATGGGAAAATCCACTATAAATAGCAATTTTCCATTGCTATGTTAGTTCACCAGAGGGTACCCTCTGGATGATGATCGTAGCGAACTGGAGAATCACCATGTTTTTTCGCTGGGGATAGCCGGGGAAATCATCAAAAAACATCGATGTCTATGGACCATGTTCCATAAATGTTGAAGGTTAATCATGCTTAATCATGGTTAATCATGATTAATGATGCTGATTTAATGGTGATTAATGATTATCAATGATGATTGTTAAATAACCAGAGTGTAATAGAATGGGGATCTTATGCTAGTATCATTGGGATATGTATGGATATGTCACCATTTCAATATGATTTTGGATGATTTTGGGATATGTGGGGTATGTCAGCTATGTCTGAAAATGGCGCATACCCCAATTTATGGAATGTGAAAATCAGAACATGATGAGTTTCCCCATGGAATGTTGGACTGTTCAGATTCTTCAGACTTCAGACAGATCAGTTTCCCCACGATCCAACTGGCGGGTGCACCAGCACCTTAAGTCTAGACCTAATGGGTCTGCAAAAATCCCAAAATCCAACCGTGCTCCCAATTCAGAGGTCTGAAGTCCTTGTAAAATCTGCGGAAAAAATTGATAAAGAATGATAAAATGCAGCCAACAATCAGCTCGAAAATCGGCCGCCTAGGCCCCCAGACACCAGGACCAGTTCGTAGCAATGGCAAGGTAGCACCTTTCAAGAGACTCGAAGGCTGCGCACCAGTGGAATAAATTGTCCAAACTATACCTCGACTTTAAAACCACTTAGGGGTGGAAAAAAATCAACGGGGTCAATCTGATTGGGTTCAATCCTGAGTTTGTTGTTGAGTACATGAATGGGCGTAATCAGTACTTCTTGTTGAAGGATACCGGTAGTCAGTCAACCACTATCCCTTAACATCCAGTCCCCCGATTCTGAAAATCCGACATTGACCCCCTACCGAGAGGTACGATAGACCCAATGGAGCTTGACGAAATTGGGATCTAGTGCTTCACCACATCATTTCTAGTGTATTTACCCTCTGATAACTTAACATAGCTATTGAAAATCTTGACTCATAGACGATTTTTACCTATTAAAAATGGTGATTTTCCATGGCAAACTGTGAGTTTACCAGAGGGTAACCATCCATTTGAAGGGAGCTACGTCATTTGTGGTGAAGCCAGGACCCCGACATATCCTCGTCCAGCTGAATGGAACTCCTTGACCCAATCCTCATGGTCGAGAAAGACGACCGCAAAACAACAGTCGTATCCCACGGATGGACATGTACATATGTAGATATATCATACATATATATATCATATATATATACACATATTACTTAAAATATCATATGGACTATATTTATATATTACATTACATGACTATCATATGGATGCGTGAAATATATATATATATTATATATAATATGATTCATTATCATTTTCTACAATGTGATACACGCATATGCCGCATAGGAGTGTCGCTGGGCCTTGACATGGTTCAAAATCGCAGGCTTAAAGCAACGGCTTTTAACTACAAACGTTCCAACTACCCCCGGGGAATCTAACACAGCTACGGAAGATCACCTTTATAGGAAAATGTGTTTTTTGTCGAAGTGAGTTCACATGGATAATTTTCCTGGCTAACTGTCACATTCGCAGCCAAAATAAAAAGGCGACTGAATTCCAGCCCAGGCTCTGCTAAATCCTGACATCCAGGCCACTGAAAGTCACTGTGAAGCAAGCCATCCTCGCGGGTCTTTTCAGTGCAACCAGTGGATTAAAGGTCATCCTCATCCACAAAATCATCCCCCGGCCCCAAAAACGGAACCCCTCAGTGGTTTCAATTCCTGGATGCTGGGGTTTTATGAAAGGTACAGTTGAATTAACCATGAAGCCTGTGGAAAAAGCAGGGTCTATCCACATTAGAAAAGTTCATCCTTTAGTCCCCCAAGTACCAAAAATCATCAGACAGCGTCAAAGAAGTCATCCCTCATCCAACCCTTCAAGTTCGCATCCGCCCCCTTTTTCCCGGATCTCATCAGCTCATTCATCAGCTGTTCAACTCATCCACAGTGTACCAGTGGTCTTCAAAGGTTCCACTCTCAGGTTTGAAGCGAAACACCCGCAGGCCTGAGCGATCCCCTTGCGCCCGGAGCCTTTTCTTGATGTTGGCAAAGCCCACATCTTCGGCAAAGGCTTTTAACACCTCAACGGCTGAAAGTTTTTCAACGATGGGGACGGCAAGGTGATATCTTCCGGTGGTGAAAAAGCAAAGGGAAAACCCCAAGACGCAGTCTGCGGGAATGCAATCATCCCAGGTATCCAGGTATATATAAAATGAGCTGTAGCATTTTAGTAGATATTTACAGGAATTTACAGGTCTTAAATTTACAGGTCTTATGAGTCTTTGCAACTTGAAAGTTCCTTGAATCAAGTGGATGAAACATTCGTTTTACCAACCAACCACTGCGTTTTCTACGACCCAAGTGGCTCGTTTCGAAGCCACTTTCTGCGCTTCCTCTGGTGTCAGGCTATCCTTTCCGTCCCATTGGATCGTGGTTCCTGCAGCACTGGACACTCGGATGTTGAGGGGTCGGCCCTGGTAGGTGGCATCTTTCACCACGTTGGCATGGAAGTGGCCACAGATGAAGAGCAGAGGGAGCTCGGAAGCGGCCAAGACATCCAAGATCTGCTTGCGGTAGACCTGCCTCCAATTGGCCCAGCCTTCAGGTTCATCAAAGGAATCCATGAAGGGCGGAATGTGGGTCAGCAGAACCAACCTCAGGATCATCCATGATCATCCCCCATTTCGGACCAAAATCATGGAAACTGAAATAGATGCAAGCATTTAAAACATGTGAAACCATAAAATGGTGTCAAAGAAAAATCAGAAATCATTTGAAGTCGCAAACCAGCAACAATTTGGTACCACCGGGGATGTTTTTCACTTCGTCCTTCAAGAACTCCAGTTGCTCCTCGCGGTACTTCTCCAAGGTTGTGTCTGCCTTGCTCCAATACACCTGGAGGGGTCCCCGTCAGATTTGTGGAAAAGGTCTCTCTCCAAGTCATGAATAAACTGTCAGTCATCCAGGGCCACAATACGTGTATATGTATTTATGTATATATATATAACTTACATATAATCCAGAATATATATATATATAATTTATAATATATATATATATATTATATATAAGTTATATATTATATATATATATATATATATATATGATATGTGTATGTATATGATATGTGTATGTATATATATATATGATATGTAGATAT
>Ga0126342_10013455_pt1 | contig 14498 bp, 10 predicted proteins | sample Cyp1metagenome_FD_92528 | JGI IMG/M metagenome (GOLD analysis project Ga0126342, IMG submission 92528) | Coral microbial communities from Lord Howe Island, Old Settlement Bay, Australia - Cyphastrea 1 metagenome | ecosystem: Host-associated > Invertebrates > Cnidaria > Coral ... | reverse complement strand
TATGCCAGATAGAATGCCAAATAGAATGTCAGAAGATATGTCAGATAGAATGCCAGAAGATGTGCCAGTAAGAACATGTATAAATGTCATGGTGGGGATCACACGAAGTAAAGTAATTTTTCTGCTCCCTCTCCTAGCAGTGGTAGCAGTTTTAGCAGCAACAGTAGCAGGAAGAGAAGTAATAGCAAGCAGGAGATAGTAGGGGTATCAGCACTGTTTGTATGCTATGATGAGCCCTTGCGAAAGGGTACGGATCAGGCACCTTACGTAAGCACTCCCGATCCATAGCACGGATCACCGCGGAGCGATCCATACCCGATTTTTGACTCGCACCCATTTATGTATACGTATATGTATGTGTATATATATAATATATATATATATATATATGTATATATGTATTCATTTTGTTTTTTACTATAATGTATATATATATATATATTTATTTATAATAGTAGATATCCCATTCATATCAAAACAATCCCCATGACCTGCCAGGAGAAGTTCAATTTGACGGCCAAATTGGTGGCCGCGATGGAACGCTGCAGCGACCTTGAAGAGCGCTGTCAAGTCCTGGTCGCTAAGAAGATCCTTGGGTCCTGCCTGGTTGGGAAAGCTCCATGGGGAGTTGGGATTTAACGGGGCTTTTGGGCTGGGATTTAAAACCGGATTTTGGGTTTTTCATGTTTTTTTTGCTCACGTACTTGAAGGGGTTTTAATGGGATTGATCGGATTGAACGGATTCACATATAGGTATTCATGGGATTGATCGGAATCTACTGGAATTTAATGAGATTCTATGGCGATATTGAATATCACACTTGGCGGTGCAGGACAGGGGTGGAACAATGGAGATACGGCCCCTACAATGGTTATATTGATCCAGTTATATTTGGAGTTGCACCCACAAATTTCGGAGTATTCAAGGTTTGACTGGATTTGTTCTAGAATCTGACAGCGTGTGATTCAGTTTCTCCTGGGATATTGTTCAGTAGTTGGGAAGGATCAGCGCATCTTTTGAGCCATTCCGTGGTTGGTAAGCAACCCCCAAGAAAATTAATATGAAGCAAACCTCCTTAGAATAGCGGTACCCTCTGGTGATTTGTTACATATAGCTATTGAAAATAGTCCATTTCTAGTTGATTTACCTATTTAAGATGGTGATTATCCACAGCAAACTATTGGTTTACCAGAGGGTAAATCATTGCCGAAGCTGTGCAGCTGAGAAAGCGAATGGAACATCGGAAACAGACGCTCGAAGAGGTGTGGTGCTGAGAAACCGACTGTGTGGGTACCAACCTTTTTAGGGTACGAAATGGGGATGAAAAAAATGGCCATGACTGAAAATGGGTAAGATTCTAATATTGTTTCCCAGGAATAATAGGAATATTTGGAATTGTGCGGAGCACTAGTATATAAGATTGGCCATGGCTAGATGCATGATGATATATGAGCACGTGTGATACCGATCGGATAACTTGAATCATAAGTGTTTCTCTTTCAAATATGTTTGCAAGAACCCACCAAATGCTTTGCATTTGCCGCAGAGGTACTAGACTATGTTCAGAAGTCAGGGGCCCACAGCACCCCAAAGTGATCAATACACTGCTTTGTCCTGCCTATCTTACCCCTCAATGTCATGTAGAAATGGGCTGAATGCGGCAGGAGGTACAAAGAAGTGAAGCGTTGAAGAGGGAGACTGAAGCCAAAGCAGCTTCAGAGGAGCTGACATCAGTGGATCGCTCAAAACCTTTCACCACCGGCTTTATCAACTGCTTGGTGTTTTTTTTTTTATTTTTTGTTTTTTTGTTTTTGCATATATGGGATGTCAACCTTCCCATTGACGAACTCATATTTTTCAGAGGGGTAGGTCAACCACCCGCCAGTCAAGTTTGGAATACCCGCTGGTCATCGGACAGATCAATGGGATAATCATCGGCAATATGAGGATTTTCACTGGAAGGCTATGGCGATGTTAAAGGTTGTACTATGGCTGCTCTAGCCGGATTTATGGATTTATCCACATACTGAACCAGTAGGCTTGGGGGAAGACAGGTTTGTGAATGATAGTTGAATATTGTTGGTAGAGGTACTGTATTCACTATCCAATACCCTTGACAGTCTAAGAGAGTCTAACATAAGCATGGAAGCCATGGAAATGAGAGATCATCTACCACACATTGGGACATGTTTCATGGCAGTTCCGTCTATCCGAAAACCTTTGTTTTTCAGGAGCAGTGGACCACGGATCAACGTCCATCATTGGAGGCTGGCATGTTTCTTTGGCAGGGCACGATTTGATGACCAAATTCTTTGGAGTGGTTCCAAAGGATTTATGGAACCACCATCAGTGGTTGGAGTTGGGCGAGTTGGGTACTGGAAAGAACCAAGTTTGTTGGTCCATGAATACACTTTGTGCAGTTTTGTGTCGGTTGCAGTGCCATTTGCGTGGCTGAATTTCCAAAGTTGATGCTGCTACATATATACGTATGGTTATTTTTGCCAGTAATATCTTGCTATCTCCTTGGTCTATGTTGGTTCCCATGTTTGGGGTCTTGTTATCCCCAATCTAGGTCGATTGGATATCATAATGTATCCATATATATATATATATATATATGTATCATCATAATAATATATATATATATATACAGTTTACTGGTATCATTATATTCATTTCGAATTTCTTTGAGGCAGTACCGCCTCAAACCAGCTGTTGTCCCCTTTAAAAACAACAAACCAGCTGGATGATTTTGGTGTGTCCCAGTCCAAGAAACTACCAAATCCATGTCCTAAGATTGGGGATAAAGATACCAATCATGAGAATTGCTTTCATGTTGGTGTGATGACCATACCACATTGGTAAAATGTAACTTGACCATGGCACACACACGTAATCTATTAATTATATGTAACTTGACAATGGCACATTACTTTAAGTCAAAACATGAGACCCAGAAAACCATAGTTTCAGACATTTCTTAGTATTCAACTGTTGACTATCCCTGTTTTAGATACCCCAGCCTTTATCCATAACTACCCTCTGAAAAGCCAACATTGCTATGGAAAATCACTGCTGTCACATCAAGTATACATTGGCCATTTTCAATAGCAAACTGTTGGTTTACCGGATGACATAAGAAAATCCTATGAATATTTCATTCATGTTCCATTATACCTCCATCATATACCGTATCATGATATTCCCGTGATATTCAATAGATATTCAGTTGGTAGATAGTGTATCCCCATTATATTCCTATTATTTACAGTGTTTCATAATTGCCAATAGTTACCAACTGGTGCTTAAGATGTTGTCCATCCAGAGTACAAACGGCCATTTCAGGAACCTAAATCGGAGGTACCATGTAATTATAAGACCTATCTCTAGGGTTAATTGTAAGGGAGGATCCCCAGATATGGCATGAAAAGTGCTGAAGCGTACCTCCATTTTAGAATCGTGAAAATTCCATTGACAGGATTCTATGACAGGATTCTATGACAGATATTGACAGTAATGACAATATGTTAGTTTACCAAAGGAAGCCAACAGTAAAACAGTATACATTACATTTTCGTGACAGTTGATTCTAAGTTATCCGATTTGTTTGCCTGGCATCTTTTCCAGGCGGCGGTGGAGCGCTTAACGCGGCACCGCGATGCCTGGCAAGAGCTGTGCCGCGATCTACGGCGAACGGTGGTGCAACATGAACATGAGCTCAAGGAGCGATGGATTCAAAGGGTTTATAAATGGGTTTATAATGTGGGCAAAACAATAATAATCCGCCATTTGGGAATGGTTTATACCATCTATTTATGGTGATTTGGGGGATAGTTTAGCCTCTGGTAATTTAACATAGCTATTAAACATGGTGATTTATATATAGTTGATTTATTTATGAATAATGGTGATTTTCCATAGCTATGTCAACTTACCACAGGGTAGGGTTTATAATGGGTTGATAATTGGATTATGCTGGTATAATGGGAATGTGGTGGTAGAATAGTAAACCCGGGTTGATAGCACAAAAATGGTGGTATAGTGGAAAATTGACCAAACAATTGTGATTCAGCTTAAGGAGCGATAAAACATGGCCATTTCAGTTACAATGTGAGGCCCCCCAGTTATAAGTTGGTTTATAAACCCCAGGAACTATAGTTATAAGTACCATAAACCATAGTTATTGGAGTTATAAACCAACTTAGATATCTTGGGTTGATGGTCCGTACCACAAGGCCGATTTTCTAGCTCTAAATTTCACGGAGTCTCCCCAGAAAATATTCTGATGGCTACGACGGAATCATGAAGCCTAATATCCATGGAAGATGGGCGTTTTTCCCACAAAAAAGGGGGATTTACTGATTCAACTTGTTCAACTGGAGAGTTTCTTGACCTTACGGAGGGATCCGACTGGCTACTTAAAGGATTCATGAGCGAAAAGAAAAAATTGACTGGCTGGATTAAGCCGAGGATAGGACGGAGCTAGCGAACTAAGGGATAGATGTTTCAACTGGACACCAAGTTTTAACTGGGATGTATAACTAACAAAATATGGGTTTGTTCACTGTTCAAAATATTCATTGCATGGGTTTAATCTAGAAAGAACGAGAGTGAACTAACCAAAAATGGGATGATAACTACTGAATTTGTAATCTAGAAAGAACGAGAGTTAACTAACCAAAAATGGGATGATAACTATTGAATTTGAAATACATCACATAAATATGTGTTTTTGTTTCTTGTCTTGTTAAACCATCAATCATTAATCATTACTGACCTTCAGGGATGGATGGTTTCCTCAAGGGATTAAGAGTCAATGTATCCCATTGACCAAACTAAATAGTGCTTCAATCAGAGTTGTTTTTTTTTCGCAGTCAGCCTGGTACCTTTGGGATTATATTCTATACCCTCTGGAAAACTTTTACAGTTCGCTATTGAACATGACCCAGTCGAAATAGTGGATTTATGTGGATTTACCCATGAAAAACATGGTGGATCTTTCCAGTTCGTTGTTTGTGAACGTTTACCAGGCCGGGTATATCCCTTGTTTGGGTTTAACCTATCATCTCGGGGAGTTCACAATCCGAAAAAAATGGTTGGGATTCAACTGATTCAACTGAATTATGTAAGAGCCAAGTAATCAATGGAAACAGTGTTAGAAATAGCCTTTTTGTATACCTTAATTAGTAAACTTAAGTAGTCATGTATCACAACCCAAATATCTCCATCTATATTGGAATCTGATGGTTATGGGTAATGGATGGTTTCCGATCGTCTATTCATTAGATGTTCATGATTTCCCATGACTTTCATATGGCGACGTTCCCAGGATTTGCTGATCCAATTGATCCCTGGTGATTTTGGAAGGTGAGGATACACCCTGTTCTATGGGAGAAAATAGTTGGTTGGGCTAGAACCACTTAAAACACCACTTAAATATCATGAAGTTGTTTTAGAACCAAACTGTGACTACAGAGTGTTTTGGTTTTGGTTCATTGTGACGTAACTGGTGAAGGGCTCTCATGAATTTCCTGTGTCATCCCCACTGAAAGATATGAAGTTCCGCTGACATCTTCAACGGGTGGACGAAACGTCAGATTCTTCTTTTCCAGAGGTTTCCCAGACATTTTTGAGGTTTGAAACTCCATATTTGACAAGGCAATTCCCATGCCCAAAAATAATCTTTTTGAACTTGGAAGGGCACATTGCTAAACAAATCTAAACAACTAAAACAAGGATTCCCCTTGATTGCTTACTAAAGCTTACTAACTTTGCTGGCTTGGCATAGTTTATGCTAGCCACGAATCCTTGCTAGGAGCTGCGTGAGGAGAGTGACACTTGGCAAACATTGGGATCAATACATATCAATAGCACCAAAGATTGGGGGAGAATTTTGATCAGTTTTGTAGTCTGACAAAAAAGGGTTGTGGGATTTTCATAACATTAGGATTTACATATTTACAAAACTGGTTGGTGGTTTGGAACATTTTTTATTTTTCCATACATTGGGAATTTCATCATCCCAAGTTTGACGAACTCATATTTTTCAGAGGGGTAGGGCTCAACCACCAACCAGATAACATTGGACCCTATGGATCCAAACACTGTCTGAGAAGGTACAAAAAAGCCTCCAAATTATAGTAGATTATACCCCAGTCCCACTTCCTAAGAAGGTACTTGGATCCATAGGGGGAGTATAATGTTCACCATTTGTAGCTTGGGATTTACAGAAAACATGGCACTGAAAGCCTCGTGGACTCGTGGACTGACTCCAGCAGAGTCGGCCCGTCGGCCGAAAAATCTGCATGGGAGATTTGTTTATTTCGCCATACCCTCTGGTAATTTAACATAACTATGGAAAATCACAATTTTTCATGGGAAAATTCACTATAAATGGTGATTTTCAATAGCTATGTTAAATTACCAGAGGGTAAATTGAGAAGTATCACGAAAAAATATCCCAAGCTGTTTGATAGTTTGAAGTATTTGTGTATAGATAGATGGATACACAATTATATGAATTATATACAGTAACAATGAAGACCCAATACGATCACTCAACGTTTCAGGTTGGCAAATGATGATAAATTGAGATCAACAATGACAGGACAAAAAGGTATCAATGTTGAGATATGGTGGTTTCCTAAGTCATAGGGCTACCCCAAAATCATCCATTTATAGATGGTTGTTCCCTTTCCAAACCATCCAGCTATTGGGGTACCCCATAAAATATATGGACATATAAAATATCTGGATGGTTTAAATATGATGGAAATATGGATGGTTCCATTTGTAGATAGATTTTCCATTGTAAACCATCCTAATATTTTCGCTGGTTGTGGTCATTGTGGTCCCAGCGAGGAGAAGAAACTCGTGGAGCGCCATCGCTTGCAATCTGAGTGCCTTCAACTCCAGGAGGAGTTCAACAATGTTCCGCGCTTGGCGCTTCGCTAAGTTGGATTACCCGGCCTGGTAAACGCGAAGAAAAAACGATGGAAAGATCCACCATGGAAAATTAATCCCATATGCTCCATGCATGGAATATTTAACAACATTTACCGTATTTACCCTAAAATCGCCCAGTTTTGTAGGTAAATATAGCATACATGGAGCATATGGGAATGGTTAAAACTCACTATTTCGACTGGGCCATTTTCAATAGCAAACTGCTATTTACCAGAGGGTAGTTCTATAGTGAGTATATACTACGGTGGATGGTTGCGAAATCCTGCACCACCTTGGATGGTTGAAACCCTGGAAATAAGTGAGTACCCTCTGGTAAACTGTCACAGAACGAACTGGAAAGATGCACCATGCTATCAATGGGTAAAACCACTATTTCGACTGGGCCATTTTCAATAGCTACGTTAGTCATTCGTTAAATTACCAGAGGGTATATACTAGTATCCACTCATCCACTATACATCGTTTCCAATAATGACGGGGTATATATCAGTGACTGGTGGGTATAAATAACAGCACATATATATGGTAGGTCTGGGTGACGTCGTCTTGCAGAAAAGTTAACATTTACACTGCGTGGTACACCCAGATTGTGCAGTTGCGAATTGGTTTGCGGACCTTTCGGCCAACTTAACTTCACGAAAAACAAAAATCAAAAAACAAACCACACATATTCAAACAAACATATATTTAATATAGAGATGCATGAATATACCTCCCGTAACCCATCTCTGGTGACAAACTGACGACGGGGAAATCGTCGCCGTGCGAGGAGTGCGACGCGCAATCCCTGTTGGATGTGCGACAGCGTGTGGAGGCTGCAGTGGCTATTGGCATTTTGGAAATGATCGTTAATATAGCGAATATAGCATGCCAATAGTAAGGTATGTATATATATATATTAGGGTATGATCATTTCCAAAAATGATAGGGTATAGTAAGGTATTGAAAAGTGGAAACAGAAATGAAATCATTCATAGTGATCGTTATATCACATGTACATTTAATAATATGTTGGAAACGATCCTGGGTAAAGATGTATGGGACGGGTCAAGCCAAAACCTATCATTATCGAATCGAATCAACACATCCATTAACCAGCTAAAATTTGGGGTGCCGGGGGTCACCGTAATTTGTGTCCATACTCAGACAACAATTAGTTTCATCAGGTTTGAAGCCATCATGGACATCTTTTGACAAATAATTTGTTTAAAACAAGTGGGGGCGCAAGAACACATTTCAGTTTAAACCGTTATATGTGTCTATCGGATTCTTGCTTTGTCATGACTGATGAACCCTTCAAGAAGTGAAACGGAGCAATCACGTTGTATTTTGGTCACATGTAACCTCCCTCCAAAAAAGGACAGGGCACACATTCTCACATATACATAAACCAAACTCCACATTATTTTTTCAGGTCTCAACATGCCAGAGTTGTCATTCACCTGGCCCTCAAAAAGGAACTTTTGCAATGCTAATGAAAATATGATAAATATGATAGCCGCTTGCATGTTTAAGTTTTACTTGTACCTGAGTATGTTTCATATTTGTTTAAAATGTGACAGTTTATCTGCTTGTCCTGTATATCGTTTTTTTTTGGCGCTAACTTCGCTTTTCAATGTGCTTGATTGCAAATCCTCCATACCGCAACCTTTCTGACATATATGCCCGTACATACGGGGAAAGGAAGAGTCCTTTCCCCACATCCCGAACGCAACATCATCCACAAGATATTTTTACGTGTGCTGTTACGCAAAAAAAAACACATTTGCAAAGGACCGTCACAGAAACTAGAAACCATTTCCGACTGCTTGCTGAAATCTCGAGGAATCCAACATCTGTTTTTACGTAGACGTACACGTCGAAGTCAAGTTTAATTCAAAGAGTATTTCTGATCCGGTGGCAGCAAGAAAACATAATAATGAACTAACCAAAGGGGGCTACAAACCCACGAACGTAACTGGGGGGTCACCGCCTTGTAGTTTTGAAATTATTGTGTTTTGCCCAGATAAAGTTTTTAGTTGGGATGTCGTTTGAAGATCGACAAGCTGTGGGCGTTTAAAATTGGTGAATGAGTACTGTACACCCCATTAAATTTATGGCATGCAAATGGAAACTATATGATTTACATCGATTTACCACCAGATTCTACAGTACCATATTTTCAGACCAAACCACAGGAGGCACCATGTTTCATTGGAAAATCAATTTGTATCAGGTGAAAGCTTCCAATAGGTTCATTGATATAGATTAGATTAGTTATCTGTTTTTGAAAACAATTCCGGCATGTATTGTGAGATTGACCCATCATATGATCAGAGTTCTTCAGGTGGTTGTGGTCCGAATTCAACTTGTCCTGGGTGGTTCCAAAATGTTACAGTTTCACCAGCAAGGATGTTTTGGCCATGAGTGGAACTTCGAAAAAATGGAGTAAAGTTATTTCAGATCATTTGCATCAATATATTTATATTTCTTGGGTTACGTCCAATTTTTAGATGGTTTATCTTGTCATCCCATCTTGAAACTTTCAACTTGGATCTTGGGGTCACACCAGGAAGGTTCACAGCACCATGCACGGATGCAGTGGCTTGTCTTATTGGTTTTCGAACCACTCTGCACTATGGGTACAGACAACAGTTATTATTAGTTGATTTATTTTAATGTTGATTTAAGGATGGTTTAATGTGTTGCAATGATGATTTAATAATGAGCAATATGGAATTGAGCATAAATGGTGTCTTAATGGGGATGTTTTATCGGATATTTCATGGGATACATTCCAGGTATCACCAACAATATGTTTTTTCAGGTATGTCTGAAAATGGTCAGTATATCCCCCAAATGACCTTTTACAATAGGTAATATTTCTATTGACCATTGAATTTTGGAACGCCCAGGTTTGGATGACCTGCAACGTTCCCATCGATTTTTGGATCGCATGATCCACCAAACTACTGTTCTTTCGGATATGTATGCACACATCAATATGTTTATGTTTTTTTTATTTATCCATTATAAATACACAAAATACATATATGTATGATTATTATATATATATGATTATATATATGTATACATAGCTATTCAGATTGATCTATGTAGAACATTTGTTGGTAGATATTCCAACTCAACATGCTTCGAACATATAACATGTCCCGTTTCGGCGGTCCTCCATGGTGGCTGAAGTCAGGCTTAAGATTGAAGATTTGGTGGATGTTTATTGAGTTTAACTCCCAAGTCCCAAGTCCCAAGTTTTTGTGGTATAAAAAATCCACATGGTTGGCTTTTGAACTCCAATCTTTTTGGGGTCCACTCCTCATTCTACGGTGACTTAAATCCCATACTCGGGTGAAGTTCCTCGTTCGCGAGTTGAAATTCCCATCATCTGGCGTGTGATTCCTACCATGTGTGGCCAGATAGGCAAAATGCTGATTTTATCCAGGCGATTTATGGTGGATGTATGATTTATGGTGGATACATGGAACCAAATCAGAACCGGAATTAATTTTATGCAAGTATTATCAAATATGTTTTTTTTCAATGGATTAGACTCCTCACATGTATCCACGTGTCAGTTGAGGGTCCCTAGTTTTTGTGAAACCTTGACAACTGCATGTCACTGGGAGGATGGTGATCGCCTGTAAGTTTTTAAGCATTATTTAAATCATTTGAAATCCCATATTTTAAATTTTCAATGATTTCAATGGTGCAAAAAAAATATCTCACAATTCCCTTTGATTCAATATAGTCCTGGCATGTCCGAACGCTAAATCAATGAATGCTATCGGTGAAATATGGGATTTTAAAATATCCTTAACAACATGATTAACATTGATATTCATCATCCTTATACTGATATCAATCCGTTCAATAGGGACTCCCTTACGGATTATATCAAGGTCTTCTCAACCCTTATATCAATCTTATATCAATCATTTACAATCATATACATTGATATATCATTAATGAATCATCAATGAATATGATTTGGATCATATTTTATCATAATAATATCCTATTTTGAATATGCATGTAATATCACCTAATAACATCCGTTATGGGTTAATCCTTATAAATGATATCAATCCCCACAAATCAAGGATCATGAATAATATGAATGTTATTAAAATATCACTCCTATGGATCCAAGTACCTTCTTAGAAAGTGTTTGGGGTATAAGTTACTATAATTTGGAGGCTTAAGTATGTACCATCTCAGACAGTGGCCACGGATCCATAGGGACTATGAACATCGAACAGTTATAGATGGTGTACCTATTAATAGCATGGCGATTTTCCATGGCTATGTTAGTCATAACCAGATGGTATATATCTATATATGGTGAAAATCGAAGAGTTCCCTTGAAATCCCCTCCTTTCGATCAAGGTCCATCCTCCAGCCGCTCCACTCGGCCCACGACTTGGCTGAGAAGACGCGGACGGCGACGGAGGTGCACCACGGCTCCAAGGTGGGCGGGATACGGGCCGTGTGGCGATGAACAATGGAGGTTTTTTAGGAAAATCATGGGAAAAAATCATGGGAAAATCCACTGAAAATGTTGTTTGGAAGCAGAGTCAAAAAAGTTGGGAGGTTAGAAAGATATAAAGTGTAATGAATCGTTCAAAAAAGCTGGCTGAAGCGGCTCTCTTCACAAAATGGATCTAACCCTGCGTATAGATGTGAAAACACACGTAAACAAGCCTTCAAAATGGTGGTTCTTCATTGGATGGCTTATCAGCAGTTCCATCCAGGCATGGATGGTTTTCCTGCCAAAGTGGTGCAGACTGTAGTCTGGGTTTGTGAAAAAAATGGGGCACCCCCCCAATTACAATTGATTCTTATAGTTTTCAAAGATGTTCATTATTAAAATGATGGCTATTTAAGTGGGTATCCCGTATTTTCAGTCGAACCTTTTTTTATGTTTTTTTGATCTGCAGTTTCCGCAGGAACATCTTTTCGATCACAAGAAGCAGCTGCAGAAGAACCAGGCACCGTCAAAGCTGGAGCTACTATTTGATGGGATGAGCAGCCATAAATCCCAGGTTTTTTTGAGGGTGAACACGGCACCAGGGTTTTGACCACCAGTTGGTAGCGATGGGAAAACTGGACGGGCAACGGCGGCAAAAAACACCTATGCCATCCCATGCCATCCCCAAATGTTAGAATTGTTGGTCATCAGGTTTTTTTTTCATAAACAAATTATACCCAATGACCGCGGGGGTAAATCCACAACTTTTGAACCAACCCTCCTTCAGGTTCTCACCAGTCTTTGGGACTGCCCGGGACGTGCTGTAAGGTGGCGCAGATTCATGCTGATCTTTTCAACTTGGAGGACAGCTGGATGTGCAAAAAAATGACAAGGATTCAAGATTTGAGTATGGGTAAACATGAAGATTCACTAGTTACAATTTGCATCAATTTGCTCACTTGTCCTGCTAGTCGTTCACGCAAGGTTTAGATTCGATTCAATATCTGAATAGATTTGATTGAATGTCTAGCAGGACAAAGAACTATGGGGACTTTATTTTGATGTGCATGTTGGCAGCCTGCAATACTTCACATCCAAATCAAGACTATTCTGGCAACATCTTTGGAATGTCAACCACATGTCAGGGTGAAACGACCCACAAGCATTTAGTACACATTTTTTTGACATCGGTTGACATTTGAAATACATGTGAACAAGTCCATAAGTACACAGTCAGTGAGTTAGTACACTCACTTCTTCCAGCAGGACCAGTGCGATGCCTTTGAAAACACGCTGAGCTGCGCCATTGCAGAGACCGAGAGCCTGGAGCACAAGGCATTTCAGCCGTGAATCTAATCTGGCTATGTCCGGCTGGAAAATCCCAGTGTTATGGACCAAAAAAAATGACAGGATTGGAAAGGACTCTATCTTCATGAGGATTCTTCAATGCCATAGTGCCATTCACAGGCTTTTTCAGGTTAGATGTGGCTAGATGTTATTGGGGACCGCGAATGAAACCCATTGACTTGGATGGCAGGTGGCCGAAGCGAAACGGGGCAAGGTCATTGAGAATCAAAAGGAGGCCTTTGCCAGGCCAGGATTGGGAGTCAATGGGTCAATGGGAATTTCAGGATCCTAAAATGGAGGTAATGTACCATATTTTGGGCCATATTTTCTGGGGATATTCCCTGAAATTTAGGCCTTATGTATGGTAGGTACCTCCAATTTATAGTAGGTTCCTGAAATGGCCATTGAATGGGCCAGACCCAAAACAAAAGATGGCAGTTTTCGTTTAAGCTGTCATGACTCTGATGATTGACCAAAGGAACATTTTTTTGGGGTACCCTATGGTACAAGCCATGTCGTGCAGATGGGTCAACACCAGGTTGTGTCATATAGTCATATTAGTCATATAGTTTCATGTTTGGGTTCCAATGGGTCACGATTCGTGAAGTTTTTGCTGATGGTTGAGAGTCGGAGACGCATGGATGCATGAGCATTTTGTGTTCACTAGTACTGTAAGTCTCCGAACAAAGTGAGCATTGACGTTTGTCGCGTCAAATTTTCGATCTTTGTTCAATGTACAGTGTTTGTTTGTCACATTTCTATTCAGTAATACACTCAAATGTCCTAAAGTTGTTGCTGAACTGTCTCATCATCATGTTTGCAGATTTCCAGATGTTCAGATGGGCATGGTTCGAGAGAGGCTGACCTCACAGTTGGCCTAATCAGCATCTCAATTATTCAAAGTTTGGTTTGTTATCAATTGTTTAGATTTGAAGGTTAAACCAAGTGATAAAACACCCTCTATTTGTTGGTTCAAAGCCTCCCTCCATTTGTAAGATCTGCTGCTAGTTGTAGATTTATAAATCCCAAATTTTGGTTCTCAACTGATTTTCCACGTTTGTTGTCATCAAATTCTGCGTTTGATGGCTTGTTAATGCTTGTTATATCCCTGCTTTCAATTCTTATCTCGACATATCTTAACTTTCTGGCTTAAATCCCTGGTTTTTTTGGTAGATCTCCACCGCCAAAAAACAGGCAGCGCTTGGAGGCGGCGCGCGGCCGCCAAAAAGCGCTGCAGCGCCGAGGACTGGAGTTGCAGAGGCGAGTTGCGCCTGATGATTGGCCTGGGAAGAGCTATGAAATACCACCTGGTTATGACTAACATAGCCATGGTATAGATGGGCCATGGATATATATATATATACCATCTGGTTATTTTCCCATAAGATATATATATATATAAATATACCATCTGGTTATGACTAACATAGCCATGGAAAATCACCATGCTATTAATAGGTAAACCATCTTTTTCTATGGGCCATGGCTTCCATGGCTATGCTAAATAACCAGAGGGTAATCGCTAGGGATCCATGGCCACTGTCTGAGATGGTACAAAAAAGCCTCGAAATTACTTTACTTCGTGTGATCCCCACGATGACATTTATACATTTTCTTACTGGCAAATCTTCTGGCATTCTATCTGACATATCTTCTGACATTCTATTTGGCATTCTATCTGGCATATCTTCTGGCATATGATCTGGCATATCTTCTGGC